>WNGD01000315.1_pt1 | contig 49656 bp, 42 predicted proteins | sample 5400671 | NCBI WGS metagenome assembly WNGD01 (sample SAMN13153369, study PRJNA577476) | soil metagenome | isolation source: 40 cm soil or saprolite under grassland replicate 2 | place: USA:California | collected 2016-06-15 | reverse complement strand
TCGGCTTGATCCTACCCCAGATCCTCTTCCACTTCTCGCCCCTCGTCGGCTGGGAAGCCGAGAAAGCAAGGAGGGAGACCTCTTGGCGGCTGCCTAACTTAGCGTTTCTTAAGCTCCCTTAAATTTGGCAGTCAGTCAGCTCCGTCTCAGTGAGTTCTCGAAACAGCAGTTCCGCTTCTGGCCATTGTTCTTGCCTCACCAGATTCATTGCCTGCGTAAAACACTCTTCCCTCTCGACGTATTGCTCGAGGGTGGTGCCCGTTCCGTGTGCCTGCATGGCCTCTTGAAGTTCCTGACGACCCTCCTGCAATTGCGCAGCAAACTTGCGAGCTATTTCGCTCGTATTGTTTTTTGTGAGTTCAACCGCACGCTCAAAATCTTGCAAGGCTTCTGCAGGACATGACATGTAGTAACAGGCCAAGCCATGATTGTGCCAGAACTCGGCTTTGGTAGGATCCAGAACGATCGCTTCGCTGAAAACATCATAGCTTTGCTGATACTGTTTGAGCATGCCATGTGCCAGTCCCAACAAGGAAAGGACCTCAAGACGCATTTCTGAACGCCTGGGCAGGGAGTCGAGCAGTGGTTCGCAGGTGCGAATACAGCCTGCAAAGTCGCCCATAAGCATCTGCTATTGGGCATACTGAGCACGGCTAACCAACGGTTCGTGGGTCTGAGAGGGTATCGATGCTCTTTGTTGTTGTTGTTTCATTGAGCTTGCTTGTTTAGATCGCCTTGCTTGTTTAGCCTGCCTGGACTGTTTGGCTCGCTTGAATTGTTTTGACATATATTTTCCTACACTACTCGAATTTCCCGTCGACGCAGGAGAAGCTACTTTGCCATGTGACACTACTACTGTATCCATTCTGGCATCTTTTGGCAAGCCTCTTTGGACTTCTGAATGGGTCTCGGGGGTATTGTCAACTTCATGTGTATTGTTTACTGGTAAACGTGTCCCCCATAAAGGTATTGTCAACGTGTGTATGGTTTACTTCACATCGTGACCCTTTCGTGATCCGTCGACGCGCTTGACAGCTTCACGCAAGCTAAGACGGAAGGGCACCTTTAAAAGTAAACCATACAGACTAAGCACGCATGAATGTGAGAGAGGGCTCCTCCTTGTGCAGAGGATATCGAGCCTTGAGATCGCCGACGTGTTCGTGAGCAGCCAGTCCACTATCACATGCATGTGGGCAAGAATGCCGCCATGTTTGGGGTTCGACATGCACGCTCAGATGGTCGTCTCGACTACCAAAACGAATCCGACGCTCGCTTCCATCCTGATGTGAGCCGTTCCCAAATGCGACCAGGATAGTGGTGTTGCACACTGCATTGAGAAGCGCGATGCGGTATGCAACACTCCCGTTCATGGGGTTCGCCTCGAAACATCGTCGTAAGCACCTGCCCCTCTTGCGTCTTCTCCATTTTTCGTGTATAGTTGTAGCAGAAAGAGCTTGAACAAGCACCTGCCGTAAAAATGTGTGAGCACTTTTGTCAGAAGACGCAAGAAAAAGTTGCGAACACCTTTGCCAGAAAAAGCAAAAAATGCCTGTGAGCACTTTTGTCGGGTCCGCTCATATATCTGGTAGTGCTGTTCAACCCGCCAGCAAAGCTGGTTCATAAGAAGCGAACGGTGTTTCTACAAGTACCTGCCTTCCAAGCAGGCTGTCGCGGGTTCGAGCCCCGTCTCCCGCTTTTTCTTATGAACCGTCTCTCTCGAAGAGCTTCACAAGCCATTGTATGACAAACAGGCTGTGATGATGATCCGAGAAGACGGTTTTGTTTTTGGTCAAAAGGCATACAGCGACCATCTGCCTCACAATCCTTGCGACCATCTGCTTTTCTGAGCACGCGATCATCTGCCTCGGCTCCCATCACGGACTGGTTGTCTCCTGAATACAGAAGGAGAGACCATTCTATGGACGAAAAGAAACCATCCAAACACGTGACCGAAGCACGCGCAGCTGCCCAACGGGCCAAATTGGATGCCCAGGCCCAGACTCGCCGCGCAACCGAGGCAACTCCAGTCCCAAAGAAACCGAAAGGGAAGCGCGATCAGCAGGATCTGCTGGCACGCAAACGTGCGATGATGACTATTGAGCGAGCGATCGGCGATTACCTTGCCGACCATGAAGGCGGAAATCGAAGCCCAAAAACGCTCCAATGGCATCAGACCTCGCTTGGCTTTTTACACACCTTCCTGGAGGAAGAACGCGAAATCACCCTGGTTGGGGAAATTGATGCTGCCGATATCAGCGCCTGGTTTGTGCATTTACGCAAAACGCCGGGCAGTCATGGCCGAGCTCGGAGTGAACGAACCGTTCAGACCTATGCTCGGTCTGCTCGTGCCTTCTTTCACTGGCTGCTACGCCGGGAGGTCATTGAGCACAACCCTTTCGATCGAGTTGTCTTCCCAAAGACAGGCAAACCGATCATAAGAATTATCGAACCGGAGGAGTTTGAAAAGCTGTTGTTGGCCTGTACCCCTCCCGGGGAACTTGGTTCGCTGGCAGACCGGGCTGCCGCAAGGAACCGAGCCATTTTGTGGCTGCTCTATGATACTGGCATCAGGCTTTCAGAGCTCTGTAACCTGTGCTTGAGCGATTTTGATCGCAAGCACGGGATGATCGTGGTCAAGGGGAAGGGGAATAAGGAGCGGCGCATCGCGCTCGGCAATAATTGCCTGCGCAATCTGCTCTATTACCTGGATCGCCACCGACCCGATGAGGCAGAATTAGCCGAATGGGGTAGTGCCGGGGAGATCCACATGTTTCTCTCCGAGACGCGATTGCCGCTCTCGACCAATGGCGTGAGCTTGCTCTTCAAGCGCATTCGTCAACGTGCAGGCATTACCGACAAACGCATCAGTCCGCACATCTTTCGTCATTCGTTTGCTGTGCGCTACCTTGTGCTCGGCAATGATCCCTTTAGCCTTCAGGAACTTCTGGGGCACGAGGACCTGGCGACCGTTCGCTTCTATATGCATATGAATGATGAGCTGATCCAGGAGCAAAAACGGAAGTATAGTCCTGGCGATCATTTGCCGACCCGTATGCCTGGACCAAAGCAGGCCCGACAGCGAAGCTTTCAGACCAGAAAGCGAGGGGAGAAGGCAGGTTCGTGATGAAAGAGGATCGAGCCGTTCATATCCACCAAGAGAGTATGAACGGCTCGACCAGGCAGCGGGGAGAAGCATTCCCTTCTGATCGAAAGAATGGCACTCCCTCGCGGCGAGCTCGTTATGCGACAACTGCCTCAAGCCAATCGGCCAGATCGACCAGCTTGAGTTGACGAGGTGGGTCTGAGTCATCAAAAGGGTCGCTCAAGATGACCTGGCGGAGTTCCACCGAGGTATAAATGTTGCTGAACATTCGATAGAGCAAATGAAGAAAGTGCTCGATGTCCTCATGGGTATATCCGGCTGGGCATAGCCCATATGTCTTGAGCAAGTGCTTTCGTTTTGCAGCAGTGATTTCATGCGTGGTGTTCATCGGTGATAGTGCTCCATGGTCCAGTGAAGAGAAGATGATAAAAGTCAGAAGGGCAACGTGGGATGATCTGTGCATAGAGCTGGTGATATGGAACCGTCTCTCTCGAAGAGCACCCTGTATTCGCTTCAGGTCGAACCCACGTGCCATCTGACCTGTTTCATAGCTGGTCTGGGTTACCAACTGTGGCAGATCGCTTGTTCTCTCACCTCCTTGCTCAGGATTTGCCACGTTCAATGTCTTCTCGCCTTGTCGTCACTGGTGCTGTAATGCGCATCCTCTGATGGTTCTGCCAGCGACAACGCTGTCTCTGTCATCACTCTAGCAAATTCAACTGGAGAGCACGGGGATAGCTGGTAGGTAGCTGGTGGGTAGAGCAGGGGCAGGTGAGGGCTAGGTAGGCAGTCGCATCTGATGAAAGGATAACAATAAAGGCATTAGATGCTTGAATGACACGGATGAGATGAAATATCGTCTCCATTGTCCCCTTTGACGGTTGTTGAGGTTCATTTTCCCTGGGATAAATCCCGGGAAATGTCCTACTTACAGAGGGAACAGCGGATAGAAAAGAGAACGATGTTGATCTCGATGTTTCTCCTTCTCAATTGTTACATTCTGCCTGCCCCTTTGGAGCGTAGTACTGCTTTACTCCATTCATGTACGTGGGCAGGGAGAGGTAGGGGCAGGTACTGATATTCATCTCTCTCCAAGGGTACATTGCATCAGGTGATGTATCAAGAATTTCTCTCCTCAGCCGCACCTGCCGTTACCTACCCCTCGCCCTACCAGGGACCTACCAGTCGCGTGCCTACCGCTGTTTGCTAGGCTAGAACTGTTCGAAGCAGGTTCTCCTCTTTTCCTGTCGGAGGAGATAGCAGGGCATGATCCGGCGGCTTCTGTAATGGCACAGCGAAGAAAAAGGCAGCGATTTCTGAAAGGATACGACGATGAGTGAAGGAGCAAGACACCTGTATATCAAAGAGCAAATCATGCGAGCACTGATACATCATTCTGAAGTGACCGATCTCAAGCCGGAGCGCCATTTTGGCACCGTACAAGCGGATATCAGCTTCTGCCTGCGTCACAGGCAGGTTGCGATCGAGATCCAGCAAAGCGATGTGAGTTGGATGAATATTGTAGAACGAACGCGGCGCTATCATACCCTTGGTATCCATGTCTTGTGGGTCCTCACATCCAACTCACCGTTGCGCAAAGGATTACACGCCTCTGTTCCCATGTGGCAGCGTTGTCTGCATGCCCTGTACTTTGGGGTCGTCTATTACTGGATCAGAGAGCAACTGCTCCTTCCCATTCACCTGATCCGGAGCGTCAATCCGCGTCGGCAGTCCTACGATTTTCAAGAAGGTCGATGGCATTCTCCGTTCTATGAGTACCAGCGCACGCCGTGGTTGCTGGAAACAGTCCAGATCACCGAGTTGCTCCCCACGATGCGCTCTGCTGGGGTTTATGGTGACTACACTCTTCCTGCGGCTTCCCTTTTGAATCTCCCATACGAGATCCTTCAGGAAGCACGAGAGGAGGCAGAACGCTACCTCGATTTTACACGGACTCATGGCTTTTGGCTGTGAGGATGACGAGGAGTGAACTTTAGACGATGTGATACCCTCTTAATTGACCATAGAGGAGAGAATGATCTCAAAGGATATCAGGTTTCCTGTCCCTGAGAATACGTCGTTATTCTAATCGATGGAGACGAATAGAGCGCATATGCAAGCCCCAGCGGATTGCGTCGTTGCTCCCAAAAGTAGCGTCGTGTGTTCAGCAGAGCATCACCTATAGGTTGCTCCGATAGAAAATGTTTATACAGTTCTTCGGTGAATTCCGCAGCAAAACGATCTGGGATGTGAAATTCTGTGGCCAGTACGCCTCTTGCCCCATGCTCCCAGAATAAGGCGGCCCAGTTCGAGGTGTGAAGAGGACTGATCGTGCCTGTCAAACAGGCATTCAAGATGACAAAGGGATTGTGCGTAATTTCAAAATCACGCACAAAGAAATCTTCTACAGAAATGGCAAATTTGTCAGAAATGCGCAAATAGGACTGGCTCTTCGGCTGTTTTTCGTACGCATGACAGGCAAAATGGATAATATGCAATTCTTCATTACGTAAAAAGTGGCTTACATAGTCCAGTTCTTCATCGCGCTGATCTGCATTCAGCGAACGCAATGGGAGTAAAAAGATTTTTTTCTGCTGATGGAGCTGCTGAAGCATGGGGATCTCTTTCTTCACAACTTGCTCCAGCTCATCGCAAGTAATCAATCCTACCTGGGGGCAGGAGGTGTGGATAAGGGGAGGCTTCAGAGCGCCTGGCTGAGCATCTTGAATAAGAGCACGCGAGATAATATGTTGCATTCCCCAGAAACAAGATGCGTCAGCGTGAGGACCAAGTGGACCGGTATAGAGCAGTTCCCAGGGGAGAAAAAAGTGCTCGGAAACGATCTGTAGCGTCGCTCCTGTATTGAGCGTTTTACTGATGATTTCTCTTGGCACGCCATCGGTAAAAATTCGTTTGAATGCGAATGCACCTTTTTGAGCAAGTTTTGAGAGCGCTCTTTCGCCTTCATCATGAGCTTCAAAAGCTCTTGCCGCCTGCTCGATCGCGTCTTGCAGTTCCATATTCAGTTCTTCTACATCATGCGGCTTCAGTCCAATGCGAAAACGCTGCCATCCTCCCAGATCCGTGCTGATATAGGCCATATATCCACTCGTATCGGCGAAAATGCTCATTTGCACTTGCACAGAAAAATCATCGCGTAACGGTAAAGGGAGTGTTTGCTGATACATATCTGCTATCTCTCTGACCCTGTCGCAGCATACGCGGGTTCATCTATAACCTTCAGTTCTAATCGAATAGTTTTGAGCCAGCGGCGCTGGTGGTAAAAGCTGATCATGAGCGTTGTGTTTCCTGGGGCCACAGTCTGAAAAACATATTCTATCATCTGCGGCTCTGGATTATGCGGGTTATAGGAAAGTCTTATCGCCCATGGCGTTATGAGTGTAATCTCTTCACTGTGATGAAGTAAAACATCGAAGGGCATTGCTTCTGCATGAACGTTTAAGAGTTCCGGAGAAGCTTCTGCTTTGTTGGGAGCGATGTCAGCTTTGATGGAATAGGTCTTCCCAACAAACGCAAAGTCGTTTTCTTCCAGCTCTATGCTGGCTATGGCAACAAGCGAGAGTTGTTTCTGGGCGTCCTGTACCGTCATTGCTTTCTCATCTTTTGAAGAAGGCATCTCTTTTATCTGCCAGGAGGGTTGTTCGTGTCCAATACCACCCTCTGTTGAAGATCCTCCTGAAACACTTTGAAAGATGACTACTTCGTCGCCGAATTGGATACGATCACCATTTTGTAATACGACGGGTTTATAAATCTGAATGCCGTTGACAAAGGTACCATTCGCACTCTGTAAGTCTTCGAGATACCACTTTCCCTTGTCGAACCAGAGACGTGCATGACGACGAGATACCGTTCTGCCAGGGAGAACAAGATCATTCCCATTCGTTCGTCCAATTGTTGTCACATCTTGATGAAAACGATAGGAGCGCCCTGACATCAGTCCACTCTGTATTGAGAAGCGAGCCAGGATAGGATATCCATCATGCCCCAGGTAGCGATCCGCACTGGCACGCTTATTCGATAGATCATCGCCACAATTCATGCAATAGAGACGCTGACCAGGATTAGTTGTACCGCATCGGAAGCAGATCCGAGATTCCGCTATTGGTGTGCCAGTATATGGTGATGCAGGATAAGGTGGTGCGCTAGCAGATGGCAACGAAGTACCTGGATACGTGGGTGCTGCCCACCCCAATCGTGGCAATGTGAGATTTGAACTTGTGAGTGCAAGGGCCAGCGCATCAATGACCCCATCCATCGATTGATAGCGTTCTTGTGGACGTTTTGCAGTCATCTTTGTGACCACTCGCACGATTGGATCAGGGACGCCCTTCGGAGCAAATGCTTCGATAGGTAGAGGATCTTGTAAATGTCGCACAGTAATCGCAAGCGGACTCTCGGCGGTAAAAGGGACGTGGCCAGTTAAACAATGGAAAAACACGATGCCAAGAGAGTAGATATCACTTCGCGCATCAACCGCCTGACCTGTCCCCTGCTCTGGTGACATATATTGAGGTGTACCAATGCCGACGGCTACACGATTAATATGAGAAGAAGATTCTAATATCTTTGTAATACCGAAGTCAGTGAGCAAGAGATGATCGTTCTTACGCAGTAGCATGTTGGCAGGCTTCACGTCACGATGGATAATGCCATTACGATGGGCATGGCTCAGTCCCTGTGCAGCTTGAAGAATAAAGTCTGCCGCTTCTGGAACAGGCAATGCTTTCTTTGCAATACGTTGCTTGAGTGCCCCTCCTTCGACATATTCCATTGCGATGTATGAAATGTCATCCTGCTGGCCGAAGTCGTGAATTTGCACAATATTGGGATGAGCCAGCTTCGCAATCAGGCGGGTCTCCTGTGCAAAACGCCTGGAGAACATAGGATCATTCGTAGAGGAGGAAGGTAAGACTTTGATCGCTACATAGCGATCAATGGCGGGCTGATAGGCTTTGAAGACTGCAGTCAAACCGCCAGAACCAATACGCTCAACGATGCTAAATTGACCGAGCGATTTACCAACCAATCTATTTAATTCATCAGGATGATCGGGTTCCATCATCGAAATGGCTCACTTTTCCCTTAAACAGGCAATATCCTCCAACGGCTCAGCGCATTCCTGGAATCCAGTCGAACTGTCGAGGCTGTACTCTTCATCTGCTAGTATCCTTTACCAGATTGGCTTACACTACAGACATGCATCAATGATATCATCCTGCATGCATTCTATCAACCAGAAAATTGCTCATGCCACCGTAGGGATCGGGTTCACCCCACTCTGCCCAGGTCCACAGGGCGATCTCGCTCAGCAGGCCGGGTAGAGGTGAACCCGACCTCTACAAGAAGATCATTCCCTGAAATGGATTGGCCTTCATCCAACTGCGCCTGCGATAAGAGCGGTTGCTTGATCTGAGGGCATGTCGCCTGCAATCACGGCTCTGAGCCCTGGCAGATAGCGGTCTGCTGTTGAAAGACCTCTCCAGACGATTTGTCCGATTGTAGATGAGTTGAGAAGTTGGCCTACTCCGTTGCCGCTTGTTCTGAAGTAGACCTCGCCGTTTTCCCTGTCCAGCTCGAAGTTGCCTCTCGTCAGGCTGTCATTTGCCCGTGTCAAAAACCCTGCTACATCCTGCCATTTGCTGGCTGGAACTTCCAATCCGTAGTAGGTCGAGAAAACAAACTCGTCCTTCTCTTCTCGTACACTGGTTGTGCAGAGAAAGCCGCCGTTTTTCATCCTCACCTGCATGAAGAGCCTGGTCTCTCCTGCCATCTCTACCCATAAATATTTCCAGTGATTATCTTCGAAGCACTTGACTGTTGCGTTAAAGATCCGTCCGCTCATTGCGCGTCTCCTTTCTTGCTGTAAACATTCTCAATGAATGAGGATACACTCATCAGTATACAAACTCATCACATTCATACGCTGCTGTATCCCAAATACAGCACATAAGTATTCATGCTGCTCGCCATACACGTGTATGGTTCAGTCACAGCAGGGCTCTTCCCAACTTTTGATGATTCTGGCCCTTTGCAAGAGTGGTAACTGAGATCCACTCATACTTCTTCTGGCGGGCCTGCGGCCCGCTTTGAGGAAAAGGAGTGTGCGAGGACACCTCGCGCTCCGGCAAGGGACTCCGTCCCCTGCACTCCTGATTTCTGAGTGGATCTCAGTGGTAAACGCTCTGATAGAGATATTACTTTCCTTCTCTTGTCTCAACCCCTTCTTCACCCAGATCACCCGCAATGGCCCGGAACTGCTCCAGCGCGGCCTCTACGTCCTCTATGATCTCTCTGGCTAATACGTCCGGGGGCAAGAGGTTGTCGGTGCTCTCCAGGCTTTCGTCACGCAGCCAGAAGATGTCCAGGTTGATTTTGTCGCGCCTGACCAGTTCGTCGTAGCTGAACCTGCGAAAACGCTCGCTCTCTTTACGATTAAAACGGTTCTCTGGATTGTAGCACTGTACGAAATCGTCGAGGTGCGCGCGCGTGAGCTTGTTGGTGCGCAAGGTGAAGTTCTGGTTGGTGCGCAGGTCGTAGATCCATAGCTCTTGCGTCCAGGGCTTCTCTTGCGGCGGCTTGCGGTCGAAGAAGAGGACGTTTGCTTTGACGCCTTGCGCGTAGAAGATGCCGGTGGGAAGACGCAGAAGGGTGTGTACGTCACATTCCCTGAGCAGGTTGTCGCGAATCTTTTCACCGGCACCACCCTCGAAGAGAACGTTATCAGGGACGACGACGGCTGCACGACCCTGGACTTTGAGCAGGGCTTTGATGTGCTGCACGAAGTTGAGCTGCTTGTTGCTGGTGCTGGCCCAGAAGTCGTCGCGCTGGATAATGATGTCTTTGTTGGCTTCTTTGCCTTCTTGTCCGATGAAGGTGACGCTGCTCTTGCGCCCAAAGGGTGGATTACTGAGCACGATGTCGAATTGCTGCCTGGGAGGAGCGAGCAGGCTGTCTTTGAGGGTGATGGGAAAGTTGTTTTCGTCTTCGCTGCCAATACCATGCAGGAAGAGGTTCATGATGCAGAGTCTTGCAGTACTCTCGACAATCTCCCAGCCGTAAAAGGTGTCGTTTTTGAGGATCTGTGCTTCACGCCTGCTCAGTTGATTGTGGTTGACGAGGTAGTCGTGCGTGATGAGCAGGAAGCCGCCGGTACCACAGGCGGGATCGCAGATGCGCTGTTCAAGTTGTGGGTGCATGACGTCGACGATGGCCTGGATAAGCGGGCGCGGCGTGAAGTATTGCCCGGCACCGCTTTTGGTATCCTCGGCGTTCTTTTCGAGCAGCCCTTCGTAGGCGTCACCTTTTACGTCGGTCTTCATGCCGGTCCAGTTCCTGCGATCGATCAGATCGACGATGAGCCGCCGCAGTTTGGCCGGGTCCTGGATCTTGTTGATGGCTTTGCTGAAGATTCTGCGCAGCATGATGGGCTGTTCAGGTTCGGCGAGCTTTTCCAGGATATGGCGATAATGATTCGTCAATTCGTCGCCACGCCTGTCAACCAGGCTTTGCCAGTCGTACCCCTGTGGAATGCGCGCAGGCTCGCCGAGATCTTTTGTGCGCTCGTCTGCCATCTTGAGGAAGAGCAGGTATGTCAGTTGTTCTACATAATCGCCATAGGACATGCCGTCGTCGCGCAATGTGTTACAGTAGTTCCATAGTTGTGCGACAACTTGCTGAGAATCAGGTGTGCTCATTTATACTAATCCTTCCCGATCTATTATACTTCAATGCCCTGTTATATGGTGTCTGGTGTAGGGACCAGCTTATGCTTTTTAACAAACTCATCACGCCAGAGCACCGTAGGAACCCCATTTATGGCGTCCGGCGATTCATCGCCCTGTGGTACCTCGACGCGCTTGTCGCCTGTGTCCATCTCGATGCAAGGCGATGAATCGCCGGACGCCATAATGCACATTAACAAATTAATCCGGGAATGCCTCCCAGCTATCGGGAAGCAGGCCAACTTCGTGAAGCAAGGCGGCGGACTCTTCCCGATGTTTGTCGAGCCAGAGGTCTAACGCCTTACGGAAGGCCACTTCATCTCGCCCATAGGGATGCTGGTTCATGAACTCGCGATTGAGTTTGAGCCAGAACTTCTCGATAGGATTGGTCCAGGGTGCGTAGGTCGGCAAGGGCAGCAAGCGGATCTTGCTGTTGATGCGCGCAAGATTGTCCAGTACATATCCGTGAAAGTGGTTGGGCCAGTTATCCAGCGCGATGTAAATCACGCTGGCGTGCGGATAATGCTGCTCGACATGATACAAGAAGCGGTACACCTCCTTGACGGGAAAGGTCTCTCGTCGCCGGACGATGACCTGGCCGGTTGCTACATCGAGAGCACCTGCCAGCCGGGTCAAACCGGAAGCAGATCCACGGGCTGGCTCACCTTTGTCCCCAACCGGCTGATAGCTGCGCCCCACCCGTGGACGCAGGTTGGCGGTATGCTCATCGAGGTAGAGGAACACCACCTCTGCTGGGGCCTGCATCGCCAGATCGCGAGCACGAGCGATCTGAGCCAACTTCTGGTCGTAGAGCCGATCAGGCGAATGCACGTGCTGGCGTCCTCGTTTGTAGTGCAAGCCAAAGCGCCGTAAGCACTTGCAGACCCCAGCAAGGCTCAGACGACTCATCCAGCCGATCACTGAGCGCAGTGCCGCCTGCGTCCAACTGGACCGATCCACCCCCAGAAGGCGAGGATGACGATGCACCGCGTGGGCGACATCGGCTCGTGCCAGTTCAACATCGAGTCCCGCAGGGGGAAAAAGCGGGCTTACGCCCCCGTCCTGCCTGCATCTGCAACCCTTGGAGGCCATCACGTTGATAGCGGGTGATCCATTCACTGATGGTTTCATAGCGCCTGGGCTTGAGCAGGCCGTGCAGGGCCACTTGAAGCATCGAGAGACCGCCTGCCACTTTCAAAATCGCGCCGGCGCGCTCACGCATGTAGGCCTTCTCATGGTGGTCGCGCACCCAGGCTAATTCTTCTGCTTGTTCTGCTGTCAAATGGATATTGCGTGCTTGGGCCATCGTCGTTCCCTCCTGAGAGACATTCGTTTTCTCTTAGGATACCATTACCGGATTAATTTGTTAATGTGCATAATGGGGTCCCTACGAGAAAAAACCGCGATTCATTTGTCAAACAGCTTCAGCGCGTCCGCGATTTATCATCTCCTCTGCAGTCAACCCCCTGCATTTACGTGGAGGAAGCGATAAATCGCGGACGCCGTAAACGTGGCCCCTACACCAAAAACACCTATTCAACAATTATGCTCATGATTACCTGATTTTGTTAGTTTGCATCAATAATCTGCCACAATTCGCATTGCACAGTTTCATCGACATCGATCAGTTCCGGCTGCACGAACTCAACCGGTCGTGCTTCCGCCACTAATTTCTGCTTGCGTTTGTTGGGTTCCCTCTTTTCGCTGTATGTTCTTTGCGCTTGCTTTGTCTGCTTCTCTCGCTCATTGCGTTCCTTGCGAATGCGTTCAAGCAGGACGCTGGCAGGCTCGTCGTCAGGATCTTGTGGTACGAGCTGGCCTGTGAATGCTTGATGGAGGATGCTCTGCCGTTCTTTCTCCGCTCGCTTCAGTCCATGCTCGATAGCTGTTTCGAGCGCGTCGGCCAGGGAGAGGCGTTCTTCTACCAGGGAGACGATTTGCTCTTGTTCGGCTAGAGAGGGAAGTTTTAGTGGGACAATACAAAGATCTTCTAAATGAAAGTTCTTGATTAGTCCACCTTTGATGCTTTGTTGAATGTTGATTCCCAAAATATAATACTCTAGAGCCAATTTAAAGTAGTCTTGGTTTAGATATTGCTTACAGGTTTTGATTAATGCAACGCTAACAAAGAGACTAAAGGGACGATCAGTTTTAATTACAGCGACTCGCCCTATTGTTCCGCTTTTTGTTATAACTACATCTGCATGCTCAGGATGACAGCGCTGGATTAGCTGTTCATGTTCTTCTTGCGAAATATACTTACAATTGTTGAATGAAATTTTGCCACCTTGAATATCCTTTACTGATATGAAAGGTATCCCTGTAGGGATGTAAATTGGCGCGTGATGGGTACCATCAACAACTCTTGTTGAAAGCTGTTGAATTGTTGCCCAACTCCACCCCTCCGGCAAATTCGGCAACCCACTCAGATCAGGCCCGGCAGGCTCTACATAATGCACCTTCTTCGGGTCTTTCCCCTTCGCTCGTTGTTCCTCCTCCCATCTTGTACGCCGCTCCTTGAGAATACGCTTGAGCAGTTCCGATGCAGGCTCCACGTCAGGATGCTCGGCACGCCATTCAGTTGTCAGCGTACCCTCGACGGCAGCTTTGAGCACCGATGCACGATATTGCTTGAGCTTCTTCTGTGCCTGGCGGAATAGTGCTACGCCTGCATCGATGCGTGAGAGTTGTTGTTCGATGGCGGCGACGATACGTTCTTGTTCGGGAGCAGGAGCTAGAGGTATTTTAAATGATCTTACTGTATCACCTGATACTGCTTCAAAAGTGGTTCCCGTTCCCTGGTCTTTTAAATCTGAATTGAACGTGCGTATAGCATAAAGTATATATCTCTCGTTAATATTACCTTCAGGTCTAATAGCAGCTAAACCCCGTCCGATACTACATTGTGATGGAGCGAGGTTAGTTGGGCCTACAGGAGCACGAATAGATAAGAGAACATCATTCTTTTCTGCAATCTTTGTAGGCTGTGTGCACCATATCCTTACTTTGGGGTATAAATTTGTGAAATCTGCTTTTCCCTGGAAAAACGGAAGGCCGTCTTCTTTCTGGTTATATGCAGAAGATGGAGGAGATTGGCCCATAATTACAACACAAAACTCTTCAAGTTTAGCAGTAATCCACCCTCGTGGTAATTCTAAATCCTCGCTCACGCTACAAGCCTCTCATTCATTTCCTGCATAATCGTCGCCAGTTCATCGCCGAAGACGCGGCGCGCGCCGATCCTGCCGCCTTCTTGCTGGAAGGGATCGGTATTGAAATCCTGTTCTTCGATGCTCAGGTCGGTGGCGATGCGGTCGCGCATCAATTCCAGCCAGCGGAGCTGTTCGGCGGTAAAGGGCTGGTTGCGTCGGCTTTGCTGCTCTGTGAGCCAGTCGTTAAAGCGGCGGTTGACGACATCCCGGTACGGTTCCAGCAACGCGGCATCATTTGTCTCGCGTTCCATAGTATACCGCACCAGGGCAATAATGTCAGTCAGCGCTTTTTTGGGGCCGCGAGTGCGCACGCGCGAGGCGTCGAGTTTCTGATACGCTCGCCATATTTCATCGGTCGTGAGCCTCATACCCGGCGCTTTGATGGCGGCAACGAACTGCTCAACCATCTGTATCAATGTAGTTCCGCGCGGTCGTTTGAAGGCCAGCTCGAAGGCCAGGATCTCATCTTTGTGCTGCTCCATATAGGCGTGAAAACTGGTGATGACCTGGAGTGCGCGCTCCGCGGTCTCTACCTCCCATCCTACCTGCCTGGGCCTGTCGAGGCTGATATCGTCTATCGTCTGCTTATCGCGTTCGTGGATGCGGATCAAAAGTGATCGCAGTGCCTGATCTTGAAAGGGTCGTACCGCCTCCTGGGTCAACTCTAGCTTAGCTTCCTCTATCGCCAGTGTATCGGGGTTTTGCTGGCCTGTATTTTCCCTGGCACGCGCGACCCATGTATCATAGTCGGTCGCGTCCACCAGTCGCTCTGCCAGCGTTGGCAGCGTATTACCTGTTAATTGCCTGATCTGTATCGTTTCATCGGGCGTCACGCGTTTCGTCAAACGTCCCAGGCGACCGGCGAGCGAACTGAGCATCGCATCATCGTAGTTTCCTGCAGCTACCATGTCCAGCAGTTTCTCGAATGTGATAGAAGCATTGCGCTCCAGGGGAGGATTGTCAGACTTCAAGCGCCGGGTTACTCCTACCGCATCGACCAGCACGAAATGCGTCTTTGTGCGCGCATCGGGCGTCACAGCCTGGAACTCGTCATCGGGAATGGTACGACAGCCGCGCCCCTTCATCTGCTCAAAGAAACTGCGGCTCTTCACCGAACGCATAAAGAGTAACGCCTCCAGAGGCTTTACATCCGTACCCGTCGAAATCATATCCACCGTCACTGCAATGCGCGGCAGATAACTATTGCGAAACTGGCGGATCAACTCATCCGGCCTCACACCAGTAACGCGGTACGTGATCTTCTTCGCAAAATTGTTGTCTTTCCCGAAGACCTCGCGCACCATCTTTACAATGTCTTCGGCATGACTATCATCTTTCGCAAAGATCAATGTTTTCGGCACTTCTTTACGCCCCGGAAACAGCGTCGTAAACAGCTCATCGCGATAGGTACTCAACACGGTACGGAGCTGATCGGTCGACACCACCTCGTAGTCAAGCCGCCCACCATCGTACTCCAGGTCATCCTGCAAGGTCTCATAACTCTGCCTGCGTGTCTTACGATCGCGCATCTGCACCACATTGCCTTTCTCAATCACGCTACCATTTTCCGTGATTTCCGTCCCGATGCGGAAAATATCATAATCTACATTCACGCCATCAGCCACCGCCCGTTCCGTCAAGTACTCCATCACCAGATTGCGCTCAAAGAATGCAAACGAGCGTACATCGGGAGTCGCTGTCAGCCCGATCAGGAACGCATCAAAGTATTCTAGAACGGGCCGCCATTCCTGGTAAATGCTGCGGTGGCACTCGTCGATAAAGATCACATCAAACTGCTCAATGGGAATCCTGGGACTATAGCGTACCTCCTTCGGCGGCTTTTCTCCGTTTTCCTCTTCTCGCTCAAACAAAGACGCATCATCCGTCAGTCCTTCAGGCTCTGGCTGCCCTGTCAGCATCGAATAGAGACGTTGAATCGTTGTAATACACACATCGGCCACCGGATCAAGCTGATTATCAACCAGGAGCTGCACATTATAGAGATCAGTAAACTTGCGCCCATCATCGGGCGTCACAAACTGCTGAAACTCATTCAATGCCTGCTTCCCCAGATTCGAACGATCAACCAGAAACAGAACTCGCTGCGCCTTCCCATATTTGATGAGACGATAGACGCTGCTCACCGCCATATACGTCTTACCGCTCCCCGTCGCCATCTGAATCAACGCGCGCGGACGATTTTCGGCCATTGAGCGCTCCAGGTTGGTAATCGCCTCAAACTGGCAATCGCGCAAACCCACGCGTGAAAGAGCAGGCATCCTTTGCAGGCAGGAGCGCAGCAAATCGTTATTGAGCACAGATATTCCCATTGGCGCACTCTTCAACCATGTAGCCAGCGTCTGTGGGCGATGAAAATGAAAGATCATGCGCGAACGCTCGATCGGATCCAGCCCATTGGCAAAAGCAATCTCATTATTCGTTGCCTCGTAGCTAAAAGGCAGAGGGAAGCGTACAAAACGCACCACCGAAGATGTCACCGGTCGCCCAACCTGGTAGAGCACACTCTGCTCATGCACGCCTGTCAATGAAAAGCCTTCCTTCTTCGCCTCGATCACACCTACCGCCTCCCCATCAACCAGTAGCAAATAATCCGCCTTCCCGGTCGATAGTGGAAATTCGCGTACAGCAATCCCCGGCCCCGCGTATGCATCCAGATCCGCATAATCCTGCACAATCCACCCGGCCTGTAGCAGCTTCTCATCAATAATCGAGCGAGCATCTTTTTCAAGTGGCATCCTCAAAACTCCTTATATCGAGTATCCATGAACATGGCCGGTGTGTTTCTCGTAGGGGTTGTGTCTTGCCCCCACCCGCGCTCCCTACCAGATGGCACGGGGGAAAGAGGGGCAGCGGGTGGGGGCAAGACACAACCCCTACGAGCAGCACTTTGCAACTATCCTGGTGATTATTATAGTTAATATTGAGTATGGCGCTACACAGGCATTATAGTGGAGAAGAGGGAGGGTTGCAAGTAAATGGTAATCATGGTTGTGGGGTGGGCATCATCAATTTGTGGTGATGTGCAATTACAATCAATCGGGGTAGGGGCGCGGTTTACAAGCCCGCGAGTTTGCCTGGCCGATCTACTACGATTGGTCGGTGAATCATCCTATTGTATCAGATAGCCTGCCAGACATGAACCGTACCATCTTTGCAACCTGATGCGACGCGTGTACCATCAGGCGACCATGTGACAGATGAAACCTCATCCTTATGACCATCATATACATAGATACGTTTCCCTGTGTCCGTTTCCCAGATATGAACGGTTGTGTCATTACTGGCGCTCGCAACATATTTGCCATCGGGCGATAAGGCAATATCGCGTATATCTGCTTTATGACCAATATACTTGTGCAGGAGGCTACCCTCTACAACATCCCATACTAATGCCTGCTTTGGGGAAGCACATATGAGCTTTGTACTATCAGGTGACCAGCAGACGCTATAGTAGGCCGAGGCCGATTCGCTTTTGTATGTTTGCATATAATCTTTTGTAAGTATATCGTAGACACGTACTTCTCCATGCAAGCCACATGCGAGACGGGTGCTATCAGGCGACCAGGCTACTCCTCCGATAGAAGCGGTATTCAGCCAGCCAGAGCTTACATCAATTTTCGCTATTGACTGACCACTCCGTGGACTCCATACGTGGACTGCTTGATCTTTCGGACTCCCGAGATTGGTAGAAGCAATACACTCTCCATCAGGTGACCATGCCATACTTGAGATAACGGGGAGTAGAGGAGAGTGACCTTTATAGGTCGCAAGGATCTGGTCATTGCGAGGGTTCCAGACCATGGGGGCTCTCTTGCCTGCAAACGCTATAATGCTACCGTCAGGTGACCAGATAATACTCCATACTTCTGAAAGAATTGGAACCTCATGTCCTCGATAGGTATAAAGAGTATCCCCTGTGCTTGCATCCCATACTCTGACGGTGCTATCACCACCGCCAGAAGCGATGTACTGTCCGTCAGGTGACCATGCGACACTGATTACGTAATTGCTATGTTCATCATAAACGAGGTAGAGAGTTCCTTGCGGTTTATTATAAAAAATCAAGTCATCTGCGAGAGCCTGCTCACGACTATACTCCATAACCAGATTGTTATCAAAGAAGGCAAGCGTACGTGTATTGAGAGTCGCCGTAAGCCCAATAAGAAATGCGTCAAAGTATTCCAACACAGGACGCCATTGTTGGTAGATGCTTCGGTGGCATTCATCAATAATAACGAAATCAAAAAATTCTATGGGGAGCTCCGGTTTGTACTGCACTTCTTTTGGTGATGTATTATCGTCAAAATCTTCCCTGTCAACGGTTGGTGCCTCACTGTCCAGATCATCAATATAGGGCTGGCTAATGAGAATCGAATAAAGCCGCTGAATAGTAACGATACAAACACTTGCTGTAGGATCGATATCATTATTTATCGGTAGTTGCACATTATAGAGGTCAGTAAACCTGCGTCCATCATCGGGCGTTACAAACTGCTGGAACGCATCCATTACTTGCTCTGCAATAAATACACGGTCTACCAGATAGAGAATACGATGTGCGCCACCAAACTTGAGCAATCGATAAATGCTGCTCACGGCCATATACGTCTTGCCGCCCCCTGCCGCCATTTGAATAAGTGCGCGCGGACGATTCTCTGCAAGGGAGCGCTCTAAATTAGTGATGGCTTGAAGCTGGTGTTTACGTAAATTTGTTTGTTGCAATGGTGGCATGCGCCGTAAACGAGAACGGAGCATATCATTCATAGTCGCAGGCACATCAGGAGGAGCCTGTTCAAGCCATCTTCTAAGTGTTTCAGGACGATGGAACGTAAAGACTGCCCGGCTACGAGGTTCTGGCTCAAGATAGTTCGTAAAACGCGTCTCGTAACCAGTAGCTTCGTAGATAAATGGTATTACACGTCTTTTTAAGTTTGTCAGTAGTTGCATTGTGGATAGAGGAGACGACTCTTCAACGCCCGCCAGCGCTTCACCAACTGGCCTTACTTGAACGATACCTACAGATTCTTTACCGTCATCATCAAATAGCTCATACCCCTCCTCTGGTGAGGAAAGACGGATCCCCACGCCAGAGGAGGGGAATAGAGAGGAGCTTGGTTTTAAAACCTGTTCATCCAGCACAAGCCACCCGGCCCGTACAAGTTGTTCTTCTATAAGGTGCCTGGTGGCTATCAATTCATCTCTACCTGGCGTGGCTTCTGTAACTTGCTTTTCACTCTCTTTCGGCATTTGTGATTGTAGTATGGGTAGCTTATCCTTGCGTGCAATCATGATCGTTCGTTGGAAATCTGTTTTTAGCTCCTGCTTTACCTCGCATGGTAATGCAAGTTGAGCAATGGGTATCCCCCAACCATTCACAAACGTAATGCTCATCTCACCTTGCGCTATCTCTTCCTGCGCCGCTGTTAATAAGTATTCAGCAGGACCGTAAGTACCGCCAAAGCGATGCAGAACAATCGAAGGTTCACGCCCGCCGAGCGGCTCATAGCTAAAGAACGGGAATGTATCAAGGACGAAGGAGATCGTATACTCCTCCTCTGCATAAGGCCAGGGAGCATCCGGCGACTCCAATTGCACATCAATCGTCATCAGGTACGACTTGCCCACCTCAGCTTCGCGTGGATAGCTGATGATCGGCTTGAGCCTGATTGAGTGGAGGTTATCCTGTTCGCTAATGCTGCTCATACTTCCTCCTCTCGCTGGTGGGTGGCGTGCAGGTGCAGGCGAGCTAACGGATTGCCATAGTAGACGTACATGAAGATATCTATTACATTATACAATAGTATTCTTTTTTGCTCCCTGGAAAGAGGACGCGCCCTTTTAAGAAGCTCCACAGCTTCGGCGCGCAAGACGCGTAGCATCTCCGCTATCTGAACGCCACCAGGCTGCATTGCAGCCTTCAGGATATGCATAGCAATAATAGATGCCCTTTGTATACCCACTCCTGCCAGTGTCCCTATATAGCCGCTGGCACAATGCGTCAGGAAAGCCTCGACAAAGTTGCTGGGGTCTATATCATCGTTTTTTAGAATACGAGCCGACTCGCAGGCATTCATGAAGGCGATCAGGCCCGGCCTGGGGCTCCAATACATCGTCTCAAGGTGGATTGACCTCAGCTCATCTGAAAGTTGTTGTTGTGTTTCTGTATAAAGTTGCATGCCTGATAACCCATGACATCCCACATAGATAAGTCCCGCCCGGTCCAGAGGCTCTGTCAAACGAAGCTCCAGGTCTTCCAGCGTCTCGCAAAGCTGTTCTATCGTCAGCTTTTGTAATATTTCTCGCTCTGCCTTTGTGCCTTTCTCCCCCAGGTTTTTATCAAGATAAGCAATGGTAGGGCCGCTGTATAAAACATCTTCTACCTGCAGGCTGGGGCGTCTGGTAAAGCGCCGGAAAGGGAGCCAGCGTACTACTTTTGCAACTGCTCCCAGGTATTGTCCATCATCTATCTGGAATATCTCCCAGGGTATTTCCAATTTTGTGTTGTCTACCACGACCACGCAAAGCTGTTCTGCATATTTCTCGTGCAGGGTGCAAAGCCATTTTGTAAGATTTTCTGAAATTGTAGCAGAAAATAGCGTCAGTTTATCAATAAGCGCTACCGGATTGTTATCATCTCGCTGTTGCAATTCTGCTATACTTACGATTGCTCCAGGTCTCGCAGTTTCACCCAATTGCTCTCCCCAATGGCTCCAGCCACGCAGTTTGAAGGTATCTCGTGGCGACGTTGATAAATGAGAGTCCGGCTCTACCAGGAGAATGACCGCCTGCTCTGGCAGTCCGGCATCAATCTGACTTACCTCTAAAAGTTGTGGATCTTCCGGCGTATATGTCCCTTTAACTGCTATCTTATGCTCGCCCAGCGTCTCAGGATATGTCTGAGGTAAGGTACAGGTCAATCCGCATATAAGATTGCAGCAGGGGAAATCTTCAGGTATTTTGATGAGAAATTCCCTTTTGAAGCACACAGCCTCCTGGTGTAGCAAAGAGAACGAGCTATCTGCGATATCGAGCTGTAGCGCTACATTGATATCGGTTTTGTAATGGAAACGGAGATCGATACCATTCGGCATCAGGATGCCTTGAGCATGGAGCGTAGAACGCATAGGACTACCGATTAGCGCCAGCGTATAGGTTTTTCCCGCCTGTACCTGCTGCACAAAATCCTGCTCATCGCGGAGTCTCACGTCAAAGAAAACGGGTGTGAGCGCAGGAAATGGGCTACGCGCCTGCCGGGTCTTTGTAGTTTTGTGCGGAGATTGTCCCCTGGCGGCTCTCTGGATCAGGCCGGGCGTCTTCTCGGATTCGCTCACTATCCACCCTCCGATCCATCGGGACGCGGTGGAATATTCTCAATTGCTGCACCTAATGCTTGCGCCAGCAGTCCTGGCAACTGCGCATAATTTCTGGGTTGCGGATTGAGCACAACACTCTCGACACGCTTCATTTCGCGTATCACCTGCGCTATACGTAGCGCATCATCGATCCCTTCTCTGGTAACAATAGCCTGTGTCTTCTTTTTGAGACTGGCTTCTAATGGAATATTCCCGCGACCGTCACTAATGACTACAAGGATAACGTGCTGTACCGCGCTGCGTCCCTGCTGTAAAACACGATGCAATGTCTGTAGTGCCAGTTCCAGGCCATGTGCTAACGGGGTGGATGTGCCTCGTTGTGCCTCCAGCGCCATCTCGATTCTGGGTACCAGGATGTTTCTGCCGCTTACGATCTCTGCCTGCCACGGATCTGATGCATCGGCTGCTCCGACTTTAACGATACTCATGCTTGCTCGATCTGCATAAGCCTCCTGCAAATATGGCAAGAGTGCTTCCTGCCAGTCGCAATGCTGCAAACAGGTATAATCCAGCAGCAACAGCAACATATGTTCACTGACATAGCCACGCCGATAACGCCGCAGATCACTCTTCTCTATCAGGAAACGACGCTTTTCTCTCTGCTGCTCTAGATTGCGAACCCTCTGGAACATCGCTGCTGTTTGTAATGTACTGACAATCGCCAGATCCTCCAGCGTATCGGATTGTTCAACGCCGAAGATAGAACCTCTATCCGAGCGCGCGGTAGAGAAACGTGCAAAGGGTACTTTGAGTGATGCTGCCTCTCGTTCTACCAGTGCCTTATCTTCGGGATACCCATCTGGAACCAGGTTGGAAACGACCAGCGCCTCTGACGTAATGGGTTCCTGGATCTTTGCCGTGAGCTTACCAGAAGCTTCTTGCTGAATTGTGGTCTGTATCGGTTGAATATTCGATATTGGCTGAACCGTTCGTTCCTGTTCTACAGGTGCCTGGACTTGCATAGACTCAGGAGAGAGCAATTTATCCTCTCCTGAAGTCTTAGCCGTTACAAAGCTCAGCATTGCTGCCGCCTGGTCGACATACTCGGGAGTTACCTGGGCATTACTATGTAATCTGGCTAGCGACTGCGCGAAACGTGCCAGCGCCAGTTCGCGTCGAGGGTAATAGGGTTCTGTAGGGATATAATCCATCATGCGTAAGAACGCCGTAGAAGTAAAGTCCGCCTGTCGTTGTACAGCATCCGTAATGCGCTGTAGAAGTTCTATCGGAAGTTGTGTCGAGTGAATGAATTGATCATGGATAGATGTACGCAGGTTATCAATTTTTATCTGGCGCATATCTGTCGCCCCTGGTTGCCATGAGAGCCGGATAGCGAAACGATCGAGTAAGTGCGGAGAGATAGCGCCAACCTCTTGCCTGGAGCAACTCGCTAGCCAACATTGCTGGAGTGGCCACTGATCATGCTCTCCATTACGCTCAAGATAAGCAATATCTGCGCCAACCAACATCGTACAGGTGCGCGCCATTGCCAGGCTGAGCCGTGCCAGATCTGCAATCGCCAACAACTGTATATTGTCTGCATTGCGCTCCCTGGAGAACAGCTTAAAAATTGGAGTGACAGCATCTCCTTCAGAACCAGGAAAGGAGATGCTACCCCACACATCATCATCTTGCTCTGTCCCAATATTTCCCTGTTCTACCTGCTGCCCTGTAGCAGCTTTAAGCATCTGTGCCAGGATCTCAGCTATATCTTGCAAAACTGGATATGGTGCATCAAATACCAGAATGCTGCGTAATGCAGGATTGAGGGCTGCACAGGCCAGACTCGTTATGAATGGATCTTCAGTCTTAAATTCAAACATGCTCCAATAGCTCTGTCAGGCGTTGCTCTTGTTCTTCGCTCCAAGGGGCACTATTCTGCTGGATGGCGTCGGGTTGTCTGTGGCGCAGTACCAATTCTGCCACTGCCCTGAGATGTTCTATCTTCGTCTTCAACTCACCATACCTCACAGCGTAAGCGCAGGAAGCCAGGGCCAGCAGATAATCACTGCGATGGCCTTCAACCTGGAAGCCTTCTGCCAGCATGACGCAGGCATCGGCGACATCCGCAGTTAATTCAACATCCTTGAAATATAACTGGGCCTGCTTTATATTTGTCTTAAGCTGCTGTGTAGCCTCTCTTCCTGCCTTAAGAAAGTCATCTGTTCCACCTTGCTTCTCCAACTGTACCGCTCTATCGAAACGCAAGACCGTATCCATGATAGCGCGCCGTCGCTCTCGACTGGTTTCAGCCTCAACACCAGCCATCAGACCAAAACGGTCCAGGAGTTGTGGGCGCAGGCCACCCTCCTCAGGATTCATCGTCCCCACCAGCGTCGTCTGAATATCTAATTGCTCATTCCGCCCCTCGCGCTGTATGACCAGCTTACCAGTTGAGGTTACGTCCAGGATAATATTGACGATATGGTCATCGAGTAGATTCACTTCATCGATATAGAGCAGCTTCTCATGGGCGTCCTCAAGCAACCCGGCCTGTTTCTCTGCCTTTCCCTGCATTAACTTGTTGATCTGCCATCCACCTACAACACGATCTTCAGTTGCATTAATAGGAATTGTCACCGGGAGGGCATCATACATCATACTGGCAAAGGCTCTGACCGTTGTAGATTTCGCCGTCCCGCGCTGACCACTGATTAAGACACCCCCAATACGAGGAGCAATATATGCCAGTTCCAGCGCTAGCTTCAGCTTGTCCTGCCCAACAATATAGCTATAGGGTAGAACAGTTCTGAGCAAGTTGTTAATATTTTCCATCGCTGGAATCCTTTTGTTCCCACTTCAAAGTAACCTGAAGTTGGGCCTCCGTACTCGCTTTTGCGATCATTGCCCCTACTTCGGTATCGATAGAGATCGTCACATCCTCCCCAGCATCATTTTTAACGACATCCTGTATATATGGCATAAATGTTCCTCCAGTCTCTGCTATATTACTGACCGTATTATGAGCTTACGTGTGCATGATGACCTTTCCGCTGTTGTACTGAGCGGAACTCCAGTCCAAGATATCAGCTAATGCTTGCCGGAACATCTCTAATGCTTCTTCGCGTGTAGCCTGATCCGGCATCACAGAACTGCGCCATACCAGCCAAATCTGTATTTCTCCGGGAGTGGTATCGCTTTCTACGATGTAGCGTGCAACCGTTCCAGGAAAAAGATGCAATCTTCCTTGTCTTATCTCTTCTAGCCTCTGTATCAATGCATCCTGTTTGCCTGGCCGTATCTGTACTAGAATCAGGGTGGAGAGGAGCAGATTATCTTCAGGAGACGCACGCCATATAGGAATAGTCTTGCGCGGGCGTCCGGAGATATTCGGCTTGAACTTCTGGACATCTTCTAACGAGATCAGAATAATATCTGCTGCTCTTACCGCAGGAATACGTCCCTCTGTTACATACTGATAGACTGTTTTATCAGCGAGACCAAGCATTCTTGCTGCTTCTTTGATAGTAAGATATCCAGAGATATTCGGAATATCAATGCTTTCGTCCATTCTTGTAGCTTATTTGTAGTCTTTCCTTTTTGACTATCTGCTCTGTAGATATCCTTTTTAATCAGCAGAATGTATGCTATAATCACTATCGGCAAAATCTATCTTATGAATAGGTGGCTGGAGGGTGCCAAGAGCCAACACAGTATGCGGTCTTGAGACCACTTTAGACATATCTTTAGAACAAAGCGATGTAACTGTTACATAATAGGGAAAGAGAATCATATGTCGTGGGAAGGTAGTGGATATCCACTCTTTCAGGTAAAAACCTTCGGACGCTTTGTGCTTGAAAAGCTTACCAATGAGTCCTTAGAGCAGCTACCATGCTATGAAGAGATCCCAGAGGAGGTTTGGCGCAGTCGTTTTGCGGCCTGCGACCTGTTCAAATTCTTGCTCTGCCGTACACGACGACGTGCATCAAGAGATGTGCTCATTGAGGCACTCTGGCCAGATGCCGATGTAACCAGTGCCAGTCATAGCTTTGACTCGGCGATCTCCAGGCTACGTGGCATTCTCCGCCTGAAAGGAAGAGAGAGTATTCTTACAACCCTTCGTGTAGGGAACGGAATATTCTATGAACTACCGCCGCAACAGACACTTTGGACAGACGTTGACGCATTTCTCGCATTTCTCTCACAAGCTGAGCAGACCACGAGTCAGAAACGCGATCCCTTACCACTCTTAGAAGAGGCCTGGCAACTTGCCTGTGGCATCTTTTTGGAGGAGAATATCTACAGTCTATGGGCACAGGCCAGGCGGCAAACCATCAACACATTACGCCATCGTGTGTTGCACCAGCTCGTTGATTTATACCTTCAGCGAAACAGAACTAACGAAGCTGAGAGCTTACTTCTGGCCTTTTTGGAAGAGGAACCTGCTGACGAAGATGGTGTATGCCGTCTGATGGCGTTACTTGAGCAACAAGGGAGAAGACAAGAGGCCTTACGATGCTACGAACAATTCGTAGGTGCGCTTGAGGAGGAGTATGGAACGGAACCATTACCATCAACGCAAGCGCTAGCAAAACATCTACGAACGATGCAATCTATGATCTTGCCATCTGCGCTTTCCACATACTACGATGTAAGCATGGATCTCCATATCACTGCAACACCACATGGCTTGGCAAGACCGCCCCTGTTTACTGTCACTGTTCCTTTCGATTCGGGAATGATACAAACCCATCCATTGCCTTCTCCAAATAGGCAAGAGATCAGCGCCAAAACTCTGCCAGGAGCTGAGGTCTCGCTCACCATACTACGAGAGAATCTGAGTGGTGACTTGCTGCTATATCGTATCATAAAGGAGATCTGTTACTGGACGGGCCGAGAAGGTTTCCAGAATAGTCTCCAGATCATCATTGGTCGCCTGATCAAGGAGTCTGATACGATGGAGCATCAGCATATACCTGCTGAAGGTGCGCTTTCAAGGCGCGATGCATTGATGATAATTGCGGGCTTGCCGCTTACCTTACTGGCCAAAATACAAGCTGGCTCGATGACGACTGCGATTCTTGAAGAATTTTTGGCACAATGTGCCGCCAGCCTGGCGACATGTTGGCATCTCTTAAAGGGAACGGAATTCCAACAGGTGGGATACCTGCTCTCGCAATATTTATCAGCACTGGAGAAACTGGCCTCTCAGCCTTCAAAGTCTCAGAAGAATATTGCAAGCCTGGCGGCACAAGGACACCTTCTTTCTGCCACTCTCACATTGCATCAAAATAATCTCCTGGCCAGAGAAGCTCATTGCAAGCGGGCTGTACAACTTGGGCAACTGGCAGAAGATATGAATCTCCACATGACCGCGCTAAAATGGTTGGCAGTGACCTATTACTATGCAAAACGACCTTTCAAAGCGCTGCAAATCTATCAGGAAATAGAGCCTTTTATTGGTCATGTCTCACCGCTGTTACGTGGAAGCGTTTGTATAAAAATGGCAGGTGTGCATGCGCAGTGTGGCCAGGAGCAAGAAGCGTTGCGGTATATACGAATGGCTCATGAGTCTTTTCCTGAACACCCGGAGCAAGATCCTTGCTTTCTCTACGCCGATTGTGGAGCTCCAACACTTCCTATTTGGGAAGGGCTGACATATCTTGACCTCGGTCAGTCGAAGGATGCATGGAATGCTCTTGAGCGTGTCGAGCAGCTAGCTGCGACGATTACCGTCTCAGAGCGCGCTCGTGTCGAAGCCATCAATCATCAGGCTGAGGCCGCTATTGCGTTAGATGACCAGGAGCGCTTTCGCATGTATATTGAAATGGGTGCAAAAGGAGCAATAGCGTTAGGGAGTGAGAAGCGTTACAATGAGGCGCTGGATATTTACAAACAAGCAAAGCTCGTCTGGTCCAAGGAGCCTCGTATCAGAGAATTGCAGGATTTGTTTGTACGATGAAGAGGCCACAAGATAGAGCACTATCTCGCAGATTGTTCCTTGAGCACAGAATACTTATTCACATTGTCACCATTTCTGAGATCCGGTATGTCATGAGTCGGCTTGTTCTTGAAGGGAAGGACGTAGAATGGGCAATGATCGTCAACCCCTAGTATTCATCAGTTATCGTCGAATAGATAGCGCCCCTGCCGCGCGGTTGCTCAGTGGGGACCTCCGAGCCATCTTCGGTCTGGGGAGTGTCTTTATCGATACGAACGACATCCGTATCGGTACACAGTGGCCAGCACGAATCGATGAACGACTTCAAACTGCTTCAGTCTTGCTCGCAGTCATTGGGCCGACTTGGCTTCGTGTGGCAGATGAGGCTGGTCGTCGTCGGCTGGATAAGCCAGACGATTGGGTTCGTACTGAGATCGCATACGCAATCGACAACAAGCTTGTCATCATCCCATTTCTTGTTGCTGGTGCCAGTTTCCCTGACAAGAAAGCTCTGCCTAAACGCATCGCCAGGCTGGCTGATCAGCAAGCGATCAAGGTAGATTATGAATCCTGGGACAACGATTTGAATCCGCTCATCAGGGTACTCGAAGAGATTGGCTTCCAACGGGCTGGGTCTGCCGCCCCTGTGAGGCTACCAAGTCCCCCCAAGGTCAACCCAAACTCGCTCACAGAGTCCGAGATTGAGAACGCTCTGAAACGGTTTCCTGAGTGGCGGCTCACCTCTACGTTTATTCCAGGAAAAGAGCCGAATAAGCGAACAGAACTCATGAGAACGTATGAATTTGCGCGTTTCGAAGATGCAATAGACTTTATGGCAGAGGCAGCCAAACACATTTCCGTTGTGCAGCACCATCCAAGGTGGGAGAATACGTGGCGAACCGTCAGGGTTTGGTTGACGACCTGGGACATTGGTCACAAGCCATCGCAATATGACCTCGACCTAGCGGAATACCTTGACAACCTCTTCGGGAAGTATCCCACTCCGAGGAGCAAAAGTGACAGAAAGGCTAAGCAGAGAGACATGGATGGACCTGTGTGAATGCTTCCGCATCGGGCCTCTAAAGGAAAAATCAGGAGAGGTTGTGGTGTAGCATCAAAACGCCCTCACAAATGCTTCGATGGCTTTTGTGACGCTCTGGCTCTTTGCCTCTCGCGCCGCCGGATGTATCATCACAGAGGAATTTCCGCCTGGTTAGGCTCCGTGATCGGGTTATTGGAGGCCTCCGTCGCGGCACGCTGCTGCCTGTAGAGCATTCCCACATAGATTACATCATACACAAAGATAGCGACGTAGAGAAACGGCAAGAGAACCGACCTATGAGACAATGAGGAGAACAGAAAGAAAGCCAGCGATGCAAATCCAGTGCCCAGGAGCTTACAGAGCGCGATGCTGAGTGACTGACCACGCAAGGAGCGACGGCGGTACAACATGGCCAGAAAGAGCACAGACATCATCAAGTTCTGTCCGAACGCAGAGTAGACTCCAGAATCGTGGAACTCGATCGTCGTCAGAAGGACGGCCCCGAAGGCGGTCAGCAGTGTCAGGCTACATACTCCATAGAAGACTCGCTTTGAGAGATCAGCAAATTCGCGGGGGCCATAGCGAAGCAGTTGGATGAAAATAACCATGTCCAGAGCAAACCAGACGAGATTGACCATGTGCTGAATGATGGAGGGCGGATAGAGAAAGGAGAAGATCCCTTCCCACGAGAGATTGGCGCAGAGGGCAACTAGCGGCATCCCGTAGGTGTGGTCCAGGAAACTGCGGCGGATGATCAACATATAGGTAGTGGTCCAGAAGATCCCGGAGCCAAGCATTAGGAGCGTAAACATGTGCCTTTCTTCCCTTTTGAGATAGGTGAGATCGTTTTCACCTGTGGTTATCATGAAAAGTGCCAGTCGATAAGCTTTCATCAGACTCCACTGTACCACATCATTTTTTTGTATGAAAACACTCCTTCGCCGACAGGTCGATTGAAGGGCCACTGTTGATCTTATCTCGCCAGGGTTATTGTACTCCGCTCTTGGAGAGAGTGAAAGTGCCGATGACGCACCTTACGAACGAAGAAGCTGCCAACGATGTGATGAGACGATATTCTTATGCGTTCTTCGATATCTCTCTCTTCCCTTCTCTTCTTGTTTTCTTCCCGTAGAAAGAGAGTGCCGTGTATCCCACGTGAAATCTCGTGAGTTACCCGTGAGGATCTTTCGCTACCATGGACAGGAGTGTGGGTAGGAGTGTGCTGAACAGGCAAAAGGGGATGACCTCTTTATCTGAACAACTTTATTATGTGTTTTTGTGCATGGGAGAAGCCTCCGAAAGCGATGCTTGAAAGAGGTATCAGCCACATGCCAGAAGAACTGAGGAGAGATATTTGTATGGGAGGAACATCTGAGAATCGTTCCGAGGTAGCACGTCTGCTTGCGCAGATCAGCGCAGAATATCAAGCTGCTCAATATGGTCTATCTGGGCTCTCAAGTGGGGGAGCGCGCCATGACTTTATTACCGCCAAGGCTGAATCTATTGGCAGATGCCATGAAGAATTGATTGAATTGGTGGGACCAGATCAAGCTATTTCGATCATTGCCAATGTGATCTGGTCACCTGCTGATCAAGGAACAGCACCATGAGGCAAACCAGATTTGGGACCATCAATAGGCTACGGGATGTGTTCGGTCGCAGTGAAGAGACCGAACATGTCATTGACTGGGTGCAAGATGTCTGGGAAACCTACGATCTCCTTGTCAAACTCGTTGGCAGAGAATGCGCACACCAGATCATCAATGCGATGGATGTATGTCCTGATCCTGGCACGCCAGACGATTTGACTTCTTATGATCATATCAACGCACATGCGAATCACTGTCTGCTGAACTAACGCTGTTTCTTTGAGGAAAGGAAGCCTTTGCTATGCGGCTTTTTCATCACTTCTCGCCCAAAAAGCCTGCACCTCCTGTGACCTGGGAACGAGCGCCGACGGTGCCGCACATCTATCTTGATGAAGACGGAAGAAGGCATCGGGGGGATACGCCGTATTTGCTGCCAAAGGATGAGAAAGAAATGCGGCGATTGGACTATCAACATTTCCTTCTGCGCCAGATCTTGAAAGGCAATACATTTGCCCCTGTCGATCAGCTTCTGCGTACACCCAGCCACGTTCTTGATGTGGGATGTGGAACTGGGCGATGGGGTTGTGAAATAGCAGCTACATATCCCCAGGCACACGTCGGAGGGTTTGATTTAGAAGATATCCCGCGCACGGTCTCAACTCCGCTCAACTACCAATTTTCTCGGGGAAATGTACTGGGTGGCCTCCCATTTGCAGCACAACACTTTCAGTATGTCCATCAGCGGTTGCTCGTTGCCGCCATTCCTCTGGACAAATAGCCCTGGGTGATTGGAGAACTGCGACGAGTGACCTGCCCTGGTGGATGGGTGGAATTGGTCGAAGGAGGCAATGCCTTTCATCATGCTGGACCTGCAACCAAACAATTTTTGGCATGGTGGGTCGCGATCAGTGCCTCAAAAGGCATTGACGCATCAAAGATGTCGCAGATTGACCAGTTCCTCAAACAAGGCGGCTTTTCTCACGTCCGGGCCAAAACCGAGACAATTCCTGTCGGTGGTTGGGGAGGACGGTTAGGGAATCTGCTCGCTCAAGATATTTTGGCAGGATGGCCGAGCATGAGACCACTTGCCCATTCCTTGTTACGGGTTCCTCCTGAACAGTTTGACGCGGTGATTGGGCAGTTGGCAACCGAATGGGATGCGTATCACACCGACTACGACGTGTATTTTTCCTGTGGACAGGTTTGAACAAGCAGAAGAGAGGATACAATGAGCGAGAACGAAGCACAGCTACCATTGCCGAATATACCATTTGCGGTTCCTGAATTGCTGGCAATCACGAGCGTGATCTCGGGGTACGTGGCCTATCTCCAGTCACGTCCTCCCTCTCCTGACGGAGAAAGACGAATTGCTCTTTTAGTGGCGCTGAGAGATCGGTTCCAGGCCGCATTCGCATCTGGCAATCCCCAGATGCAAGTGCCATTAAATGCCGAAGAGGTGATGGAACTCTTAGAGGCGATGATTGGCTTTGTAGGGCAAATTAAGCGGATCTTTCCGAAGAATAGAGAACGGGATCAGGTGGTGAGTACGGTCAACTCCTGGAGGCTTCGCCTGATTAGCATTATTGCTGAGCACACTGTTGAGTAGACGAAATGAGGTCCTTTCGGGCGGTAGTGCACTTTCTCTGTGGAATGTATCTGTTCCGCTAATTTCATTGCTGCATATAGCGTGCCTGATGAGAGTCATTGGGCCAGAGCACCGCGCGGCAGCCTCTTTGTGGTGGCCGAACCAATCTCATAAAGAGAGCCTTATGAAAACTGTGTTCTGGGCACAGTTTTCAGCCATTGAACAGTCTACTTCGGCATTTTCTCTTTGTAGAAGAGCATTCGCTCATCGGGAAGATGCACACAGCAATTTTTTATCAGGGGAAATCTTGCTCGTATGCTGTATCGTGTATTCTTTTCTGTTCGACAAAACACACTTCTCCTCGCACCCAACGCCAGAGAAAACGCTGTTGTTCCCCAGTAAAGCCACAACTCTCCAGTCCGGACTGCACCTTCTCTAGTGCCGTTACATCGAAACGCGCTACCAACGTCCAACACAGCATCTTCAGGACGGGATTGGTACTTGTTTTTATCAGGTTGATGTAGACCGATTGTTCCGCGACCTCCTGTGCCTCCAGGTAGACCGCGCAGAGTAGCAAGGTACTAAAGAGCGTGTCTGCATCAAGCGCTACTGGTGTTGCTAATGTTTTTTCGCTGAGCGTAAGCATGAAGTCGAAAAGTTGGTAGGAAAATGCTAGCGCACATGCTTCCAGATCTCCTTGTTTCAGCCATGGTAAAGGAAAGGAGACGAGCAAAGGGCCTATCTCTTTGAGCACTTCAGCGTTTCTTACTGGCCTTGAGCCATCAAACTGAAACACCTCTTTGAGCAGCAGTGAAGCTGGGGGAAGAGAATAGGCTCGATGATTCATGAGATGAGGACAGACACAAAAAATGTTGCCGATGTTATGCCACTTGATAAAATCGGCAATGCTCACCATCGCATGAAAGAATGCCCGGTTACACACAAGCAAGTAATCTGGAGACAATGCGATGACTCTTTCAGGGCACCGATCGAAAATGTGGTCGATGCGGACAAAGGCCATTACACTGATCTCCACCACCAGCAGAGCCTTCAGTTCGTTCGCGCTCGTAAAGATTTCAGCGAGGAAACGCTCCAGCGCGTCAGTAATCGTCGTTCGGTTCTCATGGAGGGCGAAGCGAAGAAGGTGGAGGAGTTCTTGCAGCTTGCTTTCATCCATGGGGCGGAAGCTGTCTTCTCCATTCAGCAGTGCCATCCCCCACCTCACTACGTACTCTATGCATGCTCGTACAATGTACCTGATCACCTTAGGACTGGGCACCAGAAACGCCAGGCAGCGAACTGCAAACAGCAGAACATTCAACGCTTCTTCGCTCGCTGCACGCTGCGCATGCGCAACCAGTGCGCTCAACAGTTCATCTCCGGCGTCTTCCGCATGCTTGTTTTGGATCTGAAAGGCCAGTGATGCCACGCTATCCCACTCGCCTGTGACGATCTTTGGAAGTACTATCTGCATCAACATCTCAGGCGTGGAATGTGTTCTCACCAGGTAGGACGCGGTAAAGTACTCCAGAAACGTTTGATGCGTGAACTGGTAGAGCCGCTCGCCCTCTTTCGTTGTCCCAGTGTCAGTAAAGACCCAGCCTCGCCCTCGACAAAACTCGATAAACGCTCTCGCTGCTCGTTCTGCCTCATCGAGATCTTCAAAACGCTTCTGACAGAGATATTGGGTTGTTTTCGCAATCAGCTTCGTTTCCGTAACTCCTGCTCGTAATTGCTCGTGAGAATAGATCCAGTATGCCAGGTACTTCATTGCCGGGCCAATGTGAGCCTCAAAAGGGAGTGCTACATGAACATCTCGACTGCGATCCCAGCGATCGAACAACATAGTAGCGCACTTGTCATAGACATCTGGCCGATTTTTCGGAATGTAGTTCTCACCACGGTAGATGTTGCACATCAAGGAGAGCATAAGCGGGTTGGATCGAAGATCTGGAACATTCTGGCTCTCTCGGAGGAAGATGTCTGCTTTGGCCAGACGTGCCTTCAAGCGCAGTTCTGCATAGGCAACACGAAACCACTTCTCTACATATTCCTGTATCTGGTCTTCGTCAAAAGGAGCTAAGCGAAACACCTCAAACATCTCTTCATCCAGAGGGGCCTGCTCATATCCCACCTCACGAGAGGTAACGAGAACCGGCACTGATGGATAGAGATGGCAGAACGACTCAATATCGCTGCTGATTTCCTGTCGGTAGCTGGTATCAAGGAGTTCATCCAGTCCATCAAAGATAATAGCAGCTCTACCATTGAGGAGAAGATACTCAAAAGTTCCCGCTGGAGGCCCTGAAAGCTGATAGTTTGCTCTTGCTTCTGCTTCAATAAACTCAAGAAGAGAACAGCGATGGACCTTCTTCTCTGCCCCATAGGCACGCAGCACCACGAGAATAGGAAGTAAATTGTTTCTCCCTGCAAAAAGACGCTCTTCGGAACGCGTTGCGAGATCATAACAGAGCTTCAACGCAAAGGTTGACTTCCCACCGCCAGGATTGCCTAGTAAGACTGCCCGATAGACTGAAGAGAGGAATTTCTCCATCCGCAACGGTGCTGCCTCTTGATTTTTCTTCTGGATCGCTGTAAAGCTGGGAGAGACATACAGGTTGTCGAGAGGCACTTTCCGGGCAGAGTCAAAATTGGGCGGAATGAGAGCGCTGTGACGTTTTCCAACTTGCTGTCGATAGTGCTGCTCAAATTCGGAGATGGCCCGCATATCAAGAGTTCGTGCATGCAGGATAAAGTCGAGCTTCTTTTGCAGGACCTGTATTTCGCTGTAAATGATATTATGCCGAAACGCTGTCATAGCTTCGTGTGCTGTGAGGGCCCCTTCGTGAATAGCACTTTCAAGGACACTATCGCAGCTGTAAATAAGCGCCTCAAAGAGAAAGTTTGTTGCGGTGGTACGCTGATTTTCATCGAGAGTAATACCTGGATAAGCGTTCACGAACTGCGAAAAGAGCGTAGAGAAAATGGCACGAATGGAGGAGATTCCTCCATCATCCTCCTGTGTGAGGCGTGTCGAGTAGACCTGACGTACAACTTCTTCGACCTCTGGGGACAGTAAAAAAAGGGAAATGACCTCTTCTCCTGGAGTTTCTTTCCATTCTACCTGCTCAGCGACGCTTCTAAGTGCATTGAGCAGCAGAGGTTCAAGCGCGTTCTTCTCAGACTCCCATTTTGCGAGAAACCGCTCCCCAATCAGCAGTTTTCCAGCCTTCTGGCTCGAAAGTGCAATAAGTGAACCCAGACCATTGGTGATTAGACCTAAGACGATATTAAGTATGTTGGGATCGATTGTCATACAGCTTCATCCTGCATTACGTGCGAGCTCTGATGCTTATGTATCCCACTCATTCGCTTTTCGACATGTCCTATTATAAAGACGGATTTTTCTTCCAACTGTTAAATGCTGATTTCGACGTTCTCTCTGTTTGTAGCTGGAAGAGAAAAGGTTTATCCCTTTGATGTCTGTATTTGTAGTGCAAGAGTTAAGATGTGGCAAGGTTGCTGTTCCAATGGTTCTACTGGTTTACTCTCAGGAGAGGCTTGCAGAAACTCTGTATCTCTAGAACACTGCTTATTTTTGGATAAAGGATGGAGGCGTATATGATCATCTGGATTCTTGATCTATAGCAAGTGAGCAGTTATCTTTGCAAATACTGACATGTAGCAAGATCACCTGCAATTTGTCTTTAGCTGGATGAGGAGGCGTTTCCGCGTTCGCTACAACCGTCAGCACTCTCCTCATACTGGCGAAAGCGCCATATAGGAGGCGCAGGTTGGGCATCTGGCCCAATTACACGATCGAGCGTACGCCCCCTCAAAATCGAGTACAAGGGGAAGTAGATCTGGAGCAGGCTGCCCTTCGTCATGGATGCCAAATACTACCTTGCAGGCAGCGATCACGCCAGAATGTATATCCAATCAAGAAGATGCTCGGCGACATTACATTCATCGACGCAGCGCACAAAGCACTCTTCTTTGATGCCTCCCGAAAATAGCTTTTTGTAAGGCAACTTAGGGTATTTCCGGAAATAAGGTAATCATTGCAGTTGAGGCTTGATGGTATAGTTCCATTCGCCATGAAAGGGATCGCGAAGCAAGTTGAGGGCAGCAAGCTCGTCATCAGTCACGCTTCCGTCCAGTCGGATAGGGATTGCTGTCCTTGAGTGCCATTACCGTCAAGCCTTCATTCGTTGTCGTATGCGCGCATCAGTTCGAGGACCACTTCCAGTGAGGTCAGCGGTTTCGCCCGCCAGTTGATGGAAATGAAGGAAAACAAGCGATGTTCAATCGTGTTCCAGGGGCACGGTAGCAGGTGGATAATGGGCGACGGTAATGGAAAGCTGTTCTTCGTTGGCAAGTTCTTGCAGCTTCTTTTTCCACAAGCGGTTCCTTACCCCATTAGACCCACCTCCATCGGCGGTGATGAGCAGATGCTTTTTGTCGGGATAGAACGCTTTTCCTGATCGCTGCCACCACCTTCTGATACTTTCCACCGCAAATTCCGCTGTGTCATGGTCCAGGCCAACGTTGACGAAGCCCTGATTATGGACCAGGTCGTAAACCCCATAAGGAATGGCTTTGCCATCAGCGAGGGACAAAAAGTCATAGACATTGACTTCCGTTTGCGCTCCCTTGGCTTGCCATGTTGAGCCATTGTTCTTGAAATTCCCGATCAACTCCTTTTTCTTGCAATCGACAGAAATGATCGGGTTGCCCTGCTGTTCAAACGCCTGGCATTGCCCTTTGATGTGATGAAATTGAGCATCTCGATCAGGATGAGAGACCCCTTCGATGTTCTTTTTATTGGAATGTAAGGAGAAGCCCAGATCGTGAAGCAATTCTGCCAAGGCTGATTTCTTGATTTGGTGCCCCAGAGCTTCCAATGCCTTGACCAACTGTGGAAGGCGACTTGGTCGTCCATCGCACCAGACTCATCGGATCACCTTTGGGATCGAGCAGGCTTTCCAGATCTGCGAGGCCCCGTCGCATCTTGCTCCACGGCTTTCTTTCTTCCTCCACCAGTTTGACGAAGGCGCTCTCCAGGCCGGTAGCACTCTCCTGTTTCCAACTCGTGCAGCCCTCGCTTTACCGTATTTCTTGACGCTCCTGCTTCCATGGCAACCTCTGCCACGCTTCCTCTCTGTTGTGCTTCCATGGCAAGATATTGCCTCCACTGCTTTTCGTTGAGTAAAGCTCGCATCTCTTGATAGATGTGTTGTTTCGATCCCGTCTCCATGCCATCAGCATACGCTTGGTGTGAGTTAGAAATCAAGTAAGTCGGCAAAAGCCAGTGGCGGGCGTCCCAGCAGAAGATTGAGCCAACAACAAAAGTTGTGGAGGCCCACTTTGGCAGCAAGGCGAGCGCGAAAGCCGGGCACCGTATGAAGTCGATCGGTTGCCAGGCGAAAAGCCAAGTGCAACTTGCCGGAAACACTTTCGATCACCTGGCGAACGCCGTGCATCCAGCGCCGAAAGCCTGGAGAGGGCGAAGTCGGCTGGCTTGCGATTGTGCGATTGAGTCAGTACAGCCGCATGAGCGTCGTGAAGCCAATGCAGTTGCAGCGGCTCGAAGGCTGTGCCGCGATCAGCGACGTAGGTTGGAAAGGCTTGCCCAGGGCGAGATTCGCGAGCAGAGGGATGAGCCCGCAGACCGAGAAAGGTCTCGGCCAAGCGAGTGCCATGCACGCTCGCCGGGGAGAGGCCAAAGCCGGTCAAAAAGCCTGTGGGGGTAATGGCCATCAGGACGTGGAAACCCATGTACGAGCTGATGCGGCTGCACCAGCCTTTGGAAGCCTCGCCGACCAACCAGCCTCCTCCTCGCCGTTTGATGCAACGAACCGGGACACCGGTGGCATCCAGGATCTGATAGAGCTCTTCGGATTGGCCCAGTCGGAGCGAGGCGAGCAGGCAAGCGATCTGTTCGATCAACTGCGCACAAGCATGCTCACCTCGCACAAATTGGCTGTGGTCGGGAAGCATCGGAAAGGCGGCTTTCAAATGACGCTGCGCAAAGCGATAAAAGGCCTGTCAGCTTTAGAAATCGCGCCCATTGTCCCGCGCAACGCCAGGGTGAGGAGTTCACTCAAGCCCAGCTTAGGAGCTGGCCCAGGGTGTCTGGGCATCGACAAACTATGCTGCTTGCACAGGTCATCGACCATGACGTAGAGTACAGTCGAGATCGGTATCCAGGTGTTCCATTGTAAGCTCCTAGAAGGTTCTTGATTTCAGCTTACTTTAGAGCCTGGATACCTTTTTTTCAAGCGTTTTCTCACTCACACCAAGCGTTCATATATGCCGCGTCTGCCTTCTGCTACTTTGCCGAGCGATCCGGTTCGTAGCGCAGGGCCACAACTCCACTCTGAAAGGTCTTTGAGGCCAGCAGTTTGAGCGGGAATGAACGGGTGACGCCGGCAAAGAGGGCCTTGCCCTCGCCAAGGATCGTTGGATTGATATTGATGCGATATTCGTCAATCAGATCCAGTTCCATAAACGTGCGCGCCAGCATGGGACTGCCGAGGAACCAGATATCCTTGCCTGGCTGCTGTTTGATGGCATTCATTTCTTCGGCGATGTGATCCTTGATCAGCACGGTATTCTGTGCATTGTTCCATGCAACGCGCTCCAATGTGCGCGAGACCACAATCTTGGTGGCAGCGTCCAGAAAGCGCGCGTGTTCGAGTTCGGCTGGAGTGCTGGCGGGATTGCCCGGCACCGTGAGCCAGTAGCTGGCCATGCCTTCATACGTTCTGCGCCCCCAGATCACGGCGTCTGTGAGCACGTGCAAGGAATGGGCATCCTGCTCCAATTCGTGATCATACGCAATCCAATCCAGTTCGTCGTTGGGACCCGAGGTAAAGCCATTGAGCGAAAGATGGATCAGAGAAATGATTTTTCTCATAGCATGCTCCTTTTATCGTTCAACTCTGATTTAACCAGTGTAGCCGCTTTCTTCACATGAAGAGTCAGCAACACGAGTATACTCTAACAGAGGGGGAGCGTCTTGAAGAAAATGGCCATCCAATAAGGTTTTATCAACAAGCTCCCGCTTATTGATAAAACTCTTTAGCGGAGCGTCAGCCCATGTTGAGTCCGAGCAATGAGGGCAGGAGTGTAGCCAATGAAATGCTTCAGCGCCCGGGTCAGATGGGACTGGTCCGCGTACCCGGTCTGATATGCCGCGTCGATCAGCGAAACGCCCTGCCCCAGAAGCGCGGTGGCCTGTTTGGCGCGCTCGATCTGCTCAATTGTCTTGTAGGGGAGCCCGGTCGCCAGGACAAAGCGGCGCCTGATGGTGCGCAACGACATCTCTACCGGGTGATGAGCCAGGACCGCCTGCACCACGGGATCAGAGACCAGCACATGCTGGCGAACCAGGCGCTCAATAAAGGTCTCAACATTCTCATAGTCAGGGATCGGCCAGCTGGAGTCAGCCAGATGAAAGGATGTTTGCGAGGCCAGGGGCAGGAACGCCTGCTCATCCAGCAAGCGTTGAATGGAGAGTGCGGGCAGAAAAGTGCCGAGAGGAAACGTGACCCCGAACCACTCGGTCCCTTCGGGTTGAGCCACAGGGGTCGCTCTGGTCAACGGTCCCTGTACAGAAATATGCAGCCTGTCGTACCGCTTGAGAAAGAGTAAATGCCATTGTCCGGAGGCCGGGCAGACAGGGGTATACCCTTGCCCGGCTCCGCCACGCCAGACTGCCTCAATAGAAGGAGAGTCCGAACCTCTCCCCTCAAAATACGTCTCCAAATGGTTCCTCCCTGCAAAGCGCAATGCCTTCTTTTTGCTTTAAGCTGGCATTCTCACAGAGGCCCAGAAAAACGGAAACAGTGTATGAACGCCTGGTGTGAGATGGTGTGAGGCGCAGCCCGCCGCGTTGGCTGCGCCTCACACCATCTCACACCAGGCGTGGCATATCATCTCGGCCTCTCTTTGTCTATTTATTCTCGGAAGTCCCCTTAGTGCCCTGCCAATTTTTTTATGATAATATTTGCTATCGCATCGATAGTTTCGGGTGGACAACTTAAGTAAGCTGTAGTTAGTAGGATGCCCGGAAAGTGGGTATCATCTAGACGTACAGGAAGAATGTACTCCTGTTTTTCTCTAAATGCTCTGGCTTGGGCTGCATCTCGCTCATGGTTGGTCCATAATGTGTTAGCATAATGCTTTGAGAGAAACATTACACAATACTGAGCCTTGTTTTGGTAGATATCAGATAAATGAGTGTAAAGATTCTTTCCCCAGAGATTAGACTTGTTATATTTATCGTAAAAGACTTTAATACCATGTAGTTGTAGAATATTGGCAAGAGCATCTGCATAGTCACGATCTTCCTTAGCGACGGAGAGAGCAACATCGTAGAGATAATGTCTTGCTGAGCTTTGTATTCTCTCGTTTTGTTTCCTCTTGACCTTCTCCATCTGATTGGCAGGCTCTCCTATATTTTCTATGGGGGTAGAGCGCCCTGAAGAGTATGGGATGGGCGTTGTGGCTGCAGGCTGTTTAAGGGGCAGGATCTCTGTGGGATCTAGCTTTGCGACAAGTTCAAAAGCAAATGCGCTTGCATGTTGTGCGGCTTTCTCGTGTGAATTATTCGCTTCAACTTCACTTTTGTCATCAATAAGATCGGAAATGCCACGGATTATGAGTGCATCTACCTGCTGATTTGCATGTACTGCCCGGAGAAAATCACTACCTTCCATCTCTACAGCGAGCGCATCGCTGTAGTTTGTTTTCAGGAATCTCCAAATAGCTGAATGAGTTGATGAAATCACTTTTTCACCCGCTGCGATAGGCGCTACAAAAACATGCGGAGTCAGATCGGGCAATGGTCCTCTTACTCTTCGTAGCCAATTATCCTTCCTTGCTTCGGCCCTTGCTCGTTGCACTATCCGATATGTTGAGTTACTAATATCCGGCCTTATCTGAAAGGTGTTTTGTGCTTTTCCTGATTCGTATCCATAGACCTTTGTAGCCGCGACTACATCTCCAATTCTTACATCTTTGAGCCCATCTGCCACTCCAACAAAAAGGATGAGATCTGGTTTGAAGTAGCTAATAGCGCGCTCAGCCTCCAGCGCTGCGTTAGCATTGCCTATACCTACTTCAACAATTCCTATATCCCATATCTGGCCTCCTGCTGCGAAGCTTCCTCTCTCATAGACTGTCCCGAGCGGATGTATCTCTTCACGGACTTCGTTTAAGTGAGAGCGAACAGCACGGTATGTGATTGGAAGAGCCGTAAGTATGACTGCCGTACAAAATTGTGACTTAAGCATCTTAAACTCCTAGGTGAAATTTATCTTGATCATTAGTTACCAATTATCCTCGCTTGTTCATAGGCTTACTGAAAAACAGCTAACCGTATGATGTCTAAAAATTCTCGTTCATTGGTCTTTGTTTGTGGGAACGTAAATAGAGGCGGAGCCGTTGTATTGTATTATCAACAGACTCAGTGCTTGGAAGTTCGTATTTTTCGAGCCCCTCCTCGTGATCAAGTGGGAGTGAACGGATAGTAACGCTTATAGGCTTTCCATCGCTGATTCTAAGCATAAAACTTTGTGTGAGGTAGGCATGCTCTTCTTCTCGGTCATCTTTAATAGTATCCTGTTCATCTACTGTAGTTACTGCTACAACGTCTGCGAAAAAATACTCGTGAATCTGCTCTCTAACGTCCCTATGATTCACAGCATTCACGTCAATAATAATCACTACCAACTGATTTTCAATTGGAAGAAAGTACCTATACACGTTAATGCTATAACGTTGGGTATGATCATCACCCCATTTCCAAAGAAGATCCTGCTCACGGTAATTTTTCGCATTACTTGTTCCTTTTAAGACGAAACCATGGATACAAAGAATCTCATCGATCTCATCTCCTGAAAGGTTATGATTGATTTTATCAAGTGCTTTATGAAAAGCTTCTTGTGCTCTTCTTTTTACCCACATATCATATTCTCTATCCGTTGGAACTCGAATGCCAAATTGCAATAGGCACCACACGATGAGTGCAATAAGCAATAATATACCTGTAATACATAGAAATATAAGAAAGTACTCGAGTTTAACGTCGCCTACAATGGCGGTAATAAGAGCTGAGAAAAGAGATGCTTTCAGGATGCGTCGTTTCTTTTTATCGTTTTTTGTAAAGTAGGCACGCATCTGTTTATCAGTATAATTGTGAAAAAAGACTTTATTTAACTTTCGAAGCTTTCTCATGTGAATTCTCCAACAGTAAATGTCAAACGTGCAACTTGCTAAAGAGGTATGTTAAAAGGATGTTTCCTTTTTTTACTGCTATGCTTCACGCATTAAAATAGATTGACACTTCCACAAAAGAGCTATGTTATCGTCGTCTATAGAAGATACCGGAGTTCTTTCCGCTTCCTCCATTAATTCTTGAGCTTCCCGTATGTATTGCGATTTTCTGCGACCATTACGTGCGAAGTCACGTTTGAAGAGGGCGAACGTGTAGAGATAGGAGTGAGCAGTGTGCAGGGTGATAGTAGCTTGCATGAGTTCCTCAACACGAAGCCAGACTTGAATTGTGACACCAAATGGTCGTTCCCCTTTCAGAAAAGCTAATGCCTGAAGATATTTGGTCTGTGCACTCTCATTTGGAAATTGATCTTCACGTAGGAGAAGGTTTGCAGCTTCAAGATAGTGCTTAGCAGCACTATAGTTTCCGTATGAGAGCGCCATTTGTCCTCGCTTCAGGTAAGCTTTTCCTTCAGCTATCTCGTCTCTAACAGGGGCATTTGTAATGAAATTTTGTATTGTGTGGTTACTCCCTCCCTGAATCGTGCCCTGGACTGATCCGTAGTTCTGGAAGTGAATATGATCGCCCACAGGTGCTACGATATCACCGGAATTTACTGGCTGATGCTTTGAGTCATTTGTTGGCTGATTTGATGTATCTGAAGGACTTTGACCTGGCTTTGATGCACGTCCCAGACCATCTTGAGACAATTTCAATTTAGAGAGTACTTCAAAGGCGAAAGCACTGGCGTGACAGGCTGCCAGTTCCTGTGAACCAGCAGCATCTGCTTCACTTTTTCCTTCAATAAGATCAGAGATGCCACGTACTATCAGCGCTTCCATGTGTGGGTTTCCATGAACTGCCTGAAGAAATCCGTAACCTTCCATTTCGACAGCCAGAGCATCTCCATAAGACTGTTTAAGTAATTTCCAAACAGGCGACTTGATTGAGTTTATGACTTTATCACCTGCAGCAATAGGTGCCACCTTTGCCAGAGGAGGTTGTTGAGGAGCCGGTTTGATCCATCGTATCCATTGCTGATTTCTCGCTACTGCCTGAGCACGCTGAATCATGCGATACGTTGAGAGACCAATTTCTGGTCTGGGTTGAAAGCTATTACTGGCCTTTCCCGATTCATAGCCGTACACTTTCGTCGCAGCTACCACATCTCCGATGTTTACCTCCCTGAGGCCACCCGCAACTCCAACAAAAAACACAATACTTGGCTTGAAGTAATCTATTGCGCGTCCTGCCTCAAAGGCTGCGCGAGCTATTCCCATTCGTGTTTCAACAAGACCCACTTCCCAGCTTTGATTATGAGCGATAAATATTCCTCTCTCGTAGACGGTGCCCTCTGGATGGATTTCTTCTTGCAAATCAGCCAGGTGGGCTCGGACAGCCTGGTATTCAACCGGAAGCGCAGTCAGAATAACCGTACAAAGTGGATATGCATTTTTGTCAAACAAATCTATCTCCTTATCATCCTATTAGTGTCTTTTTTCTTGCAGCGAGTACGGACTGATGGTACACTAAGAATTACCAATGCTTGAATTGGCACTACTGCATCCAGGGTCGTTGTTTCTCGTAGTTATCATCGTTCATATGAACTCTATCACGAACATAAGTGTACTAGAGAACAATACCTATTCAGAACCGCATTCCTACGGCATTCACGGTGCATTTCAATAATGCCTGGGAAATGCACCATCAATGAATACGGGCTTGTTTGATGATTGCTGAGGTTGTTATGGAACAACGCTTGCCCTTTCATCAATGGTTGAAAATTGAGCGCGAACGACGTGGTTGGTCACAAGCCGTCTTAGCGGAGAAGGTACATAGCGATTACAAAACAATTTATCGCTGGGAAAGTGGGAGGAGTCTTCCCAGTCCATATCATCGTCAATTCATTTGCGAACTTTTTGGGATTAATGCAGAGGAGCTGGGATTACTTGATAGAACGACAGAGAAGCTCTTAGCACAATCACCATCCCACAAAGAAGATTGGGGTGATGCTCCGCTCGGGGAAGTTTTTTATGGGCGCCATCAAGAGCTTGACCAACTGAGCCAATGGATCGACGATGACCGTTGTCGAGTTGTTGCCATCCTTGGCATAGGGGGAATAGGGAAGACAACATTGTGCGCAAAAGTAGCTGAGCGGGTGAAATCATCCTTCGATTATATTTTTTGGCGTTCATTACAAAATACTCCACCTGTGGCATATTTTATCAAACAATGCATACAGCACATTTCTGGGCAACAGCGTATTGACCTACCGAAGGAATATGACGAGCAAGTGACGCTCCTTATTCACTATTTACAAAAGCAGCGCATCTTGCTTGTGCTTGATAATGTTGAGTCTATTATGCAGAGAGAACGACATGACGGCCAGTACATCAATGGTTATGAAGGCTATGGAAGATTGTTCGGCAACATTGGAGAAGCACAGCATCAGAGTTGCCTCGTTCTAACCAGCCGTGAGAAGCCGAAAGAAGTCACGTTATTAGAGGGTCGGCTATCACCTATACGAACCTTCTATTTAAGCGGTATCGGAAGTCGTGAAAGTCGTGAGATTCTCAAAGAGAAGGAGTTGCTTGGTTCAGAAGAACAATGGACAACGCTTGTTGACCTCTATGCTGGAAATCCTCTCGCATTAAAACTCGTCTCTGATTCCATTAGAGAACTCTTCGCAGGAAATATTGCGACTTTCTTACAAGAAGGTGAGATCTCTTTTGGCTACATTGATGAGTTAATCGGTCATCAATTTCAACGTCTGTCAAATAATGAACGTAGTATCCTCTACTGGTTAGCCATTGAACGTGAAGCGGTTCCCTTGGAAACGATTTATGATGATTTAGCACAACATACATTAAAAAGCGACGTTTTTGCGGCAGTGGAATCACTACGCCGACGCTTCTTTCTTGAAGTCAAGGAAGCAGGGCACTTTACCTTGCAACCAGTTATTATAGAATACGTCACGAATGATCTCGTTCGTCGGGCATGTGAGGAATTTGCATATGAGGAAAGTGAGCTATGGGCAAACTACGCCTTTTCTAAAGCTCACAGCAAAGACTACCTACGAGAGAGCCAGGAGCGTCTCATTCTCACTCCAATAGCCAGGCGACTGTATTCTCTATTTGGGAGGGAAGAGATCAGACAGAAATTGGATTTTGTTCTGGATTCACAGCGGCAGAAGCATGCGCTTCAACGCAACTATCTGGCAAGTAACGTGCTCAAGTTATGTATTCATGCGGGATACAACCTTCAAGGTGCCGACTTCTCCAATGTAGTCATATGGCAGGCATACCTCCAGGAGGCTGTACTCCAGGGAGTCAATTTTGCCCATGCGCATTTTATTTCGTCAAGGTTTAAAAGCACATTTGGTAACGTCCTTTCTGTCGCGTTAAGCCCTCAAGACGATCTCCTTGCTATGGGGACAGCGACTGGAGAAGTCTGGCTCTATCATGCACTGAGCGGAGTAGCACTGACGAACTATTCCGGTCATACTGATGGCGTCTGGTCAGTCGCTTTTCATCCCAACGGACAGATCCTGGCAAGTAGCAGCGACGACCAAACGATCCGCCTATGGGATATGAAAACAGGGAACTGTATGCGAGTGTTGCAAGAACACACCAACCGGATCAGATCAGTCGCTTTTAGCCCGGATGGACACATTTTTGCCAGTAGCAGCGATGATCAGACAGTTCGGCTCTGGGATGTGAAGACTGGCCGTTGCCTTCGGGTTCTCAAGGGGCACGTGAGCCGCGTCTGGTCCGTTTCGTTCAGTCCAGATGGATGCACTCTCGCAACGGGAAGTACTGATGAAACGATTCGTCTCTGGAATGTATCTACGGGCGATTGCTTCAAAACGCTCGTTGGACATGCTGGCTGGATACGAGCCGTCGCATATAGCCCTCAAGGAGAAATACTTGCTAGTAGCAGTGATGATCAAACGATCAGATTATGGGACGTCGACAGCGGAAATAATTTGAAGGTTCTCCATGATCATACAAACCGTGTGTGGTCTCTTGCTTTCCATCCTGAAGGAACAACTCTCGTGAGTGGAAGTGAAGATCATAGTATACGCATATGGGATATAAAGAGCGGGAATTGTGTGAACGTGTTACAAGGGCATACATATGGAGTGAGATCGTTGGCTCTGAGTTTGGATGGGAAAAAGCTTGTCAGCGGTGGTGATGATCAAACGATTCGCGTATGGGATATACGTTCTGGTTCCTGCCTGAAAACGCTCCAAGGCTACACGAATCGCATATGGTCGCTTGCTTTTCATTTCACCAGCAATACGCTTGCTAGTATCTCTGAAGATCCATTTATCCGCATATGGACACTACCATCTGCAACGTGCACTAAGATGGTACAAAGTCATACCCATCGGGCAAAAATCGTGACCTTTAGCCCAGATGGAACTCTGTTGGCGAGCGGAGGAGAGGACCAGACGGTTCGTCTCTGGGAGAGGAAAACGGGACGTTGTCTGCATATATTGAAGGGACATACCAACTGGGTGCGTGCAGTAGCTTTTAGCCCTGATGGGCGAAGGCTTGCGAGCGGAAGTGAGGATCACACCATTCGGCTCTGGGATCTCGATAGAGCCAGGTGTATTACAGTGCTCCACGGCCACACCAGTTGGATCAGATCTGTTATTTTTAGCCTCGATGGAAGAATGATTATCAGTGCAGGTGATGATCATTCCATCAGGCTCTGGAATACTGAAACAGGGAGTTGTCTTGCGGTGTTACAAGGACATACTGGTCGTGTGAGAGGAATTGCCTTTCATCCAAAAGAGGCCATCCTTGCTAGTGGGAGTGAGGATCAGACCGTTCGCTTATGGAACCTGGCAGAAGGAAAGAATATTGCCATTTTACGAGGACATACCAACTGGGTGCGAACAGTAGCCTTTAGCCCAGATGGAAAATTCCTGGCCAGCGGAGGGGACGATCCATGTATTTGCCTCTGGAAATTAGAAGACAAGCGTTGCACGGTAACTCTGCGCGGACATACTCACCGCGTCAGGTCGCTTATTTTCGCTCGTGATGAGCAAACTCTTCTAAGTGGAAGCGATGACGGAACAATAAAACTTTGGAATATACAGACAGCAGAGTGCCTTCAAACTCTGGTGAACGAAAGACCCTACGAAGGAATGAACATCACTATGACAAGTGGCTTGACTGAAGCTCAAAAAGAAGCCTTTCGATCCTTAGGTGCATTTGAGGAAAATCTGTGAGCTTCTGGCTCTCTGTATCCTTAGAGGTGGTGACAGATATTCGAGTGGTCTACAATGGAATGAGTTGAAGGGAGTGGATAGACGAGTATTGGTATGCACACGTTTTATATGTTTGAGCGCACTGAACCTGGTGGCCTCACTTTCTCTTGGCGAGAGAGGCTCCGCCGCGTGAGCAGCTAGAGCTTTTCTCGCTTTTGTCTGCTGTGCCTCAGCCAGAAACTATCGGAGGTAGGAACGCATCATCGTATCAATGCGCAAATCGCCATGCCCCAGCGCCAGCGACACGAGGCCTGCGGCGTCACGATCATAGGATTTCGGACTCAGGCGTCCGTCGGCAGGTGGTGGCTCGCGACCACTGAGGTGGCGATAGAGCGCCTGAGCATACGTGCGCCGAATGGCATGGATATCCAGGTGCGATGGCATGCGGGCAAACACGGGTTGAGTCGGATCCTTTCGCCCTTCGATGCAGCACAACACATCCTGTTCTCGTCCAGGGATCACCGGGACAGTTCGCGGCTTTCCTCCTTTTCCACAGGCGACGAAGACAGTGACGTAGCCCGCTTGATGGGAAGAGACTTGATCGATGCGCAAGTTCAATGCCTCTTCGCGTCGCAGTCCAGTGCACTCCAGGAAACGGATTTCCTTCACCCAGTTGGCTGGTTGAAAATCGCGATCGCGAACAGCAGGTCTGCGGGAGCGTGTGATGCGTTCGCGCAGGCGCTTTGGCAAGGGAACCTCATGTGCTAATTGTCGGTTCCCGAAGTAGAGACGAAGGGCAGAGCGTTCCGAGGCGAGCGTGTAAGCGCTTTTGCCTGCCACGATGCGCTCGCGTAGATACTGGCAGGCCAGTTCGTCGGCACGACTCTTGATCTGATCCAGGTCGGTCAGATGATGCTGTTGGCGGCACCAATTGATAAAATGCAACGTGTGTTCTTGATAGATGTGCCTGGTGCCATGAGAGTGGTAGTGCTCGGTACTGAATGCCCAGATCTTCTCCCCGCGTTCGCGTCTGGCTTGTTTGGCTTCGAAGCGACTCTGTCCAATGGCGTTTTTTGTGTCGAGCTCTTCAATGGATGCTCGGATCACACTTTTCTTCTTTGGCATAAAAAAGCTCCTGGTGGTCATAGAAACGTTCAGTCATGTGCGTGGCTACGTGGTTGCCCGAGAGAAGGGATGCGCCCCGAGACACTCGCATCTCCCGATGGATCACGTGCAAAAACCAGATGCTTGCACGTTCTCGTTTCCTCTGCATACAGAGGGGCATGGTTCCTGAAGACAGGAGACCAGGATGCTCAAGCTCAGAGAGTTCGCTCAGATGAGTGCCCTGCGATCGAGTCTTGAGTGTGGCTCAGCTGGAAGCACCAGCGTGTGTGCTTGCCAGAAGCCAGGATGGAGCAGATTGCTCCCAGAAGAGACAACCCTCAAAGGGATCGGTTATCCTTTCTTCACTTCAAGCATAAATGATGAAGGGAGAGAGCACGTGGGCAGCCGGTGAGCAGGTCGGGGCAGGTCGTGGGTAGGAAGGGGCAGGTATGGTTGCGAATGCGCCTGGGAAGACGATGCAGGCCATCGAAGAAGCTATCGGGGCAGGTGGTCATCATTGACACTGTATTGTTCCTTGAACCATGATACTATTGATGATGACACTAATTATCTAAGAAGAGGAACTGGACTGGTGAGGAGTGGGACAAAAAGCCGAGAGAGACAGAGCTGGTGAGCACGATCAGGAGACGGAAAAAATGATGAGGGAGATCTATTTACTGTTCATCGGAGGTTGGGTGTGAGTGTCATATCATTGGAGGAAACATATATGCAGGGGAAAGAGAATGTGAAAAAGAGAACCACGCTGAGTCCAAATCCCGAGTGTGTGGATATGTTTGGTAAACAATATTGACCGCTACTGATGGTGACTGAAATGGTATTTGGAGTGGTGATGTTCGTAAATGATGAGACCTGTTGCCCTATTAGGAGAACCGTTGCCAATACTCTGTTTTCCTTTGATTCCAGTTTATACGTCGAAAAGAATTCAGAAACAGCGTTTGTTTGATGGCATATGATGAAAATATCTTTATGAAAGAAAGCAGCAAGCCAAGCGTAACCGATGAGTGATGCTCTGATAGAGACTCTGGTCATCAAAAGATACTGGGGTAGAGCGAACTGAACTGGGAACGATGGAGGCTGATGGAAGAGAACAGGCGGAGAAGTGGTGGGTAAGAAGGGGCAGATGTGGTTGCGAGAACTCCTGGGGAGCCAATCCAGACCATAGTAAGGTCTATCAGAGCAGATGGTCATCTCTGAGAAGGCCTTGTTTTTTTTGAGAAACAGTGAAGTTGGTCAGGGCGATACAAGGGGAAAGTAGACCTGTGGGAAGGCCGGGAAGAGGAGCACGGTCGAAATGCCAAGGTGGTAATGATCCTGTTCCATTGTCTCGCGCTGGGAGTTTAGTGTGGACGACAAATAGAGTGAGCCCATTTTGCCAAAGCATGGTTCTCCCGCAGGCTCGCTGGTGCCAAATGTGATAGACTCAAGGACCGAATACATTCTTCCAGCAAGATATTTTCCTGAGACCATAGGAGCCGATGAC
>WNGD01000314.1_pt1 | contig 49657 bp, 58 predicted proteins | sample 5400671 | NCBI WGS metagenome assembly WNGD01 (sample SAMN13153369, study PRJNA577476) | soil metagenome | isolation source: 40 cm soil or saprolite under grassland replicate 2 | place: USA:California | collected 2016-06-15 | reverse complement strand
GTGCAGTGGCGCCATTATCGAGAGATCCAACAGCAGGCCGTGCAGGAATGTCATGCTAAACTCAGCGACGCCCGCACGCACGGCGACAGTCTTGTTGGGCTTAACTGGATTCCACCCACGCAGATGTCATCGAATCTGGTGAATTGTCGGTACGTGCTTCTCATTTGGGGGAAGGGTCGGTGAGTTGGTGGCCGTTAGGCAGCGTCTCGCGAGGTTTGACGGTCCTGCGTGTTCATATCACCGGCGCATCGGGCACCGGTACTTCCACGCTTGGCAAAGCCTTTGCTGAGGCCACGGGCGCCCAATGGCTCGATCTCGACGATTTCTATTGGCTCCCAACATCGCCCCCCTTCCAATTAAAACGCCCTAAGGCGGAGCGGCTCGCGTTGCTGGTTGACGGGATCCGCGAAAGCACCGACGTCGTGGTTTCCGGCTCGCTGGTTGAATGGGGTCGCCAGGTCGAAGACGGATGGGATCTGATCGTCTTTCTCACCGCGCCAACGCCGGTGCGCATTGGTCGGCTTCGTGCCCGCGACATGGCTCGCTTTGGCTCAGTCAATCCCGCGTTCATAGTGTGGGCAGAGCGTTACGATGACCCGGACTTTACAGGTCGCAGCCGGGCGCTGCACGAGCGCTGGCTGTCTCAGCGGTCCAGTCGAATCCTGCGTCTAGACGCTGAACTGCCGGTTCCGAAGCTCGTTTTCGCGCTTCGTGAGGCATCGCAGGGCGCTGTGTAGATCCGGTCCTTCGTGAAGAGTGTCGCGCGTCTGCAACAACATGGCAGCCTCTGAAACCTCCGAATATCACCCATCGTTCCGGCGAACATATCGCCTTTAGACGAATGCGAGACACTCCCGTGTTCTTGGAGGTCGGCCAAAATGCCCAGTCACACAATCATCAAATGGAGCTTCGCCACCAACCTGGTCATGTTCTTCGCTCTTGCCACGCTCCTGCTGAGTGGTTTCAGACCCCAGCAGCCAACGGTTCTGTCCGTCGAACGGCTGAACATTGTGGATTCGGCTGGGCACCTCGCGCTCGTGCTGGCGAACGGGTCGCGTCTTCCCGGAATCACGGTGGCTGGTAGGGAATACCCTAAAACGCGTGGGCGCGCGGGCAGCGCCGGAATGCTTTTCTACAACCAGGCGGGCGACGAGGTGGGTGGTCTCATCTATCGAGGTAGCTCAGGCGGGCCACGAGATACGAGCACAGCGTTCGGCCATCTCTCTTTCGATCAATGGAAACAGAATCAAGTCGTGGCGCTGCAGTATCTGGATGACGGCACGCGGAGGTCAGCGGGACTGCGGATTTGGGATCGCCCCACCGGGACAGCGGCAGATGCTGAGGCGCTCGCGGTCTTGGGGCAGCAAGTGGGGGCGACTCCGCCAGGTCCGACGCGTGACTCCTTGCGTCGGGAATACATTCGACAGGATGTCGCTGCGTCAGGGCACTTGCGTGCGTTTCTCGGTAGTTCGAACGGCATCGTCGCGCTCGAGTTACGAGATGACAAGGGCAAGGTCAGGATCAGATTATCAGTAGATACGCTCGGCACTTCGCAGCTGACGTTTCTTGATACCTTGGGCCGAGTTGCAGCGGTCTACCCGACTCAATGAGGGCCGGCGGCCTAACAAGCGCTTGAAGCTGCTGGCGCGCTACATTAAGGAATGAATCGTTCACCAGCGCGCCGCGGCTTAAGCGCGATCCGTTGGACCGCGCTGTAAACATCATCCGGGTGGCACATGAAAACTGAGGTAAGCCTGGTTGTTCTGCTCACTTCTATCCTTGCTCCATCGATGGCTCCCTGCCAGGTCGCCACATCTCGCCACTGGGTGCGGCTGCTCACCACTGAAGGCGAGACGGTCGATTTGGACACCGCCGCGGTCGGACGCCGGGATGGCTCCTTTGTAGTCTGGTTGCGTTGGGATTTTGATCGGCACGGGCCCGAGTTTAGAGCCGAGTACCGTGTGGAACAAGTTGAAGTCGACTGTCGAGGTCTACGTCAACGTGTGCTGAATGCTTTCGACACCAGGAAAACGCTGCTCCTTCCGGGCGACAGCACGACGTCGAGCACGGGACAGCTGGACAGCACGGACACGAAGTGGCGCGCGTATTCCAAGGGTAGTCTTGGCGCGCAATCGACGAGCGCGTTGTGCCGGCGCCTAACAAGCGCTTGACGCCCTTTTTCTTCAGCGCGCCGCAGCTTACGCGCGATCCGTTAGGCAGCCCGATTCTCATTGTGTACGTTTTGGCTCCCTCGAGCGTCTAAAAGGAAGGGCGCGCCGCCTAACACGCGCCTCATTTCGCATGACATTCCTCCCTACACGCACCTGAAGCTGCCGAACGGTTGGCTGGCGAGGCGTGACCCCTTAGCTTAGGCCAACGTCGTCAGGCAGCGTCTCGGCACATGTCACCTCTCGCCGTTCGCGTCGGTGCGGGCGTCCTCGCTCTCCTCGTTCTTCTCGCCCTGCGCGGCAAGCGCTGGGCCTATGCCGCATTCGTGGTGCTCGGGCTCCTCTACTTTCCCGCGCAAACCCACTTCCACGTGCATGTCCCGAAGTGCGAGCAGCTCCTTCCCACGATGCAGGTGCTCGTCCTCTCGCTGCACAACTACGCGTACATCGCGCTGTTCGCCGGCTTCTACTGGATGTCGTGGGTGCAGTTCGGGAGGTCTGACGCGCGCCCCGTCTGGGCGCTCCTCGCCACGCTGCTCGTGGGAGCCCTCGTCGAGATCGCCGAGGGCATGACCATGACGGGGCGGGGACATTGCCGCCTGCGGGATCTCGTACCGGACGCCGCCGGGGCGTTGGGCGCGGCGCTGCTGCTCGCTGTCTGGTCCCGCCTCACCCGGAAACCGGGGTACGTCAGACTCGTCAGGCCTCACGCAGCGGCCGCTCCACGCCCGGCTGCCCCCACGGCCCGTGCTGTCGTTCCTCCTCGCGGTGTCGTTCCGCATCCGCCTCCCCCGGTTCCACCGCGGCGGGTCGTACCTCCGCCGCCCGACTTTTCACCAGGCCCAAGCCCTGTCGCGCCATCGGCGGACATGGCTCCGACGCATGAGGTCGCGCCGAGGCTCGCCGTCGTGCAACGCCTTCAGGCGATCCTGCGACATCTCAGAGAAATGTTACAACGCGTGTGGGTGACTATACGTGGACGTCGCCGCACAGTCATCGTTGGAGCCGGACTCCTGGCGCTCGTGGGCGCCGCGGCGTTCGTGATTATGCGCCTCCCGGCCCCAGCGACTGTGGTCACCCAACCGACCGAGTCACCGCCGCCAGAGCCCCCACCGCCACCGCCTCGGCCCCTCCAGTCGGAAGCCGAGGGGTACTACGAGCCGAGCTACAAGTTCACGGTCTCCGATCGGCGCTTCACCCGCCTGACGCTGCGTCCGCAGCCCTTTGTCACGTTCTCGCGGATCGGGACACGGGATGAAGTGGGGTGTGCAGATGCACGGATTAGCCCGGCTGCGGTACACCTGCGCTGCGAGTTCGAGCGCGTCGGCATCGTCGTCACGATCGAGGGCCAATTCCCGTCACGCTCGGTCACGACTCGCCTCGACGCGCCGGTTCTGGACGCCTTGGTCACGCTCACCAATACGCGCGGTGAGACGCTGTTCCGTGCGCGCCAGTCGTTCTATTGGCACGCGCCCGACTGAGGATGGTCGGGTAAAGGGTCTCGGACTTATCATGGACCGACCGATGCGGCAGGACGGTCGCCTAATCGGCTGTATGGTTCACAATGAGCACTGAACCAATGGAAATTCGCTCGATCGGATCTTTCCTCGACTATTGGCGAACCATCCGCGCCCGTACGCGCCGCGTCGTGGCTTGTATTCCTCCGGACCAAATCGAGTGGAGCCCGCATCCTGGCAAGTTCACCTTCGGCGACCTCGTGCGGCATCTCGCTACCATCGAGCGCTACATGTACGCAGAGACCGTGGCGGGACGCCCCAGCCGGTACGCGGGATGCGGCCGCCACCTGGCGGAGGGCTTCGAGGCGGTTGTGGCTTTCCTAGATCGTCTGGGGCTTGAATCGCTGGCGATTTTCGGGACGCTGACGGACGCGGACCTTGAACGGAAATGCCTCACCCCAGCCGGCACCCCGATCACCACCTGGAAGTGGTTGCGGGCCATGGTCGAGCACGAAGCCCACCACCGTGGCCAGATCTATCTGATGCTCGGCCTTCTGAACGTCCCCACGCCCCCGCTCTATGGCATGACCTCGGAAGAAGTCCAAGCGAGGTCTGCCTAACAAGCGGCACCACACCTTCAGGGCCTGACACGCGCTTGAAGCTGACGGCGCCGTCTTTCTGTAGTAATCTTCCGTTTGTGAACACTTTGAGCTCGCGCCGCAGTTAACACACAACAACACCTCCATGAAAACATTCTTCTGCAAGCTCATTCCGCCGCGTCCAACCTTCCCACAGGATATGTCGCAGGCTGAGGCGAGGCTCATGCACGATCATGCAGCGTACTGGAGAGATTGGATGAGCAAGGGGAACGTGGTCGCATTTGGGCCCGTCGGGGATCCTGCGGGTGCTTACGGGATCGGCATCGTCCAGTTTGCAGACGACGCGGCGGTGCGCTCCTTTGCGGCCGATGATCCAACGGTAAAAGCGGGAGCGGGGTTCCGAGTCGAGATTCACCCGATGCCTCGCGGGGTGATCATACCTGGTCCGGCTGTGAGCGCTGCCTAAGGGCGCGCGGAGTGGCCGCGTCACACGGTGTACCCATCCGGGTTCACCATGCCCCGGCCCGGCGTCGGATCTATGAGTGGCTCGTTGCCGAGGGAGTCACCTTGATTGGGCCCGGCGACTTGATGCGTGACCGCGAGTCGCTCCTGGAACTCTCTGACGTTAGGCGCCGCAGCCTAGGCGCACCTCGTTAGACAGCGCGATGAATGTCGTTCTGCAGAGTACAGATCGCGTGCTGATCGAAAGTGTTCGGCTTGCGTTGGCCGCCGAGGGCATCGATATCGTCCTCAATGACGAGTCCGGCGCCGCACTCCCGTTCGTTCCCGTTAGAGTTCTCGTTTCTAGCGCAGACTTTGCGCGGGCTCGAGAGATCGTACGCGATCTCGTGCCCACGGCCGCGGCGTCGGTCGTTCAGCCTTCAGCTCGACGGATCTGGAACCTCGTACTCTTGGCCCTGGTAGCGTTGCTTCTGGTGCTTTGTGGCAACTTGTTAATTGGTTGAGCGCGCTGTCTAGGCGCAAACGTTAGGAGGCGAACATGTACAGAATACTTCTGGCTTCTGCAGCGTTGCTGCTTCCGTCCTCACTGGCCAGCCAGAGACTCGCGCCCGTGCCGGCGTACGCAGCCGCTGCATTTCCGCCACCGTCCGTTGCCGTGCCCGTCAACAGCCTTTTGACCGCCGCAGCGATCCCCCGCACATACTGGCTCGAGGGTGGCGTGATTGGTGGGATCGGCCTAGGAATAGCGGGCGCGATGTGGTTTGAGGGCATGTCGGAGTCCCCTAATCCCATTGGTGCCACGATAGCGGGCGGCGCTTTGATAGGGGCTGTGGGCTTCACTGCGGGCGCCCTCGTTGGCGGGCAATTTCGTAAATCCGGGCACGCGAACAGACCACCTTCCTGATGCCGTAAATGACTACTTTTTCTTAGCGAACGGGCGTCACATGAAAGGCATACGTTTCCTTATCCGAGTCGCACTCGTCGGTCTGCTACCTGTCGTCTTCCAGATTCAAGGCTGTAAGGAGCCAGGCTCGGTCGACACCGTCAGCGTCTCGTTGACGAACGCGCAAGCGTACCAATATCCAATCGTGGGCGGGGATGAAGAGAGCGCAAGGATTTCAATCCAGCCGAAGCATTACACCATTAGTGAGATCCGCCGCAATGCGGAGACCAACTGGGTCGCGACGTTCGTTTACCAACCGACCGCCGGATTCGTCGGGTTGGATTACGCGGAGATTGAAATCATGACCGGCTCTGACGGTTCGAGTCCGCCAAGGAATGTCAAGCGAGTTGTGTTTCACTTTGACGTCCACAACTAGGACGAACATCCCGGGGAGGGTGACTCTAGCTGATCGTATCCTCGGCTGCCTCGCGGGCATCGCTACCGGCGACGCCATCGGCAAGCAAACCGAGATGCTGTCGCATGAGGATGTGCTGCACTGGTATCCCCACGGCCTCCGCGGTTTCGAAGGCACTCCCGGGTCGGTCATCCCCCGGTACGCGGGGAACGCGAAGCACGAATGGCGGATCGGTGAAACGACGGACGACACCGAACGCACCATTGCCGTCGCGCGTGCCATCGTGACCGATCGCAGCGTATCGCACGTGAGCGTCGGTCGTGAGCTGCTCCGCTGTACGAAGTGTGTGCATCCGGGTCTCAAATCCCTCTGGGAATTTCACCAGGCCGCCGATCCCGCGCGGATTGCAACGAACCATGACGGCTGCGGCGCCGCAATTCGTGTGGCGCCGGTGGGCATCTTCTATACGTCGCGCCGCGCGGAGGACCTGCTGAACGGCGCTCGTGAAGCGTCGGTTTCGACGCATGGCGGGTCGCTCGCCGTCGCGGCCGCGGCTGCCACGGCCGCTGCCGTCTCGGCTGCGATTGATGAGGCTTCTCCACACGAGGTTCTGGAGTTTGCCGAGCGTGCTGCGGCCGCTGCCGAGCGTCGGTGGCGCGGTCCTACCGCCGCCGCGTTCGGGGACGCGGTCCGCACCGTGCATCAGAATCTGCGGCGCCTGCCCGCACTTCGAGCCGCGGAGATAGCCGCGCTTTGCTTTCCGAACCAGCCATTGACGATCGTGCCGTTGGCTCTGGGACTTGGTACGCTCATGCAGTCGGCGCAAGAAGCGATTCTCCTGGCCGCGAACATTGGTGGAGACAGTGACTCCGTAGCCTCGATTGCCGGCGCGATCCTCGGCGCCATGTACCCGACGACGGTCGATCACGACTGGTACAGGGTGGTGGAGGCCGTCAACGATCACAAGCTGGTCGCCATCGCCGACGCCCTCGCGCAGTTGCGACACTGATCTGACGCCATGGAGCTCCAGTGCGGAGTCTGCCTGTTGCGCCCGTGGCGCGCGTCGGATGCGGCGCTCATCACGCGACACGCCAACGACCGCGATGTCTGGCTCAACCTGCGGGATCGCTTTCCTCACCCCTATCGTGCGGCTGACGCTGCTGCGTACATCCGCTCCGTGGCTGCTCAGACGCCGCCTACCAACTTCGCGATTGTGGTCGCGGATGAGCCCGTCGGTGGGATCGGCCTGCGCCGGGGAGAGGACATCGAGCGTTGCGGGGCCGAGATTGGGTACTGGCTCGGGCGTACGTACTGGGGCCGGGGCATCATGACGGCTGCGGTGCGCGCCGCAACGCACTACGCCTTTTCCTCTCTCGATCTGCTGCGCGTCTTTGCATTGCCGTTTACCGATAACGCCGCTTCGGTCCGAGTTCTCGAGAAGGCCGGGTACGTGCAGGAAGGAGTGCTGCGCTCGAGCGCAATCAAGGCCGGGCAGGTTCGTGACCAGTATGTCTATGCCGCGGTTCGGACGGACGGTCGCTGATCTGTATGCCTTTCAGTTCGAGCTTCCGCATATTTATCGTTGATCAACTGAGAGAGCGATCGCGGTGGCGGCTACGAAAAGGAAGGGGAAACGGGACCGTGACTGAGGAATACAAGGCCAGGCTGCAGGCGCTGCTGCGGGCCTACGCCGAGCGAGCGGCAAGGGTGGAGCCGGCGGACAAAACGCCGCAGGATCAGGCGGATCGGCGGATGTGCGGGGAGCGGCTGCATTCGCTCGTACGTCCCGTCCTCGACGCGATCATGGCCGAGCTCAAGGACGCCGGGCATGATGCGTCGGTGCGGGAGCACATCGAGCGAGACGACGCGTACCCCAGCGTGGCCCTCTCCTTCACGCCGCGAGCCGGGCTCGCCTCCGCCCTCATCTTTCGCTACGACCCCCGCCACGGCATCGTCGTACAGCGCGAGGTCAAGCACGCCCCCTGGAAAGGCCGGCCGCCCACCGCCACGGGAGACCGTCTCGGCACGATCGGCATTACCGCCGTGTCCGCATCCTGGGTCGAAACCAAGACTCTGAGCTTCATCGAGGCCGTGCTGAAAGCGAATTAGCGCGCCTTCTTGACCTCGTTCCACAATCCATCCAGCTCCTCGAGACTGGCTCGTCCCATTTCCAATCCGCGTTCTTCGGCGAGCTTCTCCAGCTTCTCGAATCGCTGCATGAACTTGAGATTGGCACGCTCGAGCGCCTGACCGGCTTCGATGCCAAGTTTGCGGGCAAGGTTCACAGCCGCAAATAGCAGATCGCCCAGCTCTTCCTCAACCTGCTCCCGCCGCCCCGTTCCTTGTTCCTTTTCGAGCTCAGCGACTTCCTCTTTCACCTTCGCCATCGGACCGTTCGCATCCGGCCAATCGAATCCGATGCCGGCGGCTCGCTCCTGCAGCCGATAGGCCATGACCAGGGGCGGAAGCGTCGGGGGCAGTCCCACCAGTGTACCGCGCTTCCCGCCGCTGCGTGGCTCACGCCGCTTGACGAGCTCCCACCCCGCATGATCACTCGTGCTGATGCGCCCGTCGCCGAAGAGATTCGGATGCCGGCGCCACATCTTTTCTTCCAGCGTCCGCGTGACGACTTCGGCGTTGAACTGCGAGCGCTCTTCGCCGATGACGATCTGAAACGCGAGATGCAGCAGCAGGTCGCCCAGCTCGTCGCGCATCGCCTCGGGATCGTCGGTTTGGATCGCGTGATCGAGCTCGAGCGCTTCTTCGACCAGATAGGGACGGAGCGTTTGCGGGCTCTGCGCGCGGTCCCACGGGCAACGTTGCCGCAGTTCGCGCACGAGTCCCAGAGCACGTCCAAGCGCTGAATCGCCTTGCATTTAGCCTCCGGGCCGGGTATCATACGCGCGCCTGTGAGCGTGTCAACGAGCGGCGAGGCCTGGGTGGAAGTGGACGTGGAAGCCCTCGTCGACAACGCCCGAACGGTAGCAAAGATAGCAGGCACACGGCTCCTCCCTGTCGTCAAGGCCAACGCGTACGGGGTCGGAGCCGCCCTGGTATGTAAGGCCCTCGAGCAGCTCGATCCCTGGGGCTACGGCGTGGCGACGATCGAAGAGGGTGTCGAGCTGCGTGCGGCCGGCATCACGCGGCCGATTCTCGTCTTCATGCCCGCACGCGCGAAGCGGTTCGACGAGTACGAGCGTCATCAGTTGACGCCGGCGCTCGGCGACGGGGGCAGCGTGCTCGAGTGGACCACGCGCAGCGACCGGGCCTTCCACGTCGAGATCGATACGGGAATGGGCCGCGCCGGGGTGCGCTGGGACGAGGTGGATGAACTGGGCGAGGCCGTCGACACGCTCTCGTTCCAGGGGTGCTATACCCACTTCCACTCCGCCGAGCGCAGCGACGGCTCGGCCGAGCGGCAGCTGGAGCGATTCCTGACTGCCGTCGGCCGGTTGCCACGCCCGCCGGCCATGTTGCACGTCGCGAACAGTGCGGCCGCACTGCGCGGCAAGCAGTTCGCGTTCGACCTGGTGCGGCCGGGGATATTCCTCTACGGCGGCGTCGCCGCCGCGGGCCTGCCGGCGCCGCGTCCGGTCGTCAGCGTGCGGGCGCGGGTGGTCAGCGTCCGGCGGATCCGCAGCGGCGAAAGCGTCAGCTACAACGCGAGCTGGGTCGCTGCCCGTGATACCGTGGTCGCGACGCTGCGCATCGGCTACGGCGACGGCATTCGGCGTGACGCGGGGGTCGAGGGCAAAGGTCAGGTGCTGTTGCGCGGCAAGCGTTGTCCGATCGTCGGCGTGGTGCAGATGGACATGACGCTCGTCGAGACGGGACCGCTCGAGGTGCAGGTGGGCGACGTCGCCACGTTTGTCGGCGAAGAAGCGAAGCAGCGCATCACGCTGGAAGAGTTCGCGGGCTGGAGCGGCGAAGTGCCGCACGAATTTCTGACGGGACTCGGCGCGCGGCTGCCACGGCTCCCGCTGTGAAATACGGGACTGGCCGAGCAGCAATCATCGTGCTGGATGGGCTGGGCAGCGGGCCTGCGCCGGATACGGCCGCGTACGGCGATGCCGGATCGGACACGCTGGGAAACGTGGCTCGTGCAGTTGGCGGTCTGAAGCTTCCCAATCTCGAGCAGCTGGGGCTGGGAAAGTGCCGGGAAGGATCCGGGATCGCGGGATTCAGCTCCAGCGTCAGCCCGACCGCGGCGCACGGCGTCGCGCGGCCGGCGTCGGCGGGAAAAGACAGTACGACCGGGCATTGGGAAATCTGCGGGGTGCTGCTGGAGGATGCGTTTCGAACCTACCCCAGCGGATTTCCTGTTTCCCTGCTGGACGACTTCGCGCGGCGCACGGGACGTGGGTGGCTCGGCAACAAGGCGGCGTCCGGGACCGCGATCATCGACGAGCTCGGGGCGGAGCATCAACGGACCGGCAAGTGGATCGTCTATACTTCCGCGGACTCGGTGTTTCAGATCGCGGCGCACGAAGCGACGGTGCCGCTGGCGGAGCTGTATCGGGCGTGCGCAGTCGCGCGCGAGATGCTGATGGGTGAGCACGCGGTCAGCCGTGTGATCGCGCGGCCGTTCGCAGGCCGCGCCGGGGACTACCGGCGGACGCCCCATCGCAAGGATTTTTCGATTGCGCCGACCGGAACGACGCTGCTGGATGTGATGGCCGATGCGGGGGTCGTGCGCATCGGCATCGGCAAGGTGGACGACCTGTTCGCGGGGCGGAATATCAGCAGCGAGCATACGGCGACGAATCGCGACGCCTACCGGCGCATCGAACAGGCGCTCGAAGCGCTCGACACGGGATTCGTGTTCGTGAACGTGATCGAATTCGACCAGACGTGGGGGCACCGCAATGACGTGCCGGGGTTTCACGAGGGTCTCCACGAGCTGGATGCGTGGATCCCGCGGCTCCTCGCGCGGTTGCGGCCGGACGATCTCGTGATGCTCACCGCGGATCACGGCAACGATCCGACGACGCCGTCGACCGATCATTCGCGCGAAGTCGTGCCGCTGCTCGTCCTGGGACCGAAAGTGAATCCGGTGCCGCTAGGCACGCGCCGCACGTTCGCCGACATGGGGCAGACGGTGGCCGAGTATTTCGGCCTGCCGGCGCTGGCGGCCGGGACGTCGTTTCTGCGCGATGTGACGGCATGAAGGAGCTGGTGCGGCAAGCGCGCGAAGCGATGCGCCATGCGTGGGCGCCCTACAGCGACTTTCACGTCGGTGCCGCGATCGAGGCGGCGGATGGGAAGATTTACGTCGGCTGCAACGTCGAAAGCGCCTCGTACGGGCTGACGATCTGTGCCGAGCGAATGGCGCTTGGGGCGGCGGTCGTGGCCGGGGCGCGCAAGCTGAAGCGCGTCGTCGTGACCACCGACGTGGATCCTCCGGCGGCACCCTGTGGCGCCTGCCGTCAGTTGCTGGCGGAGTTCGGCCTGGATCTGGAAGTGATCGCGGTCGGACCGTCAGCGGAGCGGCGCTGGACGCTCGCCGCGCTGCTGCCTGATGCCTTCACGAAGGAGACGCTGGACCGGTGACACGGCGACTTGCCTGGCTGTTCCTGCTTGCGGCGGCGGCCTGTACCGAAGAGCCGACGGCGCCCGGCGACTGTCCCAACTTCTGTCCGGGCGGACAGATCGAGATTCACGACACGATTTTCACCGACATCATCGAGCGGGACTCGTCGTTCAGCGGCTACGTCGCCGGTTTTCACGCGGCGGCGGCGGCAGCGGCAGACCTGCCGGGCGTGCAGAGCCGCCCGTTCTTCCTGCTGCGAGCGATGATCACGCGCGTGCAGCCCAGAGGGACGGATACGACGACGGTCCCGATCGCGATCGATTCGGCGCGGCTGCGGCTGTCGATCGTGCGGCGCGACAAGAACGCGACGAATCTGCGACTGCGGCTGTTCCAGCTGCCGCTCACCGTCGACAGCACGTCCGATTTCGCGGGTCTCGATCCGTATTTCAGCGCAGCGGCCGTGGATACCGTGAATGTGTCCGCGATTCTCGCCGGTCCCGCGATCGGTGATACGGCGACGATCCGGATCTGGGGCGACACGATCCGTACCGACTCCGCGGGTCACATCGTGCAGATCGCGCGGAGTGACTCCGCCGTGCTCGTCTACTTCTCGCTCGACACTCTGCAGGCGCCGTTCAGCGTACCAGATTCGGGGAAGCTTGCCTTCGGCGTGGAAGTCGCTGCCGATTCTTTGGCGAGCATCGGCATCGGGACGAATGAATCGGTCACCAACGGCGCAGTCATAAAGTGGTTCTATCATTACAGCGTTCCGGATACGTTGCCGGCGCCGGACAGCGTGGCGCACGACTCTTCTGCACGAGCGCCAAGTTTTGACAGCTTCGTATTCAATCCTCCAACCGCGCCGCTCGACTCCAATCTTACGGTCGGCGGAATTCCCTCGGTGCGCAGCCTGCTGCGTGTCGCGATACCGAAATTCCTCCATGACAGCATCGATGTCGTGCGGGCGACGGCGATCCTCGTGCCGGTGGACACGGTGCAGGGAACGCCGATCGACTCGTTCGGAATCCTGGCGCGTCCCCTGCTGACCGATCTCGGCGGCAAATCGCCGCTCAGCACGGCGACGTCGGACTGGGCGCACGTCGTCATCCATACCGGTTTCGCCGACACGGTGCGCATCGAGCTCACCAACATGGTGCGCACCTGGGTCGCCGATACGACCCGGCCCACCGCGTTTTTCCTTAATCAGTCGCCGGAGGCGGCGTCCTTTACCGAGATCCGGTTCTATTCGTCGCGCAACCCGGCGCTCCGGCCGGCGCTGCAGGTGACGTACGTGAAGCGCTTCCCGTTTGGTGCACCATGAATACGGCGGTTAGAGTCGGCGTCCTGGCGGCTATCTTGCTAACCGCCGAAGGGCCGAACCGCTTGACCGCTCAGGACTCGCAATTCGGGATTCGTGGCCTCGGCACGCCCGGGAAATCGGAGAGCGTCCGGGCACGGAGCACGGGTGGTGCGTTCGCCCCCTTCGACGCCTTCTCGCCGCTGATCGAGGCATCGCTCGCCGACGTGCGCCGCATGAGTGCCGGGGTCACGAGCGGCACCTCGTGGCGGTCGATCGACGGCGGCGGCACCAGCTCGACCCTGCGCGGCACCCGCTTTCCCGCGCTCGTCATCACCGGACCACTGACCCGGCGCATCGTGATCGGCGGCGGTTTCGCGACGTATCTCGACCGCACATTCGGCGTGATCACCCACGACACGATCGACCTGCGCGGCGTCCCCCAGCCGATCACCGATGAGATCACGAGCGACGGCGCGGTCAGCGATTTGCGGGTCGCCGCCGCCACGCGTCTCAGTCGTCTGGCGCTGGGGCTGGGGTTTCACTTGATCACCGGGTCCTCCCGGGTCATTGCCACGCGTCGCTTCGCCGACACCGTGAACTACCGCACCTCGAGCGCGCGGGACGAAGTGGCGTACGGCGGCGCCGGCGGTTCCGTCAGTGCGCTGCTGGATGTGCAGCACGACTTGCGGCTCGCCGGCTGGTTCCGCTCCGACTCCAAGCTCCGCGCCGATATCAGCGGGCGCACGGTCGCGGAGAATGATCTGCCGATGTCCTACGGCGCCGGCGTTCTGTGGCGGGCCGGCGCGCAGGCGGGGATCGCGGGGTCTGTGGCATGGCAGAAGTGGGCCGGGGCAGGGCCGAACGCGCACGATACGTTCAACTGGTCCGCTGGAGCGGAGGTCGGCCCGGCCGGATCGGTGTTGCGCTTCGGCGTGCGCGGCGGGCAGCTCGCCTTCGGCGTCGGCAAGACACCGACCGAGTTCGGATACTCCGCGGGGCTCGGGCGCCAGTTCTCCGGCGGCCGCGGGCGGCTCGATCTCGGCCTCGAGCGGCTCGAACGCAAAGGCGACGGGCTCAGCGAGCGTGTGTGGACGTTCCTGCTGGGGCTGACCGTGCGGCCGTGAACGTTTACTTTCACACCTTCGGGTGCAAAGCCAACCAGTACGACACCGAGCGTGTGCGCCAGGCGTTCGACACGCGTGGCGCCGTCGTCGTGGATGATCCCGCGCTCGCCGATCTCGCCGTCATCAATTCCTGCACCGTCACCAGTGAAAGCGAAGTAAAGCTGCGCCGCTTCGTGCGGCACGTCGCGAAGACCGCTCACGCGGAAACGATCGTGATGGGGTGCGCCGCGGCGTTGGACGACGGCGCGATCGCCGCGTTGCCGGGCGTACGCGCCGTGGTGGCGAACGCGGATCCGACGATGGTGCTGCGTGCGGCAGGATTGAACGGACCGGTTCGTGTAGGGGCGCAGCATGCTGCGCCCCTACACCCCACCGCCCGCCAACGGGCCCTTTTGAAAATCCAGGATGGCTGCGACGAGCACTGCACGTTCTGTGCGACGACGCTCGCACGGGGCAACAACCGGTCGCGGCCGGTCGCGGACCTGGTCGGGGAAGCGCGGGCGCTGGCCGAGCAGCACGCGGAGATTGTGCTCACGGGCGTGCATATCGGGACTTACGGCGGGGAAGGGGGACGGGGGAAGGGGGACGGGTCGTCACTCGGCGAGCTTCTGGATCATTTGATAGCTGCCGTTCCCTCCGTTCGTTTCCGTTTATCCAGTGTCGAAGCCACCGAGGTCGACGACACCCTCGCGCGCCTCCTGATCGAGGCCCCTCGGCAGCTGGCGGCGCATCTGCACGCACCGCTGCAGTCGGGCTCGAACCACGTGCTGAAGCGCATGGGCCGGCATTGGTACACGGCGGAGTCATACCGCGGGCGGATAGAGTGGCTCGCGGAACGCCTCCCGGTGTTCGGACTCGGCGCCGACGTGATTGCGGGGTTCCCCGGTGAAGCAGAAGACGATCATCACGCCTCGCTCACGCTGTTACACGCCTTGCCTTTTACATATCTCCACGTCTTCCCGTTCTCAGTCCGGCCGGATGCAGCGGCGGCGAAGCTGTCCGGGCAGCTGCGCCCCGAGGTCATTCGCGCGCGGGCGCGCGAGCTGCGCGAGCTGGGCGAGGCGAAAGCCGCGGCCTATCGTGAGTACCGCCGAGGGCAGACGGCGGATGGCGTCGTCAGCGGCCGCCAGAAGGGTCACATCGAGGTGATGACGCAGGATTACCTGAGCGTCTATCTTGATACCGACCGGTGGGACGGACGCCCCCGCTTCGAGGTCATCGTCAACTGACCATGCCGCGCGTGTACATCGAGACCTACGGCTGCCAGATGAACGTCTCGGATTCCGAGCTGATGCTCGGCGTCCTGCGACGCGAGGGCTACGTGCGCACCGACGATCCGGCCGAGGCCGACGTGCTGCTGGTGAATACGTGCGCGGTCCGCGATCACGCCGAGCAGCGCGTGCTGGGACGGATGGGGGAGCTGAAGGGCTACAAGCGTCCCGGTGACGTGCTCGGCGTGGTGGGCTGCATGGCGCAGCGCCTCGGTCCCAAGCTCCTGGAGCGCGTGCCTCAGGTGGATCTCGTCATCGGGCCTGATGGCTACCGCGGGCTGCCCGAGCTGATCGCGCGGGCGCGCGAGGGCGAGCGTGCCGCCGAGGTGGCGTTCAAGGCCTGGGAGCACTACGAAGACGTACCGCCGGTCCGGGACAATCCGATCTCGGCGTTCGTGACGGTGCAACGCGGCTGCGATTATCGGTGCACCTTCTGCATCGTTCCGATGACGCGTGGCCCGGAGCGCAGCCGCAAGTTGGCCGACGTGGTGGGAGAAGTCAGGCGGCTCGTGGATGTGGGCACCACCGAGGTCACGCTCCTTGGGCAGACGGTCAACAGCTATCACGACGGCGAGCACGACTTCGCCGATCTGCTGCGCGCGGTCGGTACCGTGGACGGCATTCGGCGTCTGCGCTTTACCTCGCCCTATCCCACGGATTTCACCCCACGGGTGCTTGCGGCCATGGCGGAGACGCCCGCCGTGTGCGAGCACGTGCATCTGCCCGTGCAAAGCGGCAGCTCGCGCACGCTCAAGCGCATGCTGCGCCGCTACGACCGCGAGCGGTATCTCGACGTGGTGGCCGCGCTGCGAGCGGCCGTGGCCGGTCTCGCGCTGTCGACGGACATCATCGTCGGATTTCCGGGTGAAACCGAGGATGAGTTCCAGGAAACGTTGTCTTTGGTGGAAGAAGTAGCGTACGACGATGCCTACACGTTTAAGTACTCAGTGCGCGACGGCACGCCCGCGGTGCGGATCAAGGATCATGTGCCGGAAGAGATCAAGACCGAGCGCATCGGCCGGCTCATCGGCGCGGTGCGGCGGGTCGCCAGGCAGAAGAACATCGGCCTCGTCGGCACGACGCACGAGGTGCTGGTCGAGCGTCCCGCCAAGCGCGGTGACTTGCTGCAGGCCCGGACGCGGACGAACAAGATTGCCCTGCTCGATGGACCGGCGGAGTGGATCGGGAAGTATCGGCGCGTGCGCTTCACCGGCACGACCGGCTCGACGTTCACCGCCTGGCCCGTTGAGGACGTTGCCGTTCCCGCGAGGCAGGGGGGTGAGGTCGCGTGGCCGTAACGAACGTGGCGCTGGAGGTCGTGGAGCGGGAGTATCAGAGCCTGCGCGAGGGGTTCCCGAAGTTCTGCGGCTGCGATACCTGTCACAGCGACGTGATCGTCTACGCGCTCAATCGCCTCTCCCCGCACTACGTCTCCACCCGCCAGGGAGAGATTCTCACCGAGCTGACGCTGGCCAGCGACCAGGAAAAGGCCAAGCTCGACGTCGCCCTCCTCGAAGGTTTTCGGAAGGTCGCGGCCGCACCGCGCTGCGGCGCAAAACCGACGCAACTGTAGCGTAGGTCGGCGGTGCGCCCGCCGATCCTGTATCTCAGCATCGCATTCGGACTCGGCCTTTCGGCCGTGCTCTCGGGGCGTGGGGAGTGGGGAGTGGTCCTTCCCGTGCTCATGGGAGCTGCGCTGCTCGTCCGCCGGGCTCCCCTCGCCACCGCTTGTGGGTTGATGCTCGTCGCTGGTGCCATGTGGGGAGGGGCCGCGCGGAGAGAGCGCGGTGCGTCCTGCGCGGGGCATTGGACCAGCCTCCAAACCCACTCCGCAGTCATTCAACTGACCGACCCGGTGCCCGCAAGCGGTGGCGTCACCGAAGGTGTCGTGCGCGCAGGTCCCTGCCGCGGCGCACTGACTGTTCGCTGGCCTGACGGTCATCCAGCCCACGGTGGCACAACCTGGGTTGTCGCGGGCCGATTCCTGCCGGACGCGAGAGGCGGTATTCTCGTCGCCCGGCGCGTGCGTCAGCTCGACGCCGTGCGGCGTGGTCGAGGTGCGCTGCGCGACCGCGTCGCTGAGCGCAGCAGGCGCCTCTTCGGCGCACAGGCGCCGCTCGTCGACGCGCTGGTGATCGCGCGCCGTGCCGAGCTCCCCGCCGAGCTGCGCGAGCGCTACACGCGCTCCGGGTTGGCGCACCTGCTCTCGATTTCGGGATTGCACGTCGCCTTCTTTGCGGCCTGGCTCAATGTCGTGCTGGTGCGGCTGCGGCTGGGCGCGCGGCCGCGCTTCGTGGCGGCCACATTCGTCATGCTCGCCTACGTCTGGCTGCTCGGGTTTCCCGCGCCCGCGACACGGTCGGCGGTGATGCTCGCCATGCTGGACATCGCGAAGCTGCGCCAGCGCGTCGTCGCGCCCCGGGGGCTCGTCGCGCTCGCGGCGTTGTGCGTCATGTTCGGCGATCCGTGGTCGGTGCAATCGGTCGGTGCCTGGCTCTCGGTGGCGGCGGTAGCCGCGGTGATCTGGGCGGGCCGCGCCACGGAACGCCATGGCAAGGTCGTGCGGCTCCTGGCTCCCGCGGCGGCCGCGACGCTGTTCACCGCACCGATCACGGCATACACCTTCGGCACGGTCGCACCCATCGGTGTGTTGGCCAATCTTGCCGCCATTCCGCTGGCTGGCCTCGCGGTGCCGGGCCTGATGGTGGCGCTGCTCGTCTCGTCGAGCTGGCTGGCGGCCGGTGCGGGGTTGTGCCTGGCGCTACTCGATGTGGTGGCGAGAGCGGCGGCGGCGCTCCCGGGCGGGCATTTCATCATGATTGCCGGCCCGCGCGCCGCCGCGATGTGGCTGGGAGTCCTCGCGGTGGCGTGGTGGTTGTGGAATTCGCCGCGCCGCCGCTGGGTGATTGCGGCGCGCGCCTCGCTCATCGCGGCTGTCCTGTCACTCACGGCGGTTTTTGCCGCCTTTACCCGCCTTTCAGATTGCCGCTGCCTCACCGTAAGTTTCCTGGACGTCGGTCAGGGAGACGCCGTCGCATTGCGCAGTCCGGCCGGCCGGTGGCTGCTGATCGATGGTGGCCCGCGCGGGCCACAGGGAGATGCGGGGCGCCGCGTCGTGGTGCCGTTCTTGCGTAGTCACGGCGCGTCGCAGCTTGCGGGTGTCGTGGCCACTCACGCGCATCTCGATCACTTCGGCGGTTTGCCGGCGGTGCTCGACGCGTTCGACCCCGCCTTCGTGCTCGAGCCGGGAGAGCCGGTGCCCGACGCCGGATATCTCGGCTTCCTCGCCGCAGTGGAGAGCGACGGCGCAGAGTGGCGCGCGGCACGACGCGGTGACCGGCTCGAGCTGGATGGCGTCACCGTCGAGGTGTTGAGTCCGGACTCGGCCTGGGCGGGGAGCCAGACCGATATCAATGAAGAGTCGGTCGTGCTGCTCGTGACCTATGGAGCGACGCGCCTGCTGTTGGCGGGGGATGCGGGGATGCCGACGGAGGCGCATCTGGCGGGGCAGGTCGGCCACGTGACGCTGCTCAAGGTGGGGCATCACGGGTCACGCGGTGCCACCTCGGACCGCTGGCTCGATGAGCTGCGGCCGGCGGAGGCCGTGATCAGCGTGGGGGCCAAGAACCGCTACGGGCATCCCGCAGCGGAGACGCTCGCCCGGCTGCGCGCGCACGGCGTCACCGTCCTCCGCACCGATGAGCGGGGCACGATCACCTTCACCGTCTCGAGTCATGGCACGCTCGCAATCACCGACGTCCGTCATCACGATTGAACGCTTCATCATGGAGCAGGAACGGCTCCACCCCGAAGCCACGGGGGAGTTGTCGAACCTGCTGTACGACCTCTGTCTCGCCGCCAAGATCATCTCCCGCCAGGTGCGCCGCGCCGGCCTCACCGACATCCTCGGCGAATTCGGCGCGATCAACGTCCAGGGCGAGGTGCAGCAGAAGCTGGATGTGTTCGCCAACGAGACGGTGCGCCACAGCGTCGAGCACACGGGGCGGGTGTGCGTCGTCGCGTCAGAGGAAGACGAGCACCCCATCCCCGTGCAGGTGCGCGAGGACCGCCGCGGGGGCAAATACGTCCTCATGTACGATCCGCTCGACGGCTCGACCAACATCGGCGTCAACGTCTCGATCGGTACGATCTTTTCGATTCATCGCCGCACCGCCACCAAGAAGGGCCCCGGCTCGCTCGCCGACTGTCTCCAAAAAGGGCGCGCGCAGGTCGCCGCCGGCTACATCCTCTATGGTTCCAGCACGATGCTCGTGTACACGACGGGCCAGGGCGTGCATGGCTTCACGCTCGATCCCACGATCGGCGAGTTTCTGCTGTCGCATCCCGACATCCGCTCGCCGGACGTCGGCCAGTACTACAGCGTGAACGAGAGTCACTGGAACAAGTGGGCGCCCGGTATCCAGCGCGTCGTGGGGGCGTTCAAGAACGGCGACGGCGGGAAGGTCGAGGCGAAGAATGCGCGCTATATCGGCTCGCTCGTCGCCGACATTCACCGCAACCTGATGTCGGGCGGCGTCTTTCTCTATCCCGCCGACACGATGTCGCCGCAGGGCAAGCTGCGGTTGCTGTACGAAGCGGCGCCGCTCGCGTTCGTCGTGGAGCAGGCGGGAGGCGCGGCGACCGACGGGCGCGGCGACATTCTCGACATCAAACCCACGGCGTTGCACCAGCGCACGCCGCTCATCATCGGGTCCAAACAGGATGTCGCCTTCGCCCGCTCGGTGCTCGCCGAGTCATGACGCACGACTGGGAAGCGCGACCGCTGCAGGACGTCAGCGCGCCGGGGGAGACGCCGTTCACGCGCGGCATCTACCCGACGATGTACCGCGGCAAGCTGTGGACCATGCGCCAGTACGCGGGCTTCGGCACCGCGGAGGAAACCAACGCGCGGTTTCACCATCTGCTCGACGCGGGCCAGACCGGGCTCTCCGTCGCATTCGACTTGCCGACGCAGATGGGGTACGACTCCGACCACCGCACGGCGGAAGGGGAGGTGGGGCGGGCCGGCGTGGCGATCGACAGTGTCGAGGATCTGGAGCGGCTGTTCCACGGCATTCCGCTCGACAAGGTCTCGACCTCGATGACGATCAACGCGACCGCGGCAGTTCTGCTGGCGATGTACGTCGCGGTGGGGGAGGAGCAGGGCGTGCCGCTCGATAAGCTCCAAGGCACGCTGCAAAACGACATCCTCAAGGAATACATCGCGCGCGGCACCTACATCTACCCGCCCGAGCCGTCGCTGCGGCTCGTGGCCGACGTCTTCCGCTTCACCTCCGGCAACAAGATGAGCTTCAACCCGATTTCCATTTCGGGTTATCACATGCGCGAGGCGGGCGCGACCGCGGTGCAGGAGATCGCGTTCACATTTGCGAATGCACTTGAGTACGTGCGTCGTGCGTCGTCCGTCGGCGTTTCGGTCGACGATGTGGGTCCCAGGCTGTCCTTCTTCTTCGCCGCGTATACGGATCTGTTCGAGGAGATCGCGAAGTTCCGCGCCGGCCGCCGCCTGTGGGCGCGACTGATGAAAGAAAAGTTCAACGCGGGCCACGCGGCATCCCGGCTGCGGTTTCACACCCAGACCGGCGGGGCCACGCTGACCGCGCAGCAGCCGCTCAACAACGTCGTGCGGGTGGCCATTCAGGCGATGGCCGCGGTGCTGGGCGGCACGCAGTCGCTGCACACCAACTCGTATGACGAAGCGCTGGCGCTCCCCACGGAGCTGAGTGCGACACTCGCGCTGCGGACGCAGCAGCTCCTGGCGCACGAGACCGGTGTGCCCGACGTCGTCGATCCGCTGGGCGGCAGCTTTTATGTGGAGACGCTGACGGACCGCATCGAAACGCAGGCGCGGCAGTTGGTGGAGGAAGTCGAGGTTGGTGGAGGTTCGGTAAAGGCCATTGAACGGGGATTCTTTCAGGATGCGATCGCGCGCAGCGCCTACGAGCAACAACGCCAGATCGAAGCAGGAAAGCAGGTCGTTGTGGGCGTCAACGAGTATGTCAGCGAAGAGCCGGCCCCACCGATCGCGGCGCCCGATTATTCAGGGCTCGCACAGCAGCAGCGGCGTCGCCTGGCGGAACTACGGGGGAAGAGGGAAGGGGGAAGGGTGAAGAGGACACTCGGCGCATTGGAGGCAGCGGCCCGCGAGCCCGGCGCGCCGCTGATGGAGCCGATTCTCGATGCCGTCCGGGCGCGCGCCACACTCGGCGAAATCAGCGACGTATGCCGCGCGGCCTGGGGCGTGCATGACCCGCGCTGACTGATGGACCCGCTCGCCGCCAGCCCAATCACCGGAGGATCGATGGCACGGAAGATCGTCGCACGCCTGATCGTTGCGTTGGTGCTGGGTTGCGTCGTGGGCTACGCGGTGGGCAAGAGCATGGCGAGCGACGCGGCGCGGGGACAAAGCCTCACGTTGAAGGAGTACATCGCCGATTTCGAGAATCATAAGAAGGAGCTCATCAAGAATGATCTGCCGATGCCTTTCTCGGTTGTGTTGGGCACGCTGCTGATCATGCTGGTATTTGGTTTCTACGAGCTGCTGGTGTTTGGCGTCGACCGCTTGCTGAGAGCGCTCGATCGGCGCAGGAGCCTGGCCGATCAACCCGGCACGCCGCCGCCCTGGTAGGTTCTTGATGACGGGGGTTTACTATGCTCTTCCTGCTGCTCGGGATTGCCGCTTCGCTCCAACAGGTACAAACGGGGTTTCTCGACCGCAACGTCACAGTCGCCGGCCGCGCGTATCACTATCAGGTCTACGTCCCGGCCGACTATCAAACGAAGCCGACCTGGCCCGCAATTCTCTTCCTGCATGGAGCAGGGGAGCGGGGCAACGACGGTCTCTTGCAGACCAACGTCGGCCTCGGCCCCGCGATTCGGCAGAATCCGGCGCGCTATCCCGCGATCGTGGTCTTCCCGCAGGCGCCGCCCGATTCGCAGTGGGTCGGGACTCCGGCCGACATGGCTGTCGCCGCGCTGCAGCAGACGCTGCGCGAATTCCACGTCGATCTGAATCGCGTCTATCTCACCGGCCTCTCGATGGGCGGACACGGGACGTGGTACATCGCCTACCGGCATCCCGAGTTATTCGCGGCGATCGTGCCGATCTGCGGCTGGGTGCGGGACTTCCCGCAGTTCCGCGGCTCGGTTCCCGTCGTCCCGGGTGATAGCGCCGCGGTCATGTCGAGTTTGGCGCAGCGCCTCGCGAAGGTTTCAATTTGGATCTTCCATGGCGAGGTCGACCAAGTCGTCAATGTGAATGGCTCACGTGAGCCCGCGACCGCGTTGAAAGCGGCAGGGGTCGATGTCCGCTACACGGAGCTGCTCGGCCTGAACCACAACTCGTGGGACGCGGCGTACGGGTCCGACGAATTCGTCCGCTGGTTGTTCGCGCAGCAACGCCGCTAGCCTAGCGGTCCCCCCCGGCGGGGTGCCAACTTACGGCAACTCCTCGAGAGGATGCACTCGATGAACCGGCGCGAAGTACTGCTCCTGCTCGCCGGGACGGCCGCGCTACCCGATAAGCTCTTGGCGGTCGGGCGCGCCGTTCACAAGCGAGTCCGCGTTGGAGAACTGCGTGCGTTGAGCCCCCACCAGAGTGAAACTGTCGCCACCATCGCCGAGCTGATCATTCCCAAGACCGACACGCCGGGTGCGCGCGACGCGGGCGTGCCGGCGTTCATCGACGTCATGCTTGCCGATTGGGGGGATGAGGAGCACCGCCAGACGTTTACCGCTGGGCTCGCGAACGTCGACGAGCGCTCGCGCGCCCTGTTCGTCAAGGACTTCATCGCCTGCAGCCCCGAGCAGCAGACCCAGATCCTCACCGATCTCGATGCGGAGCTGGCGAGACTGCGCGATACCAAGGCTGATACCTCGAAGAATTTCTTCCAGGGCATGAAGTGGCTGACCCTGACCGGCTATTACACGTCCGAAGTCGGCGCGACCACCGAGCAGCATTTCCGGGTCGTGCCGGGCCGCTACGAACCCTGCTACCCTCTCGACCAATGAAAACCTACGACGCCATTGTGATCGGCTCCGGGATGTCGGGCGGCTGGGCGGCGAAGGAACTGACCGAGCGCGGCCTGCAGACGCTCGTGCTCGAGGCGGGCCGGCCGATCAATCCCGAGACCGACTACGTCGAGCACGTCCCGATGTGGGAGATGAAGTTCCGCGGCATGGGCGATCGCAAGCGCCTGTCCCGTGAACAGTCGATCCAGCAGCAGTGCTACGCCTGCGACGAGATGGCCTACAAATTCTTCGTCAACGACCTCGAAAACCCCTACACCACCCCTCCCGACAAGCCGTTCACGTGGATTCGCGGCCGCCAGGTCGGCGGGCGCTCGATCATGTGGGGCCGGCAGGTCTATCGCTGGAGCGACCTCGACTTCGAGGCCAACGCGCGCGAAGGCATCGGCGTCGACTGGCCGATTCGCTACGCCGACATCGCGCCCTGGTACGATTACGTCGAGACGTTCGTCGGCATCAGCGGCCAGGCGGAAGGCCTGCCGCAGCTTCCCGACGGGAAGTTCCTCAAGCCGATGGCGCTGAATTGTGTCGAGCAGACGGTGCGCGATGCCGTCGGGCGCGCCTGGCCGGGCGAACGGATGGTCACGATCGGCCGCTGCGCGGTGCTCACCGAGGCGCATAACGGCCGGGCGCCGTGCCACTACTGTGGGCCGTGCCACCGCGGCTGCATCACACGCTCGTACTTCTCGAGCGTCAACGCGACCCTGCCGGCGGCGCAGGCGACCGGCCGGCTGACGCTTCGCCCTTTTAGCGTCGTTCACAGCATCACCTACGACAAGCGGCGCGGCCGCGCGACGGGCGTGCGCGTGATCGACGGGCAGACGAAACACGCGCTCGAATTCCAGGCGCGCATCATCTTCCTGTGCGCGTCCACGATCGAGTCGGCACGGATCCTCCTGAACTCGGGGAGCGGCTTTGCGAATTCGAGCGGCCAGGTCGGGAAGAACCTGATGGATCACATCATGGGGGGTGGCGCCAGCGGCCGGGTCGACGGGCCTGCCGACCGCGACTCGATCGGGAATCGCCCCAATGGGATCTACGTGCCGCGCTTCCGCAACGTCGGGGGAGGCGCCAAGTCCAAGTTCCTCCGTGGCTACGGCTTCCAGGGTGGCGGCGGGCGGTCCGATTGGGGGCGTGGCGCCGAGCAGACGGGGTTCGGGGCCGACTTCAAGAAATCACTCCGCCGTCCCGGTCCCTGGGGCTTCAGCTTCTACGGCTTCGGCGAAATGCTGCCGAAAGAGGAGAACGTCGTCGAGATCGACAAGAACAAGGTGGACGCCTGGGGCATTCCCGTCGCCCGCATCAGCTGCGCGTACGGCGAGAATGAGAAGGCGCTGGTCCACGACATGTCGATCACGGCCGCCGAGATGCTCGCCGAGGCGGGCGCCCACGAGATTCAGCCGTTTACCAGCGACAACCCGCCGGGCCTCGTGATCCACGAGATGGGCACCGCGCGCATGGGGAAGGATCCCAAGACGTCGGTCCTCAACGCGCACAATCAATGCTGGGATGTCCCGAATCTGTTCGTCACCGACGGCGCCTGCATGGCGTCGACGGCGTGTCAGAATCCATCGATTACCTATATGGCACTCACCGCGCGTGCGGCGGCCTTCGCCGTCGACGCGATGAAACGACACGAGCTATGACGCGAGGAGGCAGGATGGATCGCCGGGAATTCGTTCAGACCGTGACTGGTGCCGGCGTCGCGATTGCGTGTTCGGGAATACCCCGCGCGCCGCGCGCCGCACGTCTCGATAAAGTTGGCCTTCAGCTCTACACCGTACGCGATCAGATGAAAGCCGATTTCGAGGGCACGCTGGCGCGCGTGGCGGAGATCGGGTACAAGGAAGTCGAGTTCGCCGGCTACTTCAATCACTCACCGGCGGATGTGCGCGCGATCCTCGACCGGCACGGACTCTCGGCGCCGTCGACACACGTTGGGGACATCTCCCCGGATGCGTGGAAGGCGTCACTCGACGCCGCGCATGCGATCGGGCACGAATACATCGTCATGCCGTGGATCCCGCAAGAGAAACGCATGACGCTGGATGGTTGGAAGCAGGTCGCCGCTGAGTTCAATCGCGCCGCGCAGGCGGCACACGACGCCGGCGTGCAGTTCGCCTACCACAACCACGATTTCGAATTCCCGAAGATGGAGGGGCAGGTCCCCTACGACATCCTGCTGCAGACCACCGATCCCAAGCTCGTGCAGCTCGAGATCGACCTCTACTGGATCACCAAGGCCGGCCAGGACCCGCTGACGTATTTCGCCCGCTGGCCCGGCAGGGTGCCACTGGTGCACGTGAAAGACTCGGCCGGCGCGCCCGAACACAAAATGGCGGACGTGGGGCAGGGGAAGATCGACTGGAAGAGAATCTTTGCGAAGCAGGATCAGGCGGGCATCAAGCATTTCTTCGTCGAGCACGACCAGCCGCCGCAGCCGTTCCAGGACATCGCGGCGAGCTATAACTATTTGAAGAACTTGGAATTCTGAAATGGGTGGGAAGGTTGGAAGGTTGGAAGGTGCTGCCGTGACACGACGTGAAGCGCTCAGTGTAGCCGCGGGAGCATTGGCCGTCGCGGTCCTGCCCCATCAGACCGTCCAACCTTCCAACGTTCCAACCTTCCGCCTCAAGCAATCCGCGTCCCGGTGGTGCTACCGGTCCATCCCGCTTCCCGATCTCTGCAACGCGGGCAAGAGCATGGGCCTTGCCGGCATCGATCTGCTCGCGTCCGACGACTGGCCGGTCGTCCGCGAGCACGGTCTGGTCTGCTCCATGGGGTACGCGGCGCTACGTGACGATTTCATTCCGCGCGGCTTCAACGACCCGGCGAACCACGATTTGCTCGTCGGCGAGCTGGAGCGCGCGCTGCCGCTCGCGCAGCAGCACGGCGTTCCCAACCTCATCGCGATGTTCGGCAACCGGCAGGGACGCAGCGACGCGCAGGCGACCGAGGCGTGCGTGACGGGCCTCAAGCGGATCGCGCCAGCGGCCGAGCGCTACGGCGTGACGATCTGTGTGGAGCTGCTGAACAGCAAGGTCGATCACAAAGACTACCAGGGCGATCGGACGGCCTTCGGTGCCGCGATCATCGAGGCGGTAGGATCGCCCCGTGTGAAGCTGCTGTACGACATCTATCACATGCAGATCATGGAAGGCGATGTGATTCGGACGATTCGCGAGCACGCGAGTCACATCGGCCACTATCACACCGGCGGCGTCCCCGGCCGCCACGAGATCGACGACACGCAGGAGCTGAATTACCACGCCGTCGCGCGCGCGATCACCGACACCGGTTTCACCGGGTTCGTGGCGCACGAGTTCGTGCCCACGCGCGAGCCGCTCCGCTCGTTGCGCGAAGCGGTGCAGATATGCTCCGTCTGAATTGGCGGGACTGGCTCCGGTACTCGCTGATCGGGGCCGGCGTCGGAGCGGTGGTGCTGGGGATCGGTGGGCGGCTGGCGATGCGGGGGATCGCGGTCCTCTCGGGTGCGCCCCCGTCGTTCACATTCGGCGGCAGCCTGCGTGTCGTGCTCATGGGCGCGCTGAGCGGCCTGGGCGGCGCCTGGATCCTCAAGGTGCTGCGGTTTTTCCTGGCGCGGCGCTGGCTGATTCAGACGCTTCTCTTCTACGCGATCATCGTGTTGATCATGTTGCGCGGGCTGAAGCCGGTGGATTCGCAGCGCCTCGTTCTGTTCCTGCCAGTGGTGCTGCTGTATGCCTTCCTCGTGCGAGTCCTGACCCGACGGCGGCGGACCCTCCCGGCCGAAACAACGGTACAAGAGCTATCTCCGGTCTGAGGCCATCTTATGCGTTTGGTTGCTGTTGGTTCAGTCGTCATAATGGCTGGATTGACCCTCCCGGCTCTCGCAGCAGCACAATACCTCGAGACTAGTGAATGGGCTCGTTTCGAGCATCGTTGGGAGAGCCCGACCGACAGCGGAGCGCCCCGGTTCAACGATTACCGAGTCGACGGAGCCGTTTTCGGTGCGTTCGCGCTCGGTGTCCTGTTCGCAGGCTATACGGCGACCACCTGCAACGATACGCAGGGCGACATCATCCTGAATCGCTGCGGTGGCGCCACAAGGCGGGCTGGACTCATCGCAGCCGGCGTAGGCGGTGTCGCCGGGTACCTGATTGGCCGCAACCAGCCCAGGGGGGCCACGCGCGCTCAGTCCCTCGGCGTTCTCCCGACGCAGCGTGCTCAACCGGACGATTACCGGATGGCCGGAGCGGTGATCGGGGCCGTCTTCTTCGGGGTCGCTGGAGGCTGGGCGCTGCACGAGGCGTGCAAGACCCAACCGGTCCCGATTGAACCGGCGCAGAACCGCAGCTGTACGGGCTTGACCGCGGGGGGTGCCGCAGTGGGTGCCGCGTTAGGCGCAGGTCTAGGCTACGTGGCCGGCCGGTTGACGCACAGGCGGTAGCCAGGGTCTACAGGGAGCGTATGCTCCCGACAAATACCCGCCCGCTGGCACGGCTCGCGCTGCTCAGCTTCCTGCTGACTTTCGTCGCCGCTCGAGTCGTCAGTTATCTGATGCGTGCCCGCCGCATGGCGGGCTTTTACTTGCATGTGTACGGCACCCACGTCCATCATCTCAATTACGGCATCTTCCTGCTTGCCGGCGTGGGGGCGTACCTCCTGTTTGACCCCCGGCCGGCGGCGCCTGCCCCCGGCGCGGCCGTGACTTATGGCATCGGACTCGGACTCACGTTTGACGAATTCGGCCTGTGGCTGCATCTGGGTGGCGACTACTGGCAACGCGCCAGCTACGATGCCGTTATTGTGTTGGCCGGCGTCCTCGCTCTGGCGAGCTTTGCCCCGCCAGTGCAACACTGGCTGCCGCGGAAGCGGGTACAGGCATGAAGAGGAGTCATCGTGACCAGCCGGCTCGACCTGTTGCTCGGCATCGCCATCGGCATCGTGATCGCCTGGCTCTATTTCCTGGTGTGGAAGGCGCGCTATAGCGCGGCGATTCGCGAGAACGCCGTGCAACGCAGCCTGGCGGTCACCGCCGGCAAGGTGCACGAACAGCTGGTGCCGTATCTCCCCGAATTCGGCTTCAATCCCAAGGATGCGCGGTTTCTTGGCAGCCCGGTCGATCTCGTCGTCTTCGACGGGCTCGCCGCGGGTGAGCTGCGGCGGGTCGTGTTCCTGGAGGTGAAGACCGGCGGCGCGGCCCTCACCGCGCGCGAACGCCAGGTCCGGACGGTCATTGAAGCCCGCGAAGTCGCGTGGGCCGAGCTGCGGCTCACGCGAAGCGAGGGCTAGGCGCTACATTGGTGTCGCGCACACACCAGGTCATACGAGCCAACCAGGGAGGCGATCGTGCGGGACATCTTCTGGGGCGCAGTGCTCATTGCGATCGGGTTAGTGCGGGGCGATTCAGTATTCCGTGGCGATTTCACGATCCTGAGCATCCTGTTCGACGCCCTCGGCGTGTTCTTCATCATCCGCGGCATCATTCGAATCAATCGGGCCAAACAGGGCGCGGCGCAGCCTCCACCGTCAGCACCCACGCCTCCGCGTTGAGAATCGGCAACACCGGGCCCGCGGCGATTCCTGGGGCCCGAAATTAGCACCGGCTACCAAACCCGGTTAGTTTCGAGTCATGGCCAAGCGCCGCCAAAGCTACGAGTCCGACGACATCATCGTCACCTTCGATCCCGATGTGTGCATCCATTCGGGCGTGTGCGTCATGGGTTTGCCCGACGTGTTCGACATCAAGCGCAAGCGGTGGATCCGGCCGGAGCTACAGTCGGGCGACGTCGTCGCGGCGCAGGTGATGAGGTGCCCGTCCGGCGCGCTGCAGTTCGTGCGCAAGTCGAAGCCGGACTGATCTCAAGATGCCGACCTACGAGTACAAGTGCCCGAACGGGCACCTGTTCGAGAAAACGTTCCCCCGCATCACGAGTAGGCGCCACGCGAAGTGCCCGGTGTGCGGCGAGCGCGCGGAGCGGCTGATCTCGGGCGGCGCCGGCGTCCATTTTAAGGGCTCCGGGTTCTACGCGACCGACTACAAACGGCCTGCGGGCACAACGGAAAAGGCGGACAATACGGCGGCGCAAGCCGAAAAGACGGCGAAGACCGAGAAGCCCGCTGAGCCGCAGCCGAAGAAGAAAGACACCAGCTCCGACAAGTGACGGCTCACGAGACGATCCGTACGGCGCTGGCGCAAGCGGCGTCACGACTGGGCGCGTCCGATGTCGAGGTCGCGCTCGAGCGCCCGCGCGATCCGACGCACGGCGACGTCGCCACCAACCTGGCATTGACGCTCGCCAAGACGCTCGGCCAGAAGCCGCGCGCCGTCGCGGAGCGCCTGGTCGCCGGGCTCGAGCTGCCGTCCGGTCTGGTGCGCAAGACGGAGATCGCGGGGCCCGGCTTCATCAACTTCTTTCTGGCCGACGCGCAGGTTGTCAGCGCACTCCCCAAGATCCTGGCGGCGGGCGCTGATTATGGAAAGAGCGACGTCGGACATGGCGCGCCGATCAACGTCGAGTTCGTATCCGCGAACCCGACCGGCCCCCTGCACGTCGGCCATGGCCGGCAGGCGGCCCTGGGCGACGCCATCGCGGCGCTGCTCGAGTGGACCGGGTGGAAGGTCAGCCGCGAGTTCTACTACAACGACGCCGGCGGCCAGATCATGAACCTGGCGCGCAGCGTGCAGGCCCGCGTGCGCCAGGCGCGCGGTTTCCCCGCCGAGATCCCCGAGCAGGGCTATCAGGGCGAGTACATCCGCGAGATCGCCGAGCGCTATGTCGCCGCGAACCCGCGGGATCGCGACGCGGCGGATCTCGACGCCGTGCGTCGCTTTGCCGTCCAGGAGCTGCGCGCCGAGCAGGACCGCGATCTTCAGGCATTCGGCGTGAAGTTCGACGTCTATTTCCTCGAGTCGTCGCTCTACACGAGCGGCAAAGTGGACGAGACGATGCGGCGGCTGGTCGCCGCGGGCCACACCTACGAGCAGGACGGCGCGCTCTGGCTCCGGACCACTGATTTCGGCGACGACAAGGACCGCGTGATGCGCAAGAGCGCGGAGAAGGGGAGCGACTACACCTACTTCCTGCCCGACGTCGCCTATCACGTGACGAAGTGGGACCGCGGATTCCGTCACGCCATCAACGTGCAAGGTTCCGACCATCATGGTACCGTCGCGCGCGTGCGGATCGGCCTCCAGGCGCTCGAGATGGGTATCCCGCAGGGATATCCGGAGTACGTGCTCCATCAGATGGTGACGGTGATGCGCGGCGGGGAAGAGGTGAAGCTCTCGAAGCGCGCCGGCAGCTACATGACGGTCCGCGACCTGGTCGAAGAGGTCGGGCGCGATGCCGTGCGCTACTTCTATCTTATGCGCCGCGGCGAGACGCATTTCGTGTTCGACGTCGATCTCGCCAAGAGCCAGACGGACGAGAATCCGGTGTTCTACGTGCAGATGGCGCATGCACGCATGATCGGGATCTTCCGCGTCGCGGGGCGGGACCCGGCCGGCGTGCGGGCGGAGGGGACGGACCTCAGCGTCCTCAGGCAGCCCGAGGAAGCCGATCTCATCAAGGAGCTGGCGGACTTTCCCGCGATGGTGGCGGGCGCCGCCGCGGCGCGCGAGCCGCACCGCATCACGGGATATCTCGAGGGGCTGGCCCGGATCGCGCACGCATGGTATCACAAGTACCGCGTGCTGGGCGAGCCGGAGGAGGCCGCCCGGCTGGTGCTCGCGCGTGCCGTCAAGCAGGTGTTGGCGAACGGCCTCACCCTCTTGGGGATTCGCGCCCCGGAACGGATGTAGCGTGGGTTTACTCGTCGTCGGCTCGATTGCCCTCGATTCCGTCATCACTCCCTTCGGCGAGACCGCCGACGCACTCGGCGGGGCAGCGGTGTTTTTCGCGATGGCCGGCGCCGTGCTCCATCCGGTCCAGGTCGTCGGCGTCGTCGGCAGCGACTTCCCGGAAGCGCATTTGAAGAAGCTGGCGGCTCGCGGGGTGGACCTGGCGGGCGTCGAGCGGCAACAGGGCGAGTCGTTCCGCTGGAAGGCCCGCTATTCCTACGATCTCAACTCGCGCGAAACGCTGGAGACGCGGCTCGGCGTCTTCGCCTCATTTCAGCCGCGGATTCCGGACAAGTTCCGGGACGCGAAGTTCGTGTTCCTGGGGAACATCGACCCCGAGCTGCAGCTCAACGTGCTCGATCAGGTGAAACAGCCGCAGCTCGTGGCCTGCGACACGATGAACTACTGGATTCAGGGCAAGAAGGACCTCCTGCTGGAGCTGCTGCGCCACATCGATATCCTGATGGTGAACGACTCCGAGGCGCGCGAGCTCTCGGGCGACTGGAACGTCTATCGCGCCGCGCACTGGATCCTCGGCCGCGGGCCGAAGATGGTGGTAATCAAGCAGGGAGAGCATGGCGCACTGCTCGTGGACCCCGACACGACGTTCAAGGTGCCGGCCTACCCGCTGCAGCAAGTCTTCGATCCGACGGGAGCGGGCGACGCGTTCGCGGGCGGGTTCATGGCGCACGTGGCGCGGACGGGCGACCTCACGTTCCCCAACCTGCGTCGCGCGATGGTCTACGGATCGGCGATGGGGTCGCTCGCCGTGGAAGCGTTCGGCGTCCAGCGCCTGGAGAACATCACGCTGCAGGAGGTGCGCGGCCGCGTGAAAGCCTTCCGTGACCTGGTGCACTTTTCCCTGGATGGTGAGGAGTGAGCAAATACGCGGCCGCCGGCGTCAAGCTCGATACCGCTGAGGAGGCGAAACGGCGGATCGCCGAGCTGGTGCGCGCCACGCGGACACCGCTCGCGCGTGGCAAGGTCGGTGGGTTCGGCGGCATGGTCCGCGTGCCGGACGGTTACCAGAAGCCTGTCCTCGTCATGTCCACCGACGGTGTGGGGACCAAGGTGCTCGTCGCCGTGGCCGCCGGGATCCACGACACCGTCGGCGAAGATCTCGTCAATCACTCGGTCAACGACATCCTGGTGCACGGCGCCACGCCGCTCGCCTTCCTGGATTACATCGCGACCGGAAACCTGGTCCCCGAAATCGCCGCCCAGATCGTCGCCGGCGTGGCACGCGGCTGCCGGGCACACGACATGACGCTCGCGGGAGGAGAGACGGCGCAGCTGCCGGATCTCTACCAGCCGGGACACTACGACCTGGCCGGCTCGATCGTCGGCGTGGTGGAAGAGGACAAGGCGCTCCATGGCGATCGCGTGACGGCCGGTGACCAGCTCATCGGATATGGGTCGACAGGACTGCACACCAACGGTTACACGCTGGCCCGCAAGATCATCTTCGAATCGATGAAGCTTCGCGTTGACGCCCCGTTCCCGGAGACGGAGCAAACGGTGGGGCAGGTGCTGCTCGCGGTGCATCGCAGCTACGCGGCCGCGCTGCGCCCGGTGCTCGGCGACGTGCACGCCCTCGCCCATATCACCGGCGGCGGAATCCCGGGGAACCTCGTGCGCGTGCTGCCGGCTGGTACGGATGCCGTGGTCGATGCCGGCAGCTGGCCGTGGCCGCCGCTGTTCCGTGTGCTGATGCGCGCGGGGCAGGTGAGCCGGGATGAGATGCGGCGCGTCTTCAATCTGGGAGTCGGCATGATCGCGGTCGTCGCGCGCGATAACGTCGAGACGACGATTCAAGCGGCTGAACGCGTGCAGGTGCCGGCGTGGGTCATCGGCGAGATCCGGCCGGCGATTAGGGGAGGGCCCGCGGTGCGCTTTGAAGAGAGATAACGAGCGGGAGCTGGCGGCCATGCGTCGCGCGCTCGAGCTCGCGTGGCGCGGCTGGGGCCGCGTCTCCCCCAACCCGCTCGTGGGTGCCGTGGTGTTGCGCGGCGATGAGGCGGTCGCGGAGGGCTGGCACGCCGAATACGGTGGACCGCACGCCGAGCTCGCCGCGCTACATGCGGCCGGCGACAAGGCTCGTGGCGCGACGCTGGTCGTCACGCTCGAGCCGTGCGCGCATCACGGGAAGACGCCGCCTTGCACTGATGCGATCCGCGCCGCCGGTGTGCGCCGCGTCGTCGCGGCCGTGCGGGATCCCGATCCCGAGGCGCGCGGCGGCATCGAAGTCCTGAAGCGCGCGGGAATCGAAACCAGTGTCGGGGCGTGTGCGGAGCAGGCCGCCGCGCAGAACGCTCCTTTCCTCTTTACCCGCCTCCAAACTGACCGCCCGTTCGTCGCGCTGAAGCTGGCGACGTCGATCGACGGCCGTATCGCCGATGCGGGCGGGCGCTCGCAATGGATCTCGGGTCCCGAGGCGCGCGACCACGTCCACTGGTTGCGCGCGGGCTTCGACGCCATCGCCGTCGGGGGCACGACCGCCCTCACCGACAATCCGCAGCTCACCGCGCGCGGCCTGACGCCGCGCAAGCCGCCCGTGCGGATCGTGTTCGACCGCCGCGCCATGTTGAACTCGGGCGTGTCGCTGGTGCAGACGGCGCGCGAAGTGCCGACCTGGGTCGTGTCGTCGCCCGAAGCCCCGGCGGCCAACGTCTCCGTGCTCGAAGGGAACGGTGTCCGCGTCTTCCGGCCCGAGACGCTGGAACAGGCGTTCGCCCAGCTCCGCCTCGCCGGGATCCAGTCGTTGTTATGTGAAGGAGGCGGCGCCCTCGGCACGAAGCTCCTCGCCGAGGGGCTCGTGGACCGGTTGTACTGGGTGCAGGCGCCGGTGTGGCTCGGTGAAGGGGGAGTGCCCGCTTTCCCAGGCGTTCCGGCATTTCCGCTCGCCGACGCGCCGCGCTGGGTCGCCGTGGAGCGGCGCCCGCTGGGCTCTGATACATTATTGGTCTTGGATCGACGGCTATGTTTACCGGAATCGTAAGCGCAGTAGGGCGCATCGAGTCCGTTTCCTCGAACGGGGGAAGCGGGACGGGGGACGGGGGACGGGTACTGCGGATCCGCGCTCCCTACCGTGGCTTGAAGAAGGGCGAGAGCATCGCGGTGAATGGCGCCTGCCTGACCGTCGAGAAGGTTGTGAAGGGCGCCTTCACAGTGCATGCGATCCAGACGACGCTCGGACGGACGTTGATCGGAGAATGGCAGAAAGGCGCTCCCGTGAATTTGGAGCGCGCGGTGCGGGCTGCGGATCTGATGGGTGGGCATATCGTCCAGGGGCACGTGGACGGCGTTGGAACCGTCGAGCGAGTGGCGTCACATGACGACGCCCTGCTCATCGATGTTCGCGTGCCGGCCGAAGTCGCCGAAACGACGATTCTGCACGGCGCGATCGCGGTGGACGGGGTAAGCCTGACGGTGAACGCGTTGCCCAGCGGCGGCGTGGTGCAGGTGTCGCTCGTGCCGTTCACGCGCGAGCATACGACGTTGGGGCGGCTCAAATCCGGTGATCGAGTGCACGTCGAGGCTGACGTGCTGGGAAAATACGTGAGGGAGCTATGTCGTTCGAAGCGGTAGAACAGGCGATTGCGGATATCCGCGCCGGCAAGCTCGTCATCGTGGCTGATGACGAGCGGCGCGAGAACGAGGGCGATTTGATCGGCGCGGCCGAGAAGGTGACGCCCGCGATGGTCAACTTCATGGCGACGCACGCCCGTGGGCTCATCTGCATGCCGCTCACGCCGGCGCGGTGCCAGGCGCTCGGCCTGCCGCAGATGACCGAGCACAACAACGAGTCGCACGAGACGGCATTCACGATCAGCATCGACGCCGCGACGCGCTTCGGCGTCACGACCGGGATCTCGGCGGCCGATCGTGCCGCGACGATCCGCGTGGCGATCGACCCGTCGACGGTGCCCAGCGATCTGCGGCGCCCCGGCCATGTCTTCCCGCTGCGGGCGCGTCCTGGCGGCGTGTTACAGCGCGTCGGGCAGACCGAAGCCAGCATCGATCTGGCACGGCTGGCCGGCCTGTATCCCGCCGGCGTCATCTGCGAGATCCTCAATCCCGACGGATCGATGGCGCGCCGCCCCGATCTCGAGCGGTTCGCGCAGCAGCACGGCCTGACGTTCATCACGGTCGCGCAGCTCGTCGCCTACCGGCTGAAGCACGAGCGGCTCGTGCATCGCATCGCCGACGCGCGGCTGCCCACGCCGTTCGGCGAATTCCGGATCATCGGCTATCGCAACGACGTGGATGACGCGGAGCACGTGGCGCTCGTCTACGGCGACGTGGCGGGGAAGCAGCAGGTCCTGGTGCGAATGCACTCCAAGTGCCTGACCGGCGACGTCTTCGGCTCGGCACGCTGCGACTGCGGCTGGCAGCTGCACAGTGCCATGCGGATGATCGCCGAGCAGGGCGCCGGCGTCGTCGTCTACCTCGACCAAGAAGGAAGGGGCATCGGGCTGCTCAACAAGCTCAAGGCCTACGAGCTCCAGGATCAGGGGCACGATACCGTCGAGGCGAACGAAAAGTTGGGATTCAAGCCGGACCTCCGGAACTACGGCATCGGCGCGCAGATCCTGCTCGACCTCGGCCTGTCGTCCATCCGCGTCCTGACGAACAATCCGATGAAGCTGATCGGCCTCGAGGGCTATGGGCTCGAGATCGTCGAGCGGTTGCCGATCGTGCCCGCGCCCTCCGACGAGAATCGCGCCTATCTCGACGTCAAGCGGGACAAGCTCGGCCACTTCCTCACCCACTGATCGTGCCACACAAGGCTCCCCCTCCATCCGCCGCGCGCACGTCCAACAGCCAGCGGCGCGTGGCGATCGTCGTCAGCCGCTTTCATGAACACATCACGAGCAAACTCTTGGGCAGCGCCCGGGAGGCGTTGCGTCAGGGCGGGATCGCGGACAGCCACGTGGAAGTGACGTGGGTGCCCGGCGCGTTCGAGCTCCCGGTGGTCGCGGAGGCGGCGGCGGCAAGCGCACGCTTCGACGCCATCGTGGCGCTGGGGTGCGTGATCCGGGGCGAGACGCCGCATTTCGAGTACGTGGCGGGTGAAGCGGCGCGCGGGCTGGGCAACGTCGCCCTCGCGCATCGCATTGCGGTCGGCTTCGGGGTGCTGACCACGGATACGGACGTTCAGGCGCTGGCCCGGGTGAGTAAGGGCGCCGAGGCGGTGCAGGCGGCGCTCGAAACCGCCGACGCGCTCGAGCGGCTCGGTGCAGCGCCCCGAGACTAAGGCGCGGGCGCGCGCCCTCCAGCTCCTCTACGCTTGGGAATTGTCGGGCGAGCCGAGCATCGAGGCGGTCGTCGCCCGGGTTGCGGCGATCTACGGCCGGGCACCCCAGGGCTACGACCGCGGCGCGGATCTCGCCGCCAAGGCGGTGGCCGGGAGGCCCGAGTTCGACCGCCGCATCGCGGACGCCGCGGAGCACTGGCGGCTGGAGCGCGTCGGCGTGATCGAACGCAACATCCTGCGGCTCGCCCTCGCGGAGCTGGACGAGGCAGCGACGCCGTCCCGCGTGGTCATCGATGAGGCGGTGAAACTGGCTCACTGGTTTGCCGGTGCGCGGGCGCCGGCGTTCATCAACGGCGTGCTCGACGCCGTGGCGCGCGAGACCGGCGCGCTGTGAGGATCCTGCTCGTCAACTGGAACGACCGCGAAAATCCTCAGGCCGGTGGCGCCGAAATCCATCTGCACGAGCTGTTCGGCCGGATCGCCGGGTGGGGTCATGAGATTGAGCTGGTTGCCAGCGGTTGGCCGGGCTGCGCACCCCACGCCACCGTGGACGGGATCCACGTGACGCGCGTGGCGGGGAGGCACAGCTTCGCGTTGCGCGGGCGCGGGGCGGCGCGGCACGCGCTGCGCCAGCGCCCGTTCGACGTCGTCATCGAGGACATCAACAAGGTCCCGCTCTTCATTCCCACGCTGACCCGGCTGCCGTTCGTGGCGATCGTGCCACACCTCTTCGGCACGACCGCCTTCGCGGAGGCGAGCGCCCCGCTGGCGGCGATCGTGTGGGCCGCGGAGCTGCCGATTCCCTGGGTGTATCGCAGGGCCGGATTTCATGCGATTTCAGAGAGCACTCGGGACGACCTGGTGCGGCGAGGCGTCCCGGCGGAGCGGGTGGTCGTCATTCATCCGGGTGTGGATTCCCAGGCGTATCGACCCGACCCCGCAACGCCGCGCGCGACACGCCCCACGTTCTTGTACCTGGGCCGATTGAAGCGTTATAAAGGAGTGGAGCTGGCGCTCCGGGCGATTGCCGCAGCGCGTGAGTCACGCGCGGACATTACGCTGGACATCTGCGGGCAGGGCGATGACCGGCCTCGTCTGGAACGGCTTGCAAGACAACTCGGCTTGGCAGCCGCGGTTCGATTCCTGGGGTTTGTGCCGGAAGAGGAGAAACGTCGCTTATTGCGCCGTGCCTGGGCAGTCGTTTTCCCGAGTCCGAAGGAAGGGTGGGGTATCACGAACGTCGAAGCGGCGGCCTGCGGAACGCCGGCGCTGGCCTCGGACAGCGACGGGTTGCGCGAGTCCGTCCGTGATGGCGTGACGGGGTATCTGGTGCCGCACGGCGACGCTGCGGCGCTGGCCAATCGCATCCTGGCGCTGGCGAACGATCCCGGCCTGGTGGAGCGGCTGGGGCGCGCGGCACGCAGCTTCGCCGAAGGCCTGTCGTGGGATGCGGCCGCGCGCGCCACCATCACCCATATCGAACAGACCATTGCCAGGCGAGAAAGCGAGAGTTGAGTCATGCGCATCACGATCACCGCACGCCATACCGAAATTGACCACGACCTGCGCGCCCATACGCGGGAGCTGGTGGACAAGGTGGCCAAGCTCGTGCGGCGCCCGCATCATGCGCAGGTGATCTTCACCGAAGACCATGGCGAGGCGGGGGTGGAGATCGCGGTGCATGTGCCGCGCGGCCGCATCCACGTGGCGAAGGCGCAAGGAGACGATCATCGCTCGGCGCTCGACGCCGCGATCGCCCGGGTGAAGCGGCAGCTGCTCGATGAGAAGCAAACGCCGCGCGCACGCCGCCAGACCGCGCGCTCCAAGCCCTCAGGGGTCCGGTGATCAAGGTCGGCGATCTGCTCGCCCGCAAGGGCGATCCGCTGCAACTCGAGCTGCTCACGGCCGACGTCGGGCTCGATCGGGAGATCAAGTCGCCCGAGGCGTCGAGCCCGGGCCTCGTGCTGGCGGGCTACACCGCGCGCTTCGTCGGCACCGACCGCATTCATATTCTCGGCGAGACGGAGATTACGTATCTCACCTCGCTCGACGCGAAGACGCGGCGCAAATCGATCGAGACGTTTCTGTCGTATGCGCTCCCGTGCGTCATCATCACCAAGGCCCAGGAAGCGCCGGACGACCTCCTGGCGGTGGCGCGCGAAAAGGGCATACCGATCATCCGCACCCGCCTCAAGACGGCAGAGTTCTACCGTCGCCTGAAGCCGTTTCTCGACGACGCCTTCGCGCCGCGCACGACGGTGCACGGATCCCTCGCCGACGTGTTCGGCGTGGGGCTGCTGTTTCGCGGCCGGTCGGGAATCGGCAAGAGCGAGTGCGTGCTCGATCTGGTCGAGCGGGGCCACCGGCTGGTCGCGGACGACGTCGTGCACGTGACGCGCCAGGGCAACGACGTGCTCATCGGGCGCGGGCACGAGATCTCGCGGCACTACATGGAAATCCGCGGCGTGGGATTGATCGACATCAACGCGCTGTTCGGCATCCGGTCCGTGCGCCAGCAAAAGCGCATCGAAGTCGTGGTGCAGCTCGAAGACTGGGACAACTCCCGCGAGTACGACCGCACCGGGCTCGACCTCCAGGAGACGGAGCTGCTGGACGTCGCGCTGCCGCTGGTGACGGTGCCGCTTAATCCCGGCAAGAACCTCACCGTGATCTGCGAAGTCGTGGCGATGAACCATCTGCTCCGCTACAGCGGCGTGGACTCGGCGCACGCATTCAACGAAAGGCTCATTCGGCGCATGCGAGAGAAGGGCGAGCTGCAGCACTATCTCGAGGAAGACTATGAGTAGCAGCCTCCGCGGGGTCATCGTCTCGCACGCCGCCGTCGCGCAGGCGCTGGTCAGTGCCGTTACGGCCATCACGGGGATCGAAGCTGCGCTCACGCCGGTGTCGAATGAGGGCTGCGGCACCGAGGCGCTCGCGGAACGGCTGCGCCAGGCGGTGGGCGAGGGCCCGGCGGTGCTGTTCGTGGATCTTCCGGGCGGATCCTGTCTCACCAGCTCGCTGCGCTATGCGAAGCAGCACGCCGACATCGCCGTGGTGACGGGTGTGAATCTCGCCATGCTGCTCGACTTCGTCTTTCACCGTGACATCCCGCCGGCGGAAGCCGCGCGCCGTGCCGTGGACGCCGGTGCCAAGGCCATTCGCGTCACCGCCGCATGACGCTCGCGCTGTACCGCATCGACGACCGGCTGATCCACGGCCAGGTGGTAGTGGGCTGGGGGCAGCCGCTCGACGTCTCGTTCATCGTGCTCGTCGATGACGAAGTGAGCGGCAGCGATTGGGAACAGGACCTCTACCGCATGGGTGTGCCGCAGCAAATCGAGGTGATCTTCGCATCGGTCGAGCAAGCGGCGTCCCAGCTGCCCGGTTGGGAGTCCGACTCCCGCGTCGGCATTCTGCTGGTGGGCGACATCGAAACCGCCGTCGCGCTCGCCGGGCGCGCGCCACAAGTGCGCCGGCTCAATGTGGGCGGCATCCACCACCGCACCGGCCGCAAAGAGCGGCTGCGCTTCGTGTATTTGACCGACGATGAGGCCGCCAAGCTGAAACAGCTGGCCGCGCGCGGCGTCGAAGTCACCGCCCAGGACGTGCCGACCGCGCGCGCGGTACCCGTCGGGGATTTCACGTGAACCTCCCCATCGAGCTCCTGATCGCGCTGCTCGTGTGGGGAACGCTCGTCGGCGTGGACCTCGTCAGCCTGCCGCAAATGATGATCGCGCGTCCCCTGGTTGCCGGGACGATCGCCGGGGCGATCCTGGGCGACATCCCCACGGGCCTCAAGCTGGGCGTCGTCTTCGAGCTGCTGCAGTACGACATCCTGCCCGTCGGCGCGGTCCGCTATCCGGAATACGGACCGGCGACGGTCGCCGCGGTTGCGACGGCGCACGCCTCATCCGGTGTCCTCGGCCTCGGCCTCGGCGCGCTGGTAGGGCTGGTCACCGGGCTGCTCGGCGGCGTCACGATCAACGTGCTCAGGCGCGTGAACTCGCGGATCGTGCATGCGGCGTCATTGACGCTCGAATCGGGCGACCCGCAAGCGCTCGTGCGGCTGCACGTCGGTGGGTTGCTGCGCGACGCCCTGCGCGCCGCGCTCGTGACGAGCGTGGGGCTCCTCCTCGCGTGGTTGGCGCGGCCGCTCCTCGGCGTTGTGCTGTCCGAGCGCGGCGCGGTGCTGCTGGCCGTCGCGGCCGTGGCGACCGCGTTGGCCGCGGGCGCCGCCGGCACGCTGCGCCTGGTGGGTCGCGGGCCGATACTGGCGTGGTTTGCCGCCGGTCTGGGCGCCGGCATCGTGGCGACGATATGGCTGCGGTGAACGCCGCCCTCGCCCGGGCGTTGCTGCGGCTGTTTGCCGTGCAGGGCTCGTACAACTACGAGCGCATGCTCGGCGTGGGCGTCGGCGTGGCGGAGGAACCGCTGCTGCGCGACCTCGCCGACGGCAAGTATCGCGCGGCCGTGGCCCGCGGCGCGCACTTCTTCAACGCGCACCCCTATCTCGTCGGCCTGGCGATCGGCGCCGCCGCGCGCGCCGAGCATGACGGCGCCGCGCCCGATCAGATCGAGCGGCTGCGCGAGGCCCTGTGCGGCCCGCTCGGCTCGCTCGGCGACCGCCTGGTCTGGGCCGGCTGGCTGCCGTTGCTGTCCGGTCTCACGATGGCGGCGATCGCCCTCGGTGCCGGTTGGATCGCGGTGGGGGCGTTCCTGATCGTCTACAACGTCGGTCACGTCGCCCTGCGCTGGTGGGCGCTGCACGCCGGTTGGACCCACGGGACCCGGGTCAGCGTCGCCCTGCATCACCCGGTGCTGCAGAAAGCGGGCGCTCTCCTCAGTCCCGCGATGGGGTTCGCGGTCGGCGCCGCCCTGCCGCTGACCGCCGCGTATCTCTCCGGGCCGTTCGACCCCTGGGCCCGCGTCGCGCTGGCGATCGTCGCCGCGCTGAGCTTCCTGGGGCTGCGCTGGCGCGGTGATCGCCTCAATGGCCTGCGACTCGCCCTCGGAATCTCGGCCGTCGCGCTCATCATCGGGCTGCTATGGCCGTAATCGAGCGCGACGCCCAGATCGTGAACCCGCTCGGCATGCACGTGCGGCCGGGAGCGGAGTTCGTGAAGGCGGCGAGCAAGTTCCAGTCCGCCGTCGAAGTCCACAAAGACGGCGTCGTCGTGAACGGCAAGAGCATCCTGGGGATGATGACCCTGGCGGCGGAGTGCGGCTCGTCGATTCACATCAAGACGGATGGCGAGGATGCGGAGCAGGCGATGGCCGCGCTGCTCGAGCTCGTCGCCGCGGGCTTTCACGAGATGCATCTGAAGCCGGAAGCCAAGGAAAAGGAAGACGCGTGAGTCCCGCCGACCGGCTGCTGAAAGGCATCGGCGTCTCGCCCGGCATCGCGATGGGGCCGACGGTGACGGTCCGCTGGGCGCTGCCCGAGGTCCCACATCGCGTGGTCCCGCGCACCCAGGTCGAAAAGGAGGTGCGGCGGCTGCGGGCGGCGCTCAAGGATGTGCGGGAGCAGCTCAATGAGCTGCGCGCGCGCGCCGAGGCCCGCGCCGGTGTGGACGAGGCGCGCATCTTCGATGCCCAGCTGCTGATGCTCGACGACAAGGACTTCATCGGTGGCGTCGCCGAGCTGATTCGCGAGAACCATTTCACCGCCGAGAAGGCCTTTGAGTTCAAAACGCTCGAGGTGCGCGATCTCTGGACCGCGGCGGGCAACCCGCTCCTCAAGGAGCGGCTCGCCGATGTGACGGGTGTGGCGATCCGCGTCATTCAGCACCTCATGCACAAGCGCGGCGCATCGGATGTCTGGGAGAGCCTGTCGGAGCCGTCGATTCTCGTCGCCCGGGAGCTGTCCCCCGGCCTCACGGTGCAGCTCGACCGAGCCCACGTCGTGGGTTTGATCAGTGAAGAGGGAACGCGCACGTCTCACGCGGCGATCCTGGCCCACTCGATCGGCATCCCGGCGATCTTCGGCCTGCGCGGGGCGGTCGCGCGCATTCCCGCGGGCACGAAGGCCATCCTCGACGGCACGCAGGGCACGGTGCTCCTCAACCCGACTCCCGAGGAGATCGAGGAAGCCGAGCGCAGGGATGCGAGCCGGCGCGAGCTGTCCGCACGTCTCGAGGAAGCGGTCACGCAGCCGTCCGTCACCGTGGATGGCGTGCGCATCGCGCTGCGCGGCAACGTGGACCTGCCAGACGAGGTCGCGCCCGCCAAGGTGCACGGCGCCGAAGGCGTGGGACTGCTGCGGACCGAATTCCTGATTACGGGACACAGTGAGCTGCCGGATGAAGAGACCCAGACCAACTATTTCCGCCATGTTGGCGAAGCGTTCGCCGGCCAGCCGGTCGTCATCCGGACTTACGACCTCGGCGGCGACAAGTTCCCGGCGCCGTTCCGGAGTCCGCCGGAGGCGAACCCGTTCCTCGGATGGCGCGCGATCCGGGTCTGCCTCGACGAGCCGGAGATCTTCCGCACGCAGATCCGCGCAGTCCTCAGGGCCGCGGTCACCACGAACCTGCACCTCATGATTCCGCTCGTGACGCGGCTCGATGAAGTCGAGCGCACGCGCGAGATGATGCACGAAGAAGCGGCGCGCCTCGAGAAGAACGGCATCGCGGCGGCGAAGAGCGTGCCGCTGGGCGTCATGGTCGAGACGCCGGCCGCCGCCGTGCTCGCCGATCGCCTGGCGGAGATCAGCGACTTTCTCAGCGTCGGTACCAATGACCTGACGCAGTACACGCTGGTCGTGGACCGTGGGAACGCCCGCCTGGCCGACCGGTTTACGCCACACGATCCGAGTGTGCTGCGGCTCCTCAAACTGGTGGCAGATGCGTCGCGCGCCGCTAACAAACCGGCCAGCGTGTGCGGGGAAATGGCCTCGGAACCGCTCTCGGCATTCCTTTTGCTTGGGCTCGGCTACGACACCCTGTCGGTCGCGCCGCCGGCGCTGCCGTTCATCAAGTGGCTCATTCGACAGGTGACGACGGCGCAGGCGCGCGCAGCAGCGGACGCAGCACTCGCCGCACGCTCCGCGGATCTTGCGCTCGACATCTTGCGATTTGCACTTGCCGAAGCGGTCGATCTGACACTGCTCGATCCTGATGCGCGGTTGCCCGCGGGACGGCGCTCCGGTAATTTGAAACTCTAGGGAACCAAAAACATGCCAACTCATCGTCACGTCTTCACTTCCGAGTCGGTCACGGAAGGGCACCCCGACAAGATCGCGGATCAGATCTCCGATTCGATCCTCGACGCTATTCTGGCCGAGGATCCCACGGCCCGCGTGGCGTGCGAGACGCTGGTCACGACGGGTATGGCGGTCGTTGCCGGCGAAATCACGACCTCCACGTATGTCCACATTCCCGACATCGTGCGCGGCACGATCACATCGATCGGGTATACCGACGCGAACTTCGGGTTTGACGCGCAGACCTGCGCCGTGCTGACGACCATCGACCGCCAGTCGACCGACATCGCGATGGGCGTCGACACGGGCGGAGCGGGTGACCAGGGGATGATGTTCGGCTACGCGAGTGACGAGACCCCGTCGCTGATGCCGCTGCCGATCATGCTCGCGCATCGGCTCGCCGAGCGTCTGGCGGCGGTGCGCAAAACCGGGGCGCTGCCCTGGCTGCGGCCCGACGGTAAGACGCAGGTCAGCGTCGTGTACGAAGGGTTGAAGCCGGTCGGCGTGGACAAGCTCGTCGTCTCCGCGCAGCACTCGGAGCTGATCGACAATGCCGAGCTGCGCGCGGGGATCCTGGCACACGTCGTTCGGCCGGTCGTGCACGAAGCGGGCTTCGAGATCAAGGACAAGGATGTGCTCGTGAATCCGACGGGCCGGTTCGTCGTGGGTGGCCCGCAGGGCGACGCGGGGCTCACCGGCCGCAAAATCATCGTCGACAGCTACGGTGGCATGGCACGGCACGGCGGCGGTGCGTTCAGCGGCAAGGATCCCTCCAAGGTAGACCGCTCCGCCACGTATGCCATGCGCTGGGTCGCCAAGAACATCGTCGCGGCCGGTCTGGCCAGGCGTTGCGAGGTGCAGGTTGCGTACGCCATCGGTGTCGCGGATCCCGTGTCCGTGATGGTGGACGCGTTCGGCACCAGCGATGTGCCGCAGGACGCGCTGGAGCGCGCGGTCCGCGAAGTCTTCGATTTGACGCCGGGCGGCATCATTCAGGCACTCAACTTGCGGAATCCGATCTATCGGTCCACCGCCGCCTACGGCCATTTCGGCCGCGCGCCGGAGAAGCGCCGGATCGGCGAACGGGACGTCGAGCTATTCACCTGGGAGCACGTCGATCGCGCCGAGGAATTGAAGGTTGCGGCGGAGCGGGCATCCCGTACAGCGCGGAAGGCCAATGTCTGAGACGGCGATCAAGGGCGGAGCGAAGGCAACCAACGACATCAAGGACATCAAGCTCGCCGACGAAGGGCGGCGGCGCACCGAATGGGCCGAGCGGTCGATGCCGGTGCTGCGACACCTTCGGGAGCGGTTCGCGCGCGAGCGGCCCCTGACCGGGAAGCGCCTGGCGGCATGCCTGCACGTCACGACGGAGACGGCGAACCTCGCGATCACACTCCAGGCGGGCGGCGCCGACGTTGCACTTTGCGCCTCGAATCCGCTGTCAACGCAGGACGACGTCGCGGCACACCTCGTGCGCGACCACGGCATCAAGGTCTTCGCGATCAAGGGCGAGGACCACGCGACTTACTACGAGCACATTCGCGCGGCGTTGGCGCATCGCGCCGACATCACGATGGACGACGGCGCCGACCTCGTGAGCGCGCTGCACATGATCGCCCTGAATCGGCTCGATGATCTCGCGCCGCCGGTGCGGAAATGGGTCGAAACGTTGTCCGTGTCCGATCGCAAGGCGCTCGTCGCGGGAGTGATCGGGTCGACGGAAGAGACCACGACGGGTGTGATCCGGCTCAAGGCGATGGCGAAGGACGGCGTGCTACAGTTCCCCGTCATCGCGGTCAACGACTCGCTCACGAAGCATCTCTTCGACAACCGCTACGGGACCGGTCAGTCCACGCTCGACGGGATTATTCGCGCGACGAACCTGCTGATCGCCGGGAGCACGGTGGTGGTGGCGGGGTATGGGTGGTGCGGTCGCGGATTCGCGATGCGGGCGCGCGGTGCCGGCGCGAACGTGCTCGTCACCGAGATCGACCCGATGAAGGCGCTCGAAGCCCAGATGGACGGCTACCGGGTCGTGACGATGGAAGAGGCCGCGCAGGTAGGTGATCTGTTCGTGACGCTGACCGGCAATGTCGAGGTCATCAGAGTCGAGCACATGAAGGCGATGAAGGACGGCGCGGTGGTGGCAAACTCGGGGCACTTCAACGTGGAAATCGACCTCGAGGGACTGAAGAAGGTGGGAAAAGGACCGGTGCGCGTGCGAGAATTCGTGGAAGAGTGGCAGGTCGGAGGGAAGAAGCTGTTCGTGCTCGCCGACGGACGCCTCATCAATCTCGCGGCAGCCGAGGGGCATCCTGCCAGCGTGATGGACATGTCGTTCGCGAATCAGGCGCTTGCCGCCGAATACGTGGTCAACAACGCCAAGAAACTCGGCAAAGACGTGCATCGCATTCCCGCCGACCTCGATCAGGAGATCGCGCGGCTCAAGCTGCAGTCGATGGGCGTGGCGATCGACACGCTCACCGCGGCGCAACGCAAATACCTCGCTTCGTGGGATATGGGGACCTGAATGTCCTCCTCGGGGGGAGCCATGCTGCAGGTTCGGGTAGCTCACCTCGGGCTGGATCGCACGACGAACACGCCGGTGGTGATTCTCCAGGAAAACGAGGGGCAGCGCGTCTTGCCGATCTGGATCGGTCCCGCGGAAGCGAGCGCGATCGCAATGGAGCTGGCCGGCGTCAAATTCTCCCGCCCGCTCACCCACGACCTGCTCAAGCAGGTGATCGTCGGCCTCGGCGCCGAGCTGCGCAAGGTGATCATCACGCAGGTGAAGGACAACACCTACTTCGCCGAGCTGCACATCTATCGCGGTGACACCGTGATTCAGATCGATGCCCGCCCGTCCGACTCGATTGCGCTGGCGCTGCGCCTCAAGGCGCCGATCCTGACCAGCGAGACGCTGCTCGAGCTGACCTCCGTCGACACGAGTGAAGGCGCGATCCAGCCGGGCTCCGGCGCCGGTCCGCTCGATGCCGACACGCTGAAGTCATACCTCCAGAACCTCGATCCCGAAGATTTCGGCAAGTTTATTCCGTAGCCTGCTGCTGCTGACGTGCGTTCCGGCTGCGCTCTTCTCTCAAACGGTGAGCGTCAGCGGTCGCGTGCTGCGCGGTGGCCGCGACACCGTTCCGCTCGCCAATGTGTGGGTCGTGCTACACCGCGTCACACGTGAGCAGGGCGGGCCGATCGACTCCGTCCGCAGTGACGCCCACGGCCGCTACCGCATGCTGTTGCGGAACGCCGACAGCGCCGGCGCGTACGTCGTCAGTGCCTGGTACGACAGCCTCGCGTATTTCTCGTTACCGCTGAATGTTCTCGGCCGCCCGGCCACGCACGTCGAAGACATCGTCACGTTTTCCACGACCACCAAGGGGCCACCGATCCGGCTGGCGCGGCGGCTCGGGACGGTGGCGGCGGCTCGGGAAGACGGCACGCGCGAAGTGCTGGAGATCCTGGAGCTCGAGAACACGGGGCAGACGACGCGCGTCACCAAGGACACGCTCGAGCCGACCTGGGCGGGACGCGTCCCCGCGCGAGTCGGGCAGTTCCGCGGCGGGCAGGGCGACATCTCGCCCGACGCGATGCAGTTCCGCCACGACAGCGTCATCGTGCTGGGGCCGATCCCCCCGGGCCCGGTGAAGCAGCTCAGCTACGGCTACTCGCTCCCAGTGGGCACGCGCGCGCTGGTGATTCCGATCGATCAGCCGACGGTCGAGCTGAATCTGCTCGTGGAAGACACGGCGGCGGCGGTCACGGCGCCAAAACTGGAAAGGCTGGGCGTGCAGGAGATCGAGCAGCGCCACTTCGCGGCGTACCGCGCGGGCCCGCTCGCGCCGGGCGACAACGTGGAGATTCGGCTGCCGGCGGGTGCGTTCCGTGCGCAGACGTTGCTGCCGTACGTCATTGCGATCCTCGCGGCCGGCATGGTGGTCGCGTTGATCTGGGCATTGCGCAAGCGACCGACCGAGCCTAGACTGACCTAGTCGTCCATTTCGCGAACGGGGATACGGAAGCCGGTGTGAGTCCGGCGCGGCCCCGCCACTGTAACGGGCAGTTGTCATCGGCTCAATGCCACTGGGGAAACCCGGGAAGGCGAGCCGGTTCGCCCGGAGCCAGGAGACGTCTTCGTTCGCGCCACCACGCAATTCCCTCGCGGGAGGGATGGTGCTTCGACGTCTCTGCGTTGTTCTCCTCATTTTTCTCGGCTGTCATGGGACGGCCCGACGGCCTGACGGCCGGACGGCCCAACGCATCGTGTCCCTGCTGCCCTCGTTCACCGAGATCCTGTTTGCCATCGGTGCCGGTGATCGTCTCGTGGGTCGTACCACATGGTGCGACTATCCGCCCGCGGCGCTCGCCGTGCCCAGCGTCGGCGACGGGATGCCGCCGAACATCGAGGCGGTGGCGGCACGGAAGCCCGATCTCGTCGTCCTGTATAACTCCGGGCCCAACGTCGCGGCCGCGAAGCAGCTCGAGCGCATCGGGATTCGGACGGTACTGCTCGATCTCAACCGGTTGGAAGATCTCGGTCCGGCAACGCGGACCCTGGGGCGGCTGACCGGCCTCGATGCGCGCGCGGAATCCCTCGCCGCGGCGATGGACAGCTTCTCCTACCGCCCCCTACCGCCTCCTACCGCCTCCATCGCGTACGTCGTGTGGGACAACCCTCCAATCACGATCGGCCACGGCAGCTATCTGGATCAGCTCGCTGCGCTTGCCGGTGCGCGCAACGTCTTCAGCGACATCGCCGCACCCTCCGCGCAGGTCTCGCTCGAGACGATCGCCGCCCGCGATCCCCAGTGGATCGCCGTGCTGTCCGATTCCGGCGCGATGCCGGCGTTCGCCAAAAGACAGGAATGGCGGGCAGTGCGCGCGGTGCGCGAGGGCCATTTCCTGCTGCTGCCGGGGTCGTTGTTTGGCCGCCCCGGGCCGCGATCGGGGGAGGCTGTACGCGCGCTGCGGGTGCGGTTGGGCGGAACGGCGTCCCGATGAAATGGACGCTGCTGTTGGTCGTCGCTGTTCTGGCCCTCATTGCGAGCGTGGTGCTCGGGCCCGCCGCCGTGCCGCTCAACGAGCTGCTGCGCTCCGATATCGTGTGGAATCTGCGCGCCCCGCGCGCGCTGCTCGCCTTTCTCGTCGGCGGGTCGCTGGGCGTTGCCGGCGCGGCCCTCCAGGCGCTGGTCCGCAATCCGCTCGCGGATCCTTTTCTGCTGGGACTGTCGGGCGGGGCAGGACTGGGCGCCGTCCTGGCGATCGCGCTCCATCTGTCAGGTCCCTGGGCGCTGCCGATCGCTGCCTTTATCGGTGCGCTCGCCGCGCTCGGCCTTGTTTACCGGCTGGGGTTGATCGGCGGCGCGGCGCTGGATCCCCGCATCCTGCTGCTGGGGGGCGTCGCGATCGGCGCGTTCGCGGCCGCCATCACCACCGCCATCGTCTCGCTGGCCGATGCCGCCGAGTTGCGCAACGCGTTCCTGTGGCTGTGGGGCGGGCTGTCAGCGGCTTCGTGGGATTCCGTATTGCTCGTTGCGCTCTACGCGCCGATCCCCCTCGCCATCCTGGTCGCCGCGTCCCGTCCCCTCGATCTGCTCGCCCTCGGTGAGGAGCCGGCGCGCTACCTCGGCGCCGACGTCGAAGCGGTCAAGCGGCGGGTCTACCTGGCCGCCTCGCTCCTCACCGCCGCGGCGGTGGCGGTATCGGGCGTCATCGGGTTCGTCGGGCTCGTCGTGCCGCATATCGCGCGCCTCACCTGGGGCCATCGTCACCGCGCGTTGTTGCCGGCCGCCTTCATCGGCGGCGGGGCCCTCCTCGCGATTGCCGATACGCTGGCCCGCACCGTCGTGGCGCCGCGCGAGCTGCCCGTCGGCGTCGTCACGGCGTTGATCGGCGTCCCCGTATTCGCACTGCTGCTGCGGCGCTGGACGATTGCATGATGCTTCGACTCGACGACGTTCGCTATCGCTACCCGGGCGCAACCAGGGATGCGTTGCGAGGAGTGTCGCTGGCGATTGCACCGAAACAGTTCCATGCCGTGCTCGGCCCCAACGGGAGCGGCAAGACCACACTTGTTCGCATCGCACTTGGTGCATTGT
>WNGD01001089.1_pt1 | contig 49896 bp, 58 predicted proteins | sample 5400671 | NCBI WGS metagenome assembly WNGD01 (sample SAMN13153369, study PRJNA577476) | soil metagenome | isolation source: 40 cm soil or saprolite under grassland replicate 2 | place: USA:California | collected 2016-06-15 | reverse complement strand
GCGGCGTCCTTTGCTACTGCCGTTGCCAATGACGTGCGACTGCGAACATTGCGGATTGGGACAGTTTGGTAGGGCTGATGGTCCTGTCATGATAGTCCTCCTGATCGGTATTGTACCACTTCTCTCAAGAGTCACTACCGAAAAAAAGGCTGTTCCTTTCCCTCCTCACAAGAGAAGCAATGCTACATCTTTCTTCGCACAAGCGCACATCCAGTACCAGGCAACTCTGCCTGGCTGTTTGCTCCTTTGCTTGCTTACTTGCAGTATAAAAGCCGTTTAGAAATTGCGTATTTGCATATAACAAACTTACCCGCTAGAAGAAGCTCTTCCTGGGAACAATCGAGACGGTCTGGTTGTAATATAATCGTAGAAACATAGCGCGAAAGGTGGGACAAAATGGCACAATCAAATATCAAGCTTTACGGCGCGGACTGGTGTAGCGATTGTAAGCGGAGCAAGCGCTTCCTCGGCGAACAGCGCATCCAGTATGAGTACATCAATATCGAAGAGAACACCAGGGGACAGGACTTCGTACGCGAGCTTCAGAATGGCGGCCTGAGCATTCCAACCATCCTCTTTGGCGACGGCTCACATCTCATCGAGCCCTCCAATGCGGAGCTGGCGGCGAAGCTCGGACTGAATACAAAGGCGCAGTGCGACTTCTACGACCTGATCACCGTCGGCGGCGGTCCAACAGCACTTACCGCCGCCATCTACGCGGCACGTGACGGCTACGATGTGTTGGTGATCGAGCGCAGCGGACTGGGCGGACAGGCGGGTATCACCGAACGTCTGGACAACTATCCGGGCTTTCCCGAGGGCGTGACGGGCGCGGAGTTCGCCGAGCGCGTGATCGAGCAGGCGAAGCGCTTCGGCGTTGAGCTCCTTTCGGCGCAGAACGTCATCCGCGTGGGCAACGACCTGGACGCGCACTATGTCGAGACGAGATCCGGCACGCGGTATCGCAGCAATGCAGTCCTGATCGCCACCGGCTCTACCTACAAACGGCTCGATGTCTCCGGCGAGGACGACTTTATCGGTGCCGGCGTGCACTTCTGCGCCACCTGCGATGGCCCCTTCTACAAAGGACGCGAAGTCGTCGTCATCGGTGGCGGCAACAGCGCCGTCGAGGAGGCCGCGTTCCTGACGCGCTTCTCGCCGAAGGTGACGATCCTGGCGCGCGGCTCACAGCTCACAGCGAATAAGATAGCCGTCGATAAGGCCATGGAGTCGCCCCAGATCGAGGTCCGCTTTAATACCGAGGTCGTCGCGTTCAAGGGCGAGAACCACCGCCTGCAGGCCATCGTCACAAAAAATAAGCAGACGGGCGAGACGGAGGAGCTGCATCCCGCCGGCGTCTTCGTCTTCGTCGGACTGACGCCCAACAGCAAGTACTTCCAGGACGCGGTGAAGCTGGACGCCCAGGGCTTCATCCTGACCGGCATCGATTTCCAGACCAGCACCGAGGGCATCTTCGCGGCTGGCGATGTGCGCGCGGGCAGCGTCAAGCAGCTCGTCAGCGCCGCCGGCGAGGGCGCGGCGGCAGCGATCTCCATTCGCGAGCACCTGCGCGGCCACGACGCTCACACGATGGAGAAAGCGCTGGTTACAAGCTAGCAATAGGTTGACCCATGATACATTGTCGCATTTTATATGTAAATCGACATATATGATGTAGGGGCGCGATTTATAAGCCCGCCGCGCCACAACCCGATGCGCTCCCCAGGCCGATGTGCGGGTCGATGTGGCGCAACGGGCTTGTGAACCGCGCCCCTACATCATAGGCGAGGTATCGATGTATGGGGCTACCGTGTCAGATGCGTTGCCGAAGGCGGCGGGTCGTTGGTTGGAGCCATCATGTCCATATGTGTTCCGTGGATGATATATGGGAGGTGCAATGTGAAGGGATAAACGGCATAAACTATACTGAATCCTCCTGTAGAGCGGCTTTACAATATGCCGTTTGCATTTTAGCCAAAAGGGATAAACGGCATAAACTTCTCCGAGCTGGTCTGTAGAGCGGGTTGACAATTTTCCATTAAATGACAGCGCAATGACAGCGGGGAACAAACTGGAACAAATAGGTCGTCAGCAGGGAATGGGTGTGGTGATGGAACAATGGAACAAACCCTGCTGAAGCGGCCTGTAGAGGGCGTTTACATTGTTCCATGCTCAAATTGGTGAATGGAACAATGGAACAAACTCCGCGCCACCTGTTCTTCCCTGCCACGGTTGCCTGTTCGTATGTTCGGGCAATCGTGGCTTCCTTCGCGCCAGCCCTTGCAAATGCAGTTGTTCTCGTATATATAGTATTCAGGAGCTCCTTTTTTGGCTTCCAGCCTTTTTGTGGCTGGAAAGCAAACGGGCTTGTGAACCGCGTCCCTACCTCATAGGCGAGATGGCATATGATAGGCAAGGTGGTGTACCATATGCGTGTATGGTACATGGTGGGCGCAATGTTACATAATGGCCGTAACATTGTATTATGTGCGTAGAGGGTACATGATGGGCGGGCACGTAGACGGAGCCATGCATGGAAATGGCGACCGTCCATTGGGGGAACGGCATCAATCGTGCCATTGTTCCATTGTTCCATTTCGGCAAAAGGGCATAGAACATTGTAAATCGGCTCCCCAGGCCGTCTGATGGCACATTGTTCCATCACCATACCCATTCCCCGTTTTTAGCAAGGGCAGAAGCAATTGACAGCCGCTGTTCCACGCTGTCATTGCGCTGTCAATTGATGGAACATTCTCAACCCGCTCTACAGGCTGCTTCAACGATGTTTGTTCCATTGTTCCATTAAAACACCCATTCCCGTGTATCATCAAGGGAACAAATATGGACACGGTGGCCCCACACATGAACCTGGGCAGCAAAAATGAGCTATCCCTGATAGTTTATGCCGTTTATCCCTTTTGGCCGAAACACCAACGGCATATTGTAAACCCGCTCCACAGGCCGTCTCAGATTAGTTTATGCCGTTTATCCCACGTATCCCACATCCCTCCCACTCCTCTCTGGCTATATTGCTGGACAGAGACGGCCACGATCCCTGACCGCTGCCCACCCACCACTCCCGACCTTGCAGAGCCGATCATCCCTTGCCCGAAGCAATGGTACGCCTTGCAAAAAACCACGCCCCCTGACGTGTTACAAACAGAGCTGCTATAACGTTTCATTGATGGCACAGGATTGGGGTAATCCGCCATCTACTTCATCAAAAATCCTTCCCTGAAAGGTGCTCTGGTATGTCGTTAGTACAAGAACTGCGCTCCTCCACGGAGCGCTCCATGCCCACAACAACCGAACGACCCTGGCTACGCAGCCTGCTACTGGCTGCGCTGCTCCTTTGCTCGGTTGCTTGCATTATCGTACTACGTGCGGTAGCACCGCCTGCCGATGGACCCGTCGTCCCTTTCCTACAGATATGGATGCTGGGCTTCGCGCCATACCTCGGCGCCGTGCTGCTGGTCCTGCTGAAAAAGGCTCCGAGTGGGCGCTGGCAGTGGATCGAGTTCGCCATCATTATGTTCGGAGCGCTCCTCATGCGCGCCATCTTGCTCCCGTTGCCGCCGGATCTCTCGCACGACTCCTGGCGCTACCTGTGGGACGCACGCGTCACGCTCTACGGCTACAGTCCCTATGTCTATGGGCCTGGAGACACACACTTTATCGCTCTACGCGACTTCATCTACGCCAACAGCCGTTTCCGCAATGTGCCGACCATCTACCCTCCCGGCGCGCAGGCTATCTTTCTGCTCAGCTATCTGCTGGCCCCCAGCAATCTCTATTTCTTCAAGGGCATCTTAGTTTTGTTTGAGCTCGTCACCTGTGCCGCCCTGGCCCTGCTTCTCAAGCGGAACGGACAGGACACCTCACGCATCATTCTGTACGCCTGGTGTCCGCTGCCGATCGTTGAGTTCGCGCTACAGGGCCATCTCGACGCCATCACCATTATGTTCACGGTATTGACGCTGCTCTGCAATACGGCGACATGGCGTGGCGCGCGCACGCTCACGGGCTGCTTGCTGGCGCTGGCGACACTCACCAAAATCTACCCCCTCGTCCTGCTGGTCGTTGTGCTGCGCAGGCGCGACCGGGCCTTGCTGATCACTTGCTTCGCCACGGTTATCCTGGGCTATGTTCCCTACCTCATCCTTGGGCAGGGGCAGGTCTTCGGCTTCTTTGCCACCTACGCCAGCCAGAGCGCTCTCAATGCCGGCATAGTGCAGATCTTCGTGGGATGGGTCGGGCAGCGCGTTGGTTTAGCGGTGAGTGTCACCATGTTGATCACGTACGCGCTCGATCTCGTGCTGGTCGGCGGCACTGCGCTGCTCGTACTCGTACTGCGCTGGCGTGAGCGCATCAGCATGGAGGTCGGCGCGCTCGCCCTGATCGGCGCTGTTTTCGCCGCCTCCTCGCATATCTTCCCCTGGTATACTCCCGTTGTTCTACCACTGGTCGCCATAATTATAGGGCCCCTCTGGACGCGCGCGCACGGCCTGAACGGCAACACCATCGCCGCGCTCCTGGCATGGTATTTCGCCACCTTGTCGATCCTGGGCTATTTTCAGACCAACTGGAACTTCTACTACCTGGGTGTCTACGATGTCGTCTTATTGGGACTTCTCCTGATCGCTGGCAGAAATACGCTCCGTTTCTTGCAAAAGCGAGCTGTGCTGAACGTGATAAGCAGCAAGAATAGCAAGTGATTATGTATTCCATCATGTACTGCGTTATTGGAGCGTGTATATACAATGTGATAAACTGCTCTTTTATGACAATGAACCATATCATCCATCAAGGAACCCATACATGCAAAACACAGATCGAACTGCGGCAAATAGCGCCGAGCAGCCACCTTCTTTGGAGAAGAGCTACTCGCGCCGGAACACACTGCTCGCGTCGGCCCTGCTCGCGGCGGGAGCGGGCCTCGCCGCGAGCCTGACTACGGCCTTGCTCATGATCCTGCTTCGCCTCGTGCTCGGTATTCCAACGCCGGTGGAGCTCTTCGGCGACTTCGTACTGAAACACCTGAACGTCTACGTTTTTCTGCATCTTCTCATTACTTTTGGCTCGAACTCAAAAACGGCACCTCTGGGCCTGGCGCTCCTGGGTATGATCGCCGTTGGTCCCGTGCTCGCGCTCGTCTATGCCGCGCTGGTACGTCTCTCGCTCCCTCTCACGACGGCGCGTCCTACCCGTCGCGAATGGTTGACGGGTATCGCCTTCGCCCTGGTCATGACGCTGGTTGGCATCGTTTTGTTCTGGAACGAGATCGGGCAGAACTTCTTTGGCCTGCCGCGCACGACCGCGATGATCGTGACCTCGCTCGGCCTGCTGGCGGACTTTCTGGCCTATGGACTTATTCTGTGCCTCTTCTACCGCCTCTTGCTGCCGAAACAGCCCGCTGCGGGAGAGAATAGGAGCGTACAGGCGCGACGACAGATGCTCTCCCGCCTCGGCGTGGCGGCCTGGACGGTCGGCGCGGCGGCTGGCACTATTGGAGAGATTCGCGGCTTCCTCACAAACTTTACGTCATATGATGGCATGAAATCGGCGATCCACAATAACGTGACCCCGCCCATCACCCCGAACGACGAGCATTATGTCGTCACACAGAATCCCTCCGATCCCAGGGTCAATCTCGATCTCTGGCGCTTAGAGGTGACGGGGCTGGTCAAGAATTCTGGCTCACTGACCTTCGCCGAGGTGCAACAACTCCCCTCGACGTCTCGCCCCATCACGCTCGAATGTATCGCCAATGGCCTCGAAGATCACCTCATCAGTACATCGATCTGGCAGGGCGTGACGCTGCGCACCCTGCTTGATCACTACGGCGGCGCCCAGTCTACCGCAACGCACGTGGCGTTCTACAGCGTAGACGGCTACAATATGAGCCTGCCACTACAGGAGGTCCTGGAGGCCGACGCCCTGCTGGCATGGCGCATGAACGGGACCGACATTCCCTACCGGCACGGCTATCCTATGCGCGTCCTCATTCCCGGACGTTATGGGGAGGAGAATCCCAAGTGGCTCACGCGCGTCGAACTCACCAACCAGTTCGTGGGTGGGCTCTACTCCGACCAGGGCTGGTACAACGGTCCGCTCCACACGATGAGCCGCATCGACCGACCCCGAGAGCAGGCAACGCTCGGACAGGCAACGGAGATCGGCGGCATCGCCTTCGCGGGCAATCGCGGCATTGAGAAGGTCGAAGTAAGCACTGATGGCGGCGTCACGTGGCAGCAGGCACAGCTGCTGCCGAAGCTCTCTCCCGACGCCTGGGTCCTCTGGACAGCGCAGTGGACGCCGACGCACGTCGGCAACTACACGCTCATGGCCCGCGCCACAGACGGCACCGGCGCAGTGCAGACCAGCAAGAAACAGGGCACCGTCCCCAACGGCGCCACAGGCTATCCAACGGTGATGGTGACGGTAGGTTGAGTAAATAGAAATGCCTGCTGGCTCGCCAGCAGGCATTGAATGCGCATAAATAAATATAGAGGGAGCACGAGTCCTGCCGCGCTCCCTCCATGCCATGCCACACCACCCTGCGACCGGTCGGGTTCAGTGCAGCCAGCCTTCCCAGGAGAAGTAGCCACCAGAACAACCAGAACGAAAGACCAGAGTCTCCACCTAAACCGCCCGGTCACTCTATCTCAAGCGCTACGGTACCAATAAGCAGCGCTTCCCCACCGCGATCCAATACACATACCCGAGAACATGGCCGATACCAGCTTCAGTAGATACTTTCATTTGCATCTATCCTCTTCCAGCATCTATTATCAGGATAACGTATGCTACTCTCCGTGTAGTCACGGGAGGGGGGAATAGCGTCACGTAGGTGTCACACTTCCAGGGGACTGTTCTTTTGTACAGAACAAAAGCTGGCCTCTCGTACAAGGTCCAGTATGAGGAGTACTGTTAAAGTAGCAATACCTGCAAACTCACTATAGAAAAACGAGGAGGTCACCACCATGACAACATATACGACACAGACCGCTCTCATTACCGGCGCCTCGCGCGGCCTGGGCCTCGCGCTCGCTCGCCAGCTCGCCCGCCAACGCTGGACACTCATTCTCGATGCGCGCGGCTCACAGGCGCTTGAGGCCGCCCGCGCGGAACTCGCCGCGCTCACTACCGTCATAGCACTTCCAGGCGATGTGACCGACAAAGACCACCGACAGGCACTGGCCGCAGCCGCCCACAACGCCGGCGGGCTGGATGCACTCGTCAACAACGCGAGCATGCTGGGTCCCAGCCCACAGCCACACCTGCTCGATTACCCACTGGAGGTTCTACAGTATGTCTATCGCACCAATGTCATCGCACCCCTGGCGCTCATCCAGCAGGTGCACCACGAACTGAAGCCCAGCGCGCGCATCCTCAATATCACCAGCGACGCGGGCGTGGAGGCATATCCAGGCTGGGGCGGCTACGGATCGAGCAAGGCCGCCCTGGAGCAGCTCTCGTCGATACTCGCCGCCGAAAATCCCGACTGGCGCGTCTATTGGGTCGATCCAGGCGATATGCGCACCCAGATGCACCAGGAGGCGTTCCCAGGCGAGGATATCAGCGACCGCCCGCTCCCCGAAGAGAGCGTCCCCGGCCTCCTCGCTCTACTCACAGGCACACATCCCAGTGGTCGCTACGCAGCGCGCTCGCTGGCAACAACAAGGTAATCGCCACGCTCCCCATTCAAGAAACAGATGGGTAAAGAGCCTGATTCTTTCCTGGCGGCGCAAGGAGTTGCCTGAGCTGTTCTTTTGTACAGCCTGCAAACTGTCCTCTCGCCCAATGCGCTTCAGCACGTCATGCGATATAGTGAACAAGCAATAAAGCCTGAACTATCGAAAATGCTAAGGACGCATGAATGATGAGTAATATACAGAGACTTTTACCCAGGGAAGACAACAAAACCCTCTCTGAGATTTCTATCATGGATTTCGCTTTGCCGCCGGAACTCGAGGCCAGTGAACCACCGGAGGAACGCGGCCTCGCACGCGACGAGGTACGGCTGATGATCTCGTACCGGGCGGACAACCGCGTCGTCCACACGCGCTTCAACCGGCTGGAAGAGTACCTCACCCCCGGAGACCTGCTGGTCATCAACACCAGCGGCACACTGAACGCAGCACTCCGCGCCACCCGGACCGACGGCACAGAGTTGGAGCTGCATCTCTCTACCCACCTGCCAGCCGACCTGTGGAGCGTCGAGGTGCGCGATGAGCATGGCAAACGCCCCTTCTTCACTATGCTCGCGGGCGAGAGCCTGCAACTGCCCGGCGGCGCAACGGCCACGCTGCATACTCCCTATCGCCAGGACCAGCGAGATCCTTCTTCGAACTATAAGAAGCGCGCGCGTCTATGGATCGCGACCCTGCATATGCCCTGCCCACTCAACGACTACCTGGCGCACTACGGCTTCCCAATCCGCTACAGTTATGTCAGGCATGGCTGGCCCATCAGCTACTATCAGACCGTTTACGCGACGGAGCCCGGCAGCGCGGAGATGCCGTCGGCGGGTCGCGCCTTCACACATCAACTGATCACGCGCCTGGTCGCGCGTGGCGTGCAGATCGCGCCCCTGCTGCTCCACACGGGCGTTGCCAGCCTCGAAGAGCACGAGCCACCATACGAGGAGTACTACCGCGTCCCAACAGAGACGGCCCGCCTGTTGAACGCCGCCAGACAGGCCGATAGGCGCGTTATCGCGGTGGGCACGACCGTGGTGAGGGCACTGGAGACCGTCACCGGTGCTGATGGGACGACGCATCCAGGCGAGGGCTGGACGAACGAGATCATCACGCCACAGCGCGGCATCTATGCCGTGCAGGGTCTGCTCACCGGACTGCACGAGCCGCGCGCCACGCACCTGGCGATGCTCGAAGCGCTGGTCGGGCGCGAGCATCTGCAGATAACCTACGCCGCAGCGCTGCGCAACGGCTACCTCTGGCATGAGTTCGGCGATCTGCACCTGCTTCTGCCCTGAGGCCCCATTGCTTCCTTTTTTATAGTATAATGACCTGGGCGGTAGAGATCGCCCAGGAAAGGTCACTTAACTTTAGAGGAGATTTTCAATATGCGCCTGGGTTTACAGGTTCCAAGTTTCACCTGGCCGCAAGGCCAGAGCCAGCTCGGCGATATGTTCGGGCTCATCGCGGAACGGGCTGAGCGCGCAGGGCTCTACAGCCTGTGGGTGATGGATCACTTCTTTCAGATTCGCGGTGTGGGTCCAGCCGAAAATGAAATGCTCGAAGGATGGAGTGCGCTGGCTTTCGCGGCTGGTCGCACCAATCATATCAGGCTCGGCACGATGGTGACGGGCGTCACCTATCGCTATCCCGGCCTGCTCGTAAAGACCGCAACGACGCTGGATGTCCTCTCGCATGGACGCGCCTATTTCGGGATCGGGGCGGCCTGGAATGAAGAAGAGCACAACGGACTCGGCGTGCCTTTCCCGGCGCTGGGCGAGCGCTTCGAGCGCCTGGAGGAGACGCTGCAGATCGCACACCAGATGTGGTCCGGCGATGATAAGCCCTTCGAGGGGAAATACTACAATCTGCAGCGCCCACTGAACTCGCCGCAGGCTGTTCAGAAGCCACACCCACCGATCCTCATCGGCGGCAGCGGCGAGAAGAAGACGCTACGCCTGGTGGCGCAATACGGCGACGCCTGCAACCTCTTTGCGCGCCTGGGCAAGGACGAGTTGGCCCGCAAGCTCAATGTGTTGCGCGATCACTGCCAGACCCTGGGTCGTCCCTATGAGGAAATCGAGAAGACCACGCTCGACCAGTTGTACATCACACGCGATGGGCGCAACGGCTCCTTGACGCCCGCCGCCGTGATCGACAACCTCGGCGAGCTGGCGGAAATGGGCATCGACCAGGCGATCTTCAGCCTCGCCAATGTCTCAGACCTCGAACCATTCGATCTGCTGGCAACGGAGATTGTTCCCGCCGCAGAGAAGATCAAGGTCGCAGGCCGCTAAACAAAGCGACCAACCAACGCGAGGCGTCCAGAACGGATGCCTCGCGTTTTTCTTATGGTACAATGGGGGTGAGGAAGACCAGGACGGAGCCTTTAACGGAAGGATCGACCCACATGACACAGCGCTCAACACTGACAGAAGTTGAAGTTACCTTTGTACATTCGCAGCGGGTTGCGCGACTGGGCACGGCGGACGAACACGGGACGCCGCACCTGGTCCCGGTCTGTTACGCCTTCGACGGCAAAAGCTTCTACATAGCACTTGACGAAAAACCTAAGCGCGTCGCGGGCACAAAACTGCGCAGGGTGCGCAATATCGAGGCGCGACATGAGGCGTCGCTGCTAGTCGATCAGTATAGCGACGACTGGTCGAAGCTCGGCTACGTGCTCATACATGGGCGCGCAGAACTCCTGGCACCCGAAAACGAGGTGCACGCACACGCGATCAAACTGCTGCGCATGCGCTACATTCAATACAGGACGATGAATCTCGAACGCTACCCCGTGATCGCGATTGCACCCGATCGCGTCACGTCGTGGGGTCCTGTGCTCCAGACTGCTTAAGCCTTCTTCTCCTCGGGCTGGAACTTCAATGAGACCGAGTTGATGCAATAGCGCATGCCGGTGGTCTCACGCGGGCCATCATTGAAGACATGTCCCAGGTGGGCGCCGCAGTTCTTGCAGGTCACTTCGGTCCGGTGCATGAAGAACGATCTGTCGTCGTGCAGCTCGACATGCTCCCGGTTGACCGGATCGTCGAAGCTGGGCCAACCCGAACCTGACTCGAACTTGGCGTCAGAGGAGAAGAGCGCCTGCCCACAGGCCACGCACTGATACATACCCTTCTCGTGGTTATTGTACAGCGCACCGCTAAAGGGACGCTCCGTACCCTTCAAGCGACAGATCTGATACTGCTCCGGCGTTAGCTGCTCTTTCCAATACGTCTCCGGCATATTTTTCAGGTCACTCATTTGTATGTTCCTTTCATATGATCGCTTCTTATCGACGATCCATTATTAGTATTCTCACCTATGAGAACACGCGCGACCACAACTCTGTTCCAGAAAACAGGCAATTAATTCGCAACATCCTTTGCAAAGATAACCTTCGTCGGCGTAACCCGTACCAGCAGCTCTCCCGGCACAGCATTGCGTGCGCCATACTGCTCCGCCAGGGCGCTCCCCATATACCTGCCAGCGATGCGCGTCGCCCAGACTTTGAGCGCCTCGATATCGTCGATCAACTCGGCGGTTCCCTCGACGACGATGAAGGAGAAAGGAGGCACTTCATCGTCCACGCAGAGCGCGACTCGCGCATCCCGTCGTATGCTCGCCGCCTTCGATGTTCTGTCCCCCGTGGTGAAGACGAGCGTATCGCCATCCAGGAGAAACCAGACCGGGACCACGTGCGGGCTCCCGTTCTTCCGCACGGTCGCTCTCTTGCCGGTGCGCGCCCCGTGCAAGAGAAATTCTCTCTGTTCCTCGCTTAACGTAACCATGTATGTCCCTCATTTCTTACAACTCTTGCATCAGTTCTGCCACACCTACGCTGAGATCGTCTGAGCTTTCATGCAAGGTGGCTGCAACGCGTTTCTGATCACCTGCGGGACGGTTCTGATTGAGCTTGAACTTCCCTTCCAGGCGCGTAATCTCGATTTCGATGCCGACTATGCCGCGCATCTTCTGCTGCACAAAATCGTCAGGCAAGGCGAACGGCCAGGGCCGCTCGAAGCGCGCTTCAGACTTCTCTGTCAGGCTCCGCAACATAGTATACAACGCAGTGGTATCCTCAATAACACGCGGCCTGCCATGTGCATGCACAACCGCGTAGTTCCAGGTCGGCACGCTGAGCGGCTCCTCGTACCAGGAGGGCGATATATAAGCATGCGGCCCCTGAAAGATGATCAGCGCCTCACGGGTCTCATCAAGGCCGCGCCAATGCGGATTGGCGCGCGCAAAATGGCATAGCAGGGTCCCATAAGGACCCCGCTCACTATCCAGCAAGAACGGCAGGTGCGTGGCGAGCGGGACGCCGTCCGCCTGCGCTGTCACCAGCACTGCAAAGTTATAATCTCGCACCAACGCGTGCAGCTTAGTAATATCGTCCTCAGCAAAAGATTTTGGAATATACATGATGAAACCTCGCACTCATCACTGATCAGAACACACACCAAATCCTTACTTCCTTCGCGCGTGTTGCCTCGTCTCGTTATCCTCTCAGATGAGAGAGGAAGAGAGGAGTGAGTTGAGGCCGTGTAAGGCATCGGGTTGTGAGATCGTCTCACTGGGATGTCCAAGCAAGTACCCCTGAGCATAGTGTACCTCGGCCCGCTGGATGAAGTCGAGCATCTCGGTGGTTTCGATACCCTCGGCGACCACGCGGATCTGGGACTCACGGGCGATGGTTGTCAGGCCCAGAAAGACACTTCGTGCTGCTTGATCCGTGAGAGCGTTGGTCACGACGGCGCGATCAATTTTGACGAAATCGACCGGGAGCTGACTCAGCATTTCTAAGCCTGCATTACCCGCTCCTGCATCGTCAAGGGCAATCCGAAAGCCCAGCAGTTGCAGAAATTTGACTTTCTGGATGACCTCTGCGGGTTGCACGATGGAGCGCTCAGTAATCTCCAGCACCACACGCGACGGCTCCAGCCCGGCACTGACAGCCGCTTCCAGCAGGGTGGCTCCGCTGAGCAGATCATGCACGAGGGATTGCGGAGACAGGTTCAGGAACAGCAGGGCATCCGGCGGGAGCTCCGTGGCACGTGTCAGGATGGCTTGAACACAGATGACATCGAGTTCGTGGGCTCGTCCGATCTGCTCGACCACATCGAACAACTCCTGTGGTCCGCTCAAGCCATAGGAGGCATTGGGCCGGATCAAGCCTTCGTACGCCAGAACACGGCCAGTAGCAAGATCCCAGATCGGTTGGAACGCGACGGCCACCTTGCGCTCGCTCAGCAAACGACGTACCGCCCGCGTCTTCTCTAGAGGCACCATCGAGACACTCCCTGCAATCCTTGCAAAGGCCACGACGCGATTGCGCCCGCGCCGTTTGGCTTCCTGAAGGGCTACAGCGGCTTGTGCTTGAAGCGCCTCGCGGGTGAGCTCATCGGAGACGGTGTGCGCGATGCCGATGCTCACAGTGACCCCGCCCAAACGGCGCTGGACATCCTCGCGCAGCCGTTCAAGAGCCACGTTGGCCTCCGCCAGAGACGTTTGGGGCAGGATCAGGGCAAAGTCGTCGGCATTCAGACGAAAGCTAGCCTCGGAGAGTCTGGTATCGTGCAGGAGGGCGGTGATGCTGGACAGCAGGTCATCGCCGCGCTGGTGCCCCTGCTCATCGTTGAAGACCTTGAACTCGTCAATATCGAGCAGGGCCAGCACGAGCTCTTTCCTGCTCCGATGGGCCTCTTCCAGGGTGAGGGTCAGTTGCTCTTGATAGGCAAAATGGTTGCCCAGACCAGTGAGCTGGTCAGTGAATGCCAGGCGTTCGAGGCGGCCTATTTCGGCCTGCATTGCCTCATCAAGCCTTCTGCGGTAGCTCCTGCTCACATACATGCTGATTCCGACGAAGGGCAGACCGGTGACCAATGTGCAGTAGCCTATCACAGAGATCGTGCGCTCTAGCAGGGTAAGCTGCTCCAATGCTTGTGTGGTTTCAGTCGTATCTATGCTCGCCTGCTTCTTGATGTCCTGCTCAATCTGACGGAAGAAAGGATCGATTTTGGAGTCAATAGCGTTGGCGGAGGCGAAATTCCTGGCGTCGATCGCAGCAAAAAACTGACCACTATCGGATAGGTAGCTTGCTTGCTGCACGAAGATACGCTCACCTAGAGTGCTATCAATGGCATCGAAGCCTTGTTGGAGGGTATGAGCCAGGTGTGAGATGGTGGTGGCTATCGCCAGATGGTCGTTGCGTAGCGCTGTCGTTGGGTGAAGCACGTATTCACTCCGAAGCGCTTCCTCTTTGGCAAAAGCAGAGAAGAGTTGCTGATAGGTACTACTCTCGTAGGTTGAGGTCTTCACCGCACCGGTAGCCTGCTGTATAAGCGTGGCTGCCACGATCAAAAACACGACCATGGAGAGGGTCGCAACCAGCCCTATGAAGGTGATAATAGAACTGACGAAGTTGGTGCGCTTCAGTTTCATAAAAATGGCCTCGCTTCTTCCAGGTTAGTGGTCAAAGTACTATATCTATCTAGATATCCCATCGGCAGAAATGAGTCGTACTTTACCCCTCTCACGCCAGAGCAGTATTCCCAGAGCAATTCCTTTTTCACTTTGGTCGAGCCGTCGGGCCGCTCCTGATTAGACCCAGCCATAAATATGCTTCACATCGCATTGATGCGTAGCGATACCATATAATTTACTACTGTGCTATACTGGCCTCAAATCCATGGAGGCAAACAATTAGACAATGACTAAATCAAAACGCAAATCACCTCAGTCGCAGCGCAAACCGGCACAACCGGTGTCATCAACGCCGACCATGCGCAAACCAGTTCCGGCAGCGGCTGAGACAACATCGAGCAAACAGGAGCAGCGCGCCCAGCGTCCCGAAGTCTCGCGCGCCGCCGCCCGCGCCCAGACCCAGACGCGCGGACCACGCTACCAACAGCGCAAGTCCTCGCGTAGCCCCTGGCTGTTGATAGGCGGAATAGTTGTCGCGATCGCCGTGATTGTCGGCATATTTGTCTTCGTCTCCAATCAGGGTGGGAGCGGCGGCAACTCAAAACTCGCCAGCACCACCGTGCTGAACGCGGTCAACAACGTTAATGCGTCAGTACTGGAAACGGTTAATACTGGCGGGCTCAAAAATCCCATCACGGCGACACCGGGCAGTGCCACCAAACTGCTCGGCCCAACGGGCAAGCCAGAACTCTTCTACGAGGGTGCGGAATACTGCCCCTACTGCGCAGCTGAACGCTGGTCCGTCGCGACCGCGCTCAGCCGCTTCGGAAAATTCACGAAGCTCTCCGAGACGACATCTTCCAGCACCGATGCGTACCCCAATACAGCGACGCTCTCTTTTTACAACAGTGCCTACAGCAGCTCCTATGTCGACTTTGTCTCGGTAGAGGAGACGACGAACCAGAGCAACGGTAGCGGGGGCTACGTAACCTTGCAGACGCCGACCACCGATGAGCTGCAAATCATCACGAAGTACAATACGTCGAGCAGCATCCCCTTCATCAGTATCGGGAACCAGTACCTGGAGCAGGGTCCGGCCTTCACGCCCGATGTGCTCACGGGCCTCTCGCAGCAGGATATTGCCGGTAAGCTCTCGGACCCGAACTCCACCGTCGCCAAAAGCATTCTGGGCGGCGCCAACTACCTGACGGCTTCGATCTGCGCGATTACGAATAACCAGCCAGCATCCGTCTGCACACAGGGCGCGATTCCTCAAATCGAACAATTGCTGCCCAAACTCCAGAGCACAGTGCAGAACTCGGGAAGCCAGTTGGGAACACTTATGGGACCGCCAGCGATTGCTGCGCGGCGCGAGGATTAACCCTTCTCTATAAAGAGGAGGCCAAAAGCGATTGAAGCGAGCACATCGATGTGCTCGCTTCATTTATTACAATATATTGTAACATATCTGTGCCCAAAAGTCAAGGATTTTTGGACACAGAACAAGATTGTTACAGAATCGCTCGCCGCTCCACCACGCGGATCAGCAGCCCACCGATCAATACACAAACGCAGAAGGCGGCTCCTATCGCGAACATGGGAAAGCGAAAATTTATCTCGTAGAGAGGACCGAAGCCGCTATTGCCGACGAAGGCGCCGAGCAGCCCGAATGTGGAGTAGAGCCCCTGCACCCCGGCGCGCATGTTGGGCGCGGCAGATGCCGCGACCTGTGCATCGACGGCAGGCTGTACGAGGGAGTAGAAGATGCCGTGCACGGCGAAACCAAGCACCACAATCACCCACGTGTTCGCCAGGCCATAGACGAGGTAGAGCGGCACCTGCGCCAGGCCATAGATGAGAATGAGGGAAGAACGCCGCCTCCTATCAGCCATGCGCCCACCGATCGGCGACACGATCATATTCGGGATCGCCCATAGCATATAGGCAACGCCAATGATAGCAACCGAAGCCCCCAGGTGGTTGTGCATCCACAACGGCATCAAGGTAAGATCGAAGCCCACGTACAGGTAGTCCCCGAAGGCAATCAAGTACGCAGCGATCAGAGGGAGCGTGAAGAGCAACCGGTACGGTACTTTTCCAGCCGCTAGTTTCTCTCCTACGATGCTACCTCTATTCCTGGACTCGCGAATCATCGTCACCACCAGGACGACGGCGACCAGGCGAAACACTACAGCCCCGATGAAAGGGACAGCGTAGCCCAGCGATGCCAGCGCCCCGCCTATGCCAGGTCCGAGCAGGAAGCCGCCATTGAAGAACGCACCGAAGACGCCGTACGCCTCGCCCTGCTGCTCTACCGGCACGGCATCGTTGATCAATGCACGCGCTGATGGCAGCAGGATAGCCGCTGCTATCCCTTCTAAGAACCGCAGCGCTACGAACATTACAGGGTCCATTATGACAAGATAAACGGCGGAGAGGGCCGCCTCCGCCAGCAGGCCGCCGATCAGCATCGGCTTGCGCCCCCAACGGTCCGCCAGCCATCCGACCGGATACTGGAAGAGGAAATTCGAGATGAGGTAGGACGAGGCCATTGCCCCGATGATGGCGAGCGAGGCACCACGCGACTCCGCGTAGAGCACACGCACGGGACCAACCATGCCGATACCGGTGTAAGCCGCGAAGACCGTGAGCGATACCGCCAGCAGCGTGCGATTACGCAACACCTGGCTTCTGAACACGGTAAAATGGCTCTTTGTCTTCACCTGCACCCGGTCGGCCCTGGACATGATTCCCCTGCTTTCTGTTTTTGAGACGAGTTGATCCACTTGAGTTAAAAATGTGGATGTGTCATTGTAGTGTATCACACGGCTGAAACAAATGGCCTTAGTACAGGCTTACTCCGCCCGTCCAAAGTTGTGATATGATAACCTATACAATACATACATAGACAGGGTACTTTCCTCTAGATTGGCATAGGAATACATAAACATGATCAACGAGCACACCTCTATACCGGAATGGTCCTTCCCATTCTGCCCCACGCCGCCTGACTGGACGCTGGATTGGGATAGCATACAGACACAATTTAGCTGGATACGCGCGATGAACGGCGTGCAGCAGAGCCCGATCTTCCACGCCGAGGGCGATGTCCTTATCCATACGCGCCGCGTCGTAGAGGCGCTTATTGCCGCGGACGAGTGGCGCAACCTCCCGGCGCAAGAGCGTATGCTGCTCTTCGCCTCCGCGCTGCTACATGATACCGGCAAACCGATCTGCACGAAATTCGACGAGTTCGGACGCATCACTTCCCGAGGGCACGCGCAGAAGGGCGAGTTCATGGCGCGGCAGATCCTCTGGACCGGACAGGAGCTATCGGCTCCGCTCCCTTTTCTGCCGCGAGAATATATCGCGCGCATGGTGCGCTTCCACGGCCTGCCGCTACAGTTCCTCTTCAGGGCACGCCCCGAACGCCCCGTCATTGTCGCCAGCCAGAGTGTGCGCATGCATCATCTCGCTTTGCTGGCGGAGGCCGATGTCAGGGGCAGAATCTGCCGCGATAGCGACGAACTTTTGGAGCGTATCGCGCTCTTCCGCGAGCTCTGTAAAGAACAGCGCTGCTACGAGCAGCCACGCCAGTTCCCTGACGAGTACAGCCGCTTCATATATTTTCATAAAGAGCGCATCGATCCGAGCCACAAAGAAGCTTACGATGATACATCGTTCGAGGTCGTACTGATGTCGGGCCTGCCAGCCGTGGGCAAAGATACCTGGGTCTGCAGCCACTACGCGGGCAGGCCCGTCGTGGCCCTCGACGCTATGCGCCGCCGCCTCAAGATCTCCGCCGACGATGAGCAGGGGCACATCTTCTACGCCGCCAGGGAGCAGGCGCGCGAACTGCTACGCAAGAAGGAATCCTTTATCTGGAACGCCGCCAATGTAACGCGCATGACGCGCCAGCATCTCGTAGACCTGTTCGTCTCCTATGGAGCGCGCGTGCGCATCGTCTACCTCGACGCTCCGTTCGATGCACTGCTGAAAAGGAATCGCAATCGCCCCGAGAGCGTCCCCGAGCAGGTAATCTATAAGCTACTCGGGAAGCTCGAAGTGCCCGACACGACGGAGGCGCACTCGGTGGATTGGATCTATAGTTGCTAAAAATATGGACATCTCTTCCACATCTCTAGCCTTAACCTATGCCCGTTAACGAATGAACTAGGCAGGCGGTTGGACTACGGCCAACCGTTTTGTTTCTTCCATGCCTCATGCCTCCTCAGAAGCAAGGCTTTAATCTCTTTCCTGTCCTGGAAAGCACGCAGTTCTGTGTCCCCTACCCGATGCTCAATATTGGTCGCAGCATTCACATCAGCATGCACTTGATAGCCACAGACCTGACAGCAAAACGTTTGCTGATCGGGCCTGTTGGCTCTCTCGACAAAGTGGCACACGCTGCACTCCTGCGAGGAATAGGCACTCTTGACACGGGTGGCTGTCACCCCTCGTTTGGCCGCATTCCAGGTAATCTGTTTGGGGATGTGTGCCAGGTTGGAGGCACGCAGGTAAGCATTCATCGCCCTGGCCTTGTGCTTCATGGTGGCAACGGAGAGGCGTTCGTAGGCAAACTGTGCCTCGGGATGCTCGGCAAAGCAGAGATTGACGGCGCGGTTGATCTCCTGCCGCACGTGACGGATGAGGCGCTGTCCGCTTTTGCTGCTGGTGGAAGGCAGTTTCTGGACTCCCCTCTTTTCCAGGCACTTGCGCAGCTTGGCCTTGCGCCGCCGTTTCTCACGGTCCCGTTTTTGTCGCTCGCGCAGTTTGCCGTGAAAGCTGCCATAGTGCCGACCATCAGAAGTGGTGATGAAGTTGGCAATGCCCACGTCTATCCCAATCACCGGGGCGCCTGGTTCAGTCTGAACTGTCACGATCTCGTCATAGGAGAGCGTTAACCACCAGTCATCTTCCCGCTTATTGAGTTGCACGCTAGTATTGATGGTGTGACCTTGGAGCGCTTGATAGTGGTAGTCTGAAAGCCGGACCGGCACCAGGAGCGGATGGCCTTTATCGAGGGTGCTGATCCTCAACCAGTAATCAAAACAAGAGTCTTCGGAGGCTTCGAGCTTGACCACGTTGGTATTCGCCTGAATGCAGATCTGTTGCAAAGTGGGAACGTCCCACTCGCGCCATTCGGGTGCTTTGGTCTGCTCATCCAGGGTGCCGTCAGCCTCTTGCTCTCGATATTCCTCTATCTCGTCTAAATACTCGTGATAGGCTTGCTCTCGATTGGTTCTCCACGATTGCGCAATGCCTGCGGCTTGCTGGATCGCCACGCGGTGCCAGCGCTCTGATAAGGGGGTAGCAAATACGGGGGGATGAAATTTATCAGGCTGTGCCTCAGTACAAAAGAGGGTGACATAGTGTCGGCAAAGCGCCAGATAGACCGGAGCCAGGGTATCGAGGACAGCCAGCTTCCCAGGATTAGCCTCGATCAAACGGATATGGGTCACGGCTTTGGTAACCCGTTGCGGTGTGTCCTGTCTCTGGTAACGCTGGCGCTGTTTCATCGTCTCTTTCCTTGGGAGGGATGGAACTGGTAAGGCCCTTGTCGGTTGACACTTACCGTTCTCATTCCTGCATACGTTCTGGTAAGCTCTATGCCTCTTGTAAGATCGCGCTACGTAACGGCTCCTGTGCTGGTGTGTGCCGTTGGCGGGCTTGCTCTAGCCGTTGGCGCTGTGGCAGGTACACCTTTTGCTCTGCTGGGGTCATGGGGAAGAGTTGCCCACTGAGTTCACCAAGTAAGCATCCTACAAAAAAGAACCAGGTGCCGTCATTATCGTGCCAGGAGGCCATCTCGCTGACGCTCTCACGGAGCCGTTCGATCAGGGAACTCTCAGTAAACCTCCGTTCGCGGGGTTCTGCATCGACAAAGTAGAACGCTCTCCCGGCGCGATACCCTCGCCTGGCATCCCGATGATCCAAGTGAGCAAGCGTTGTCACTTCGGGGCGAAGCTGGCCCGTCTGTGGCGATAAGATCCCCCCGTGATAGATACCGAGAAAGAAACCGAGGTGATGCAGATAATACAGGTCGTTCTTGCCGAAGTAATCACATTCGGCGTAGTGTTTGAGGTTGGTCACGAGATAGCTTGCGGCAACCGGCCCCTTGTCTTGTTCGTCACCGTACATGCTCCATGGATGTCGATCAATGGGACATTGGTACTAACGCTAGCGGTTTCGGTATAGTTCAACATGCTTCAAGCTCCTTCTTGTGCTTGACGCTAGACCTTCTCAGTCCCATACTGTGAGGGATGAGTGTCTAGGGTTCTTAATGTGACTAGACGCTTATCAATTGGCCGGTGTTACCGCATCGGCCAGTCTTACAGGCTCTCTCAGCCTTATGCCTACGAATAATCGATGTCTGTAAAAGATCACATCTTTCACGATTAACAAAGAATTCGCACTACCGTATTGTCAATCTGTTCCAATTTTATATTGCTTTCCGTAAAAAGTCAAGTTTCCATATTGATATATTTTCCATTTCACACAGATTTCCTATAACCGATAATCTTTTTCGTGGCAATTTTGATATAATGTTTCCAAACACTAACACTTTTCTAGGGGACGAGATGAGTAAGCAAGACGAACAAGACTACTACACGCTCGAAGAGGCAATGAACATTCTTGGCATGAAGAAATCAAAGTTCTACGATGAAGTCGATGCCGGAAGAATTCCTTTTGAATTACCGCCTGGAAAGCGTATAGGCATGCGCTTTCCAAAAGAGGGAATTGACACACTTGCTAAACGGGAACGCAAGAAGCGATCACATAAGCAAGCAGTTCACCTCACCTTTGAACCATCTACTACCGCTGATATATGGATCGCTGTTAATAATGCTCGCCAATTATATGGACCCGATGATGTTATTAGCTTTGAACGCGCACTTGAGTGGCGGGATATCAATCCTGATATCTCAATGAGTGTAAAACAGGGAAAACTTCTCGCTGGTATGGTTACTTATCTGCCACTTGAAGAGCAGGTTATTCTTGCTCTCTTGCGAGATGATATGCGGGAGCGAAACATCCTTGATCAGGCTATTCAGCAGTGGATGGACCCACAGATTTCTGTTTATATAGCAGGTATTGCCATTGTTAAAACAGAAGAGGAAGATAAACAAGTGGATGGCCTGAGAGGACGGTTCTTACTCAGAAATGCTATCAAATGGGCTATTACTCTAACTACACAGTATGACATCAAAAATTGGTACAGTATCGGTGTAACCTCCGAAGGACAAGCTATTGCAGAAGCACTTGGGTTTCAGGAAATTATGTCCCTTGAGGATGGCAAACGAAAGAGCTACGTGCTAGATAGTATACTCACACAGCCAACCAAACTTGTTCGGAGATATCTAAGAAATATGGAAGGTCAAATATAAATGGAAATTTGACATTTTCTGGAAATTTGTGTAAAAGTGGAGAGGGCTTTCCTCTCCGTATTTCTGCCTCTAAAAAGTGGAATAAAAGTCCATATTTGGCTACATTTGTCCATATTTTTTAAAACATGTTCCTATACTTAGCCCTCAACCACCGGGCAGACGCTTTGTCGCCTGCATAACCTCTATAAAACGCTGGAAGCCCATGGCGTCGGCGATGGCGCGCACACGCTGGAAGCCTTCGCCATAGACGGGGTCTGGGTTGTGCTCAATGGCGGCGGCGTGATAGCGGCTCTCGGGCGTGTTCAGCTCGTTGTAGTAGCGATGGGAGAGCAGCTCGCAGAACCCCTCCTCGGCCCATGTCGGCAGCCCCTGCACGCCCTGCACGACCAGCCAGACATGACCCAGTTCGTGCACTGTGACGCCCTGGAACAGCGTCGAGGGCAGCCCGTTCAGCACCGCGACGCCGCTGACCTCGGTGCGCAGTGCCCGCCCATCCTGCACATAGGTCGTGCTCATGGTGGCACCCAGTGAGTGCGTCTGACTTCGCTCCTGCAGGTGCCGGGCGAGCGTGGCGCGACCGCACAGTTCCAGGCTGAGGCGCAGGTTGTTGTAGCGCAACCCCTGTGCTCCAACCCAGCGAATCAATTGCGAGAAGATCGGCTTCGCCGCCTCAGCAGTCTCGATGGCGGTGGAGCGACACACGGGGCAGCGTACACTCTCGGCCCCCTGTTCGCGATCTTGCGGCGGGACCAGACGCCCACAATAGGCGCAATGTGGAAACTGGTTCTGGTGCTCTTTGCAGTACTGCGTCCCCCACTGATCTACCAGGTATTCGCTCACCAGTGGCTTACCACAGTAGGCGCAGCGCGGCGCGACGCGATCGCGGTAACACTCAAGATGATAGGGCGCACCCTCGTACATCTGAAAACTCGCGCCCGCGATTGGCCGTCCACACGCTGCGCACATGAAATGCTCGGGATGCCACGTGGCCCCGAGCGCGGAAAGATAGTTGCCCCAGATGAGCTGACCACAGCCTTTACAGATCGGTTGCATTGACATTTCTTTATTCCTCACTCACGATCCCCCGGAACAGCCAGGGCGTAATAGTCATAGCTGCCCGTCTCCCTGAAACCACACGATTGGTAGAGCGAGAGCGCGTTCCTGTTCTCGGTAGCTACCTCAAGCGCGATATGCTCCTGACCCATCGCCAGCAGCTCCTGTATTGTGCGCGCCAGTATCTGTCGCCCGTAGCCGCGCCCCCTGTACTCCGGCTGGACGGCGAAGCCATAGATAAAAGCGGTCTGCCCCTCTAGAGATACATCTAACTTACCAATAACTACGTTTGTGAGCGTAGCAAGGTAGTAACGGCGCGCCGAATTCTCCAGCACGTGCACCGAGTACCAATCCACCTCGTCATACGCCATGCCAAATGCCCCGGCGGTGATGTGCTTGAGCGCTGGCAGATCGTCTATGCGCGCCTCCCTGAGCTGCAATCGCTCATCGAAGCTCTCCGGCTGCCGAAACTGCTCCAGGACCATCTTATATTCCGAATGATTATACGTCGTTGGGAACGTCGCGGCAAATGCCTGGCCGGAGGCAGAGGCATGCTCGACAATGAGCAGTACGGAAGGAATGTTCCTGCGCCGCGTTTCTTCTTGCACGGCGTTGAGTAGTTCCGTAAAGATGCCCCTGCGTCGATATGCGGGGTGTACCATGCCGCCGATCTCGGCTTCTTCTGCATTGAAGGCGTACAGCCCTAGAAATCCAACCAGCGTATCCTGTGCGTAGTAGAGAAAATCACTGGTTACGTTCAATGACCGTGAGCGCAGCGTCTCCCAGTTGAGCTTTAGATCCAGTCCTTCATAGGTATTGCATATCCGCGCAAGCTGCTCGATCTCCGCCAGCTCCGTCTGCGTCAGTCCCTGTTTTCTATATAATCCCTGCCTGCTCTCGGTCGTCATGCATATCCTTCTTCTTGTTTCCTGAAATTGCTCAGCATATTCGTCAACACCAGTATATCTCTATTTTGCGATGGACGCCATAGGGAAGTGCAAAAAAAATGCGCGACCGCTCTGCGAAAGCGATCGCGCAGTAAAACAGAGCTACTGGCCTTTTTTGTGGCCCTCTTCTTTGTGATGCTTCAATACCGTGCGCGCGGCAACCTCCTCGGCGCGATCTCCATAGCGACCACTTTTTTTAGCCGAGTCCTTGATATGCTCGTACATGCGCTCCTCTTTCTTGCTAACGCCGCTCACAGGCTCCTTTTTCTTCTTTCCAGGCATATATGAACCTCCTTCTTAAAAATTTAGCGAACCTACGTCGCCTACGTCTTTGTGTCTATACAACTCACACGATTAAACAAGTAAAATAGTTTCTAGCGCCTGAAGACACATAGGACTAAAAATTTTCGTGCTATACTATCGTTGAGTAAGGATAGACAAGAATACAAGACCACAGAGGTCTCACAAATAGGAAATAGGATAAGCATGCTCAACACCAATTCAGCAGAGATAGTCAATAACGCAAAGTTCTCTCAGTATTTCACCAGACCATGCTACGACAACTATTGCTTCTCCAACATCCCCGGCACCATCGAACTTCTTCTCACGGGCAACGGACAGGGCGCGCTTCCAATGGACATTTTAGGGACGCTGCCGACACGCTACGATCGGGTCGTGCTCTTCTTCATCGACGCCTTTGGATGGCGCTTCTTCGAACGCTACGTGGAGCGCTTCAGCTTTCTAAAGACCGTCCTTAACGAGGGTATCGTCTCAAAGATGACCTCGCAGTTTCCTTCGACGACCGCCGCACACGCGACCTGCATTCATACCGGCCTCCCAGTTGGACAGAGCGGCGTCTACGAGTGGAACTACTACGAGCCCTTGCTCGATGAGATCATCTCACCGCTACTCTTTTCGTTCGCGGGCGATAAACTTGCCCGCGAAACCATCAAACGCTCCACCGCCCTCCCTGCCTCCGCGTTCTTTCCTGAGCAGACGCTCTACCAGACACTACAGGCGCGGGGAGTCACCTCGCACATCCTGCAGTTCCACGCTTACACGCCTTCTGCGTTCTCGGATGTCGTCTTCCGGGGTGCGCAGGTGCATCCCTATACGAAGCTGCAGGACGCCCTCGCCTATCTCAGCGAACTCCTCACGGCTCCCGTCGATACCCCTTCATACTATTTCCTCTATTTCGACGGCATCGATTCCGCCTGCCATCGCTACGGACCGTTCAGCCGACAGTTCGAGGAGGCCATGGATACCTGCCTGACACAGATAGAGCAGCTCTTCTATCAGAACGTGCGCGGCAGAAGCGGCAACACCCTATTTATGCTGACAGCCGACCACGGTCAGGTCGAGGTCGATCCAAAGCGCACCTACTATTTGAATGAACAGGCGTCGGATATCACGCGCTATCTCAAAACGAACAGAAGGAGCGCCGCACTCGTTCCCGCTGGCTCGTCCAGAGATATGTTTCTGCATGTCCAGGAGGAACATATCGACACGGTTATTGGAGAACTCCGCCAGCGTCTCGCCGGGCGCGCCGAGGTGTATCGCACGCAGGAGCTGTTGGAGCAGAACTTCTTCGGCCCACCTGCGCCCGTCTTCCTGGCCCGCGTGGGCAATGTGGTGATCCTGCCCTACAGAAATGAAACGGTCTGGTGGCATGAAGCGTACAAATTCGATATGCATTTCCTGGGCCATCATGGTGGTCTAACGCCTGAAGAGATGGAGATTCCGCTGTTGCTTCTCCCACTCTAGGAACCGTCATCAGGTCTCGTCGCCTTTGAGCCCACAACCAGTAGATAAGAAACAGATACGCTAAGAAAATGTGACCTTTCGCATCCCTGCTACGAGTATATAGAACAAAAGGTTCGAATGAACCTGCAGGATGACCGAATATCTACCGGGATATGCAAGGCACGTCAACTATGCTATACTGCACACGAATCAAAATGGTGCCGGGTGTGTTCCGTTTGTGGGACGCTACTATGCTGTTTTGCGAATATTTCGCGGGCACTCCCTGTTGGGCACTTCTTGTAATGATGAGAGTCGTGAGCATTTTTCAAAATCGCGCTCACCGAAAATAACAGTCATAGGGCATTCTTCAAGCGTATTCAAACGTATTATGAACACTATCTAGTGAGAAGGACAGCAAATTATGCGTCGAGGAACACTCCCATTCCTCCTGTTAATCATTCTGTTAGGTCTGGGGGCTGCATATGTCGTCTTCTGGCCCACCGCTGGTAAAGACGGGAAGCCCTTTCTCGGCATCCCCAACCATTTTACCATACGCGAGGGCCTCGACCTCCAGGGCGGCATCAGCGTCTTGCTCGTACCAGATAAGGGACAGGATACATCCGACGCGGTCATGCAGGCCGCGCGCAACCAGATCGAGGAACGCGTCAACAGCGGCCTCGCGGTTAACGAGCCAAGCATCCGTGTACAAAGCACCGGCGGTACGCCGAGCATCTCCGTTGAGCTGCCGGGCTTTAATAGTGGTAACGAGCAGCAGGCCATCAATACATTGCTAAAAACCGGCAAGCTCGAGTTCTGGGATACCGGCTCGACCAGCGTCCCGCAGAACTCCCAGTTCGATCCCACACAGTATACATCCACCAATCCCGGTGGCAAGCCGCTCTTCACCGGTGCCGACCTCGACCCCAACAGCCTGAGCGTCGGGCAGGACCAGCAGACGGCTGCCTACGTCATCAACTTCTCCATGAAGGGTGCGGCCTTTGGCAAGCTGAGCAGCTTCACGGCCAACCATGTTGGCAATTACCTCACCATCACGCTCGATCGGGTCGTCGTCTCATCACCGGTCATTCAGTCGCAGCTCCCCGGCTCAGGTCAGATCACCGGACAGTTTACCCTTGACACAGCCACTCAGCTCGTGAACGTCCTGAAGTATGGTGCCCTGCCGGTCTCGCTGCATATCGCAAGCCAGCAAACGGTCGGCGCTACCCTCGGACAGGATTCCATCAACCGCAGTGTGATGGCCGGTGAGATCGGGATCGCTATCGTTATCCTGTTCATGCTGCTGTACTATCGCCTCCCCGGCTTCCTGGCCGACTGCGCCCTCATCCTCTACGCGATGTTCACCTTCGCCATCTTCAAACTGATCGGCGTCACGCTGACCCTCGCGGGTATCACGGGCTTCATTCTCTCGATTGGTATGGCCGTGGACGCCAACGTCCTCATATTCGAACGCGTCAAAGAGGAGTTACGCGCCGGTCGCCTGCTCTCTTCGGCGATCGATGTAGGATGGAAGCGTGCGTGGCCATCTATTCGCGACTCGAATATCTCGACGCTCATCACCTGCGCGGTCCTCTTTGGCTTCGGCAGCAACTTCGGCGCAACGATCATCGTTGGTTTCGCCACCACCCTGTTCATCGGCGTCGTCATCAGCATGTTCACCGCCGTCGCCGTCACACGCACCTTCCTGAATCTGCTTGTACCGACAGGCGCAATCAACCATCCCGCGTTCTTTGGACTTCCCGCCGGTTCGATTGCTACCGCGTCCCTGGGACGCCGCAATAGTGCGGTTTAGAGGAGGATGTTGTGTTTAATCTGGTAAAATATCGTTACTGGTTCCTGATTGTCTCGCTGGTGATTATCGTTCCGGGCATGATCTCTCTGGCGATCTACCGCCTGAACGTCGGTATCGACTTCTCGGGCGGCGCAAACATGGAACTGCGTCCACAGCAGACGCTCAACGCGGATGCGCTAACACGTGCGCTGCAACCGCTGAAACTGGGTGATCTTCAGATCGTTACCGGTGCCGATACCACGCTTACCGCGCAGAAGACTGTCTGGGTACGGCTAAATACACAGGTGGATAAGAACGTCAGTGACTCCATCACCAAAACTATTCAGCAGAAATATGGCTCACAGACAACCGCCGTTTCTACCGATGTCACCGGTTCAGATGGCAAGACCTTTACTATGGTTGTCCTCAGCAACTTCCCGTCCACCCCACAGGTAAGCGTTGTCAAGACAACGCTGAGCAAGTTGCCCAATACAACTCCGCCTGGCAGCAATCCGGTAACGACCGCGCCCACTCCGACGCCGAAGGCAACGAACACGCCGACCGCGAAGGTGACGACCACGCCAACGACGACGAGCAGCTCGACTGCCACCATTCCGGTCAACGTTGTGGATGTGCAGCAAGGCACGACCACGCAGACGCTCAGCATCAGTACGACGACGCCGTTGACGACCAAGGACTTCGCGACGATCCAGGCCAATCTCTTGCAAAGAAACGGACCCTACGTGCAGTTGATCTCTAACTCCGAGGTCGGTCCATCGGTTGCGCAACAGACAACCACGTACGCTGTCCTGGCTGTTCTGGCGGCCTCGCTCTTCATCTTGATCTACATCTGGTTCTCGTTCCGCAAGATTCCGAAGGCATATCGCTACGGTACCTGCGCGATCATCGCGATGATCCACGACGTGCTGGTGGTGGTCGGCGTCTTCTCGATCCTGGGCTGGCTGCTCGGCATCCAGATTGACGCGCTGTTCATCACGGCCCTGCTGACGGTCGTCGGCTTCTCTGTACACGATACGATCGTGGTCTTCGACCGCATCCGCGAGAATCTGTCACGCCGCACCTCCGAGTCCTTCGAGGAGGTGGTAAACGCCAGCCTGGTGCAGACCATGGCCCGCTCGCTGAATACCTCGCTCACTGTGCTCTTCACCCTGCTGACGCTGACGCTCTTCACCGGCTCCGGCAGCGTGCACAACTTTACCCTGGCCCTGCTGATCGGTATCTTCAGCGGCACCTACTCCTCGATCTTCAATGCCAGTATGCTCCTGGTGATCTGGGAGAAAGGTGAACTAGGCTTCGATCGCCTCGGCGGCGGACGCGAACCCGTGTCCAGGGCCGAGCGCGAACGCGAGCTGGCACGCGCTCGCGGCTAACAGGTAATTGGTAAATTGGGCCAAGAGTGAGCAGGTTTTGAGGTGTCGCTGAGCAGTTTTGCGCGAAGAGTGAGCAGCTCATCAATTGGCAAGGGAAGAAACCGCTTCAGAAGCGGGTCATTCTGTATCGGTTCTGTAAATTCGGTGAGCATTTTGCCGCCTTCGCGCGTTCTCTGCATGCAAAAAGTTGAACCAGATCCGGCGAGGCTAGCTGTTTTGAGTCCCGTTTTGGACTGAAAGATACGGGCTTCTGTCTACAATTCAAGCAATTGAGGCCCGCGAATTTACACACACGAAAATGACGAACGGGCGCGCTGCGAGCCATGTTACCCAATAGGAATAGATGAGCTGCTCACCCTTCGCCCAAAACTGTCCACGCACACCCAAAAAGCTGCTCACTCTTGGCCCAATTTACCAGTAATCCGGCGTAACTCTTCAGGTCTCTTTGCCGCCTGCGGCGGCTCGTCCTGGTTTGGTGTGGATGGCGAGGGTGGCGGCCTGGGCCGCCACCCTCGCCATCCACACCAAACGGCTTGCGAAGCGCCTTTGGCGCTGAGGAGTCAGGAAAAGGGGTCCTGAAGAGTTACTCGGGATGACTCATATCTCAAAGGATTTGATGTGGGTGTCGGCATAGAGGTCCATGCCGCCGAGCAACAGGCCAGAGCCTGATCAAGGAGCTTCCAAGATGTCAGTAGATGGCAACAAGGAACTTGAGCCTGACCCTTCTATACCTGGTGCTATGACCACATGAGGAATAATACTACTCATTTGTCGAACAACTTCGGGGGTGACACCCACATCAGTGATCAGAGTGTGAACGATGCTAAGCGGCGCAATCAGAGTGGCAGAGGTGACATTAAATTTTGTATGATCAGCCAAAATAAAGACTTGTTTCGCGCACTTGATCATCTGGCGCTTGACCGGAATCTCTTCCGGGAAAGGACTGGTGAGTCCGTGGTGCATAGATATACCACGGAGACCGATAAATGCCTTATCTACGTAGAATTGACTTAGTGCCTGCTCAGCAACCATTCCAATAAAAGAATAGGAGCGTATATATAATGTCCCGCCCGAACAAATAACGGTCAAGCTCGGATTCGCCTCGCCTATTGTCATCAGCTCGTTGCTTATATAAAGAGAATTGGTGATGATTGTCAAGTCTCGCTTCTTCGCGAGAAAAGGAAGCACGTAGTGGTTCGTTGTGCTGGCGTCAAGTATGATCGTTTCCCCATTATGAATATGCTCAGCCGCACACTGTCCAATGGAGCGCTTTTCTTCCATATATTCATTCAGCCGTTGTTCGTAGGATGGTACGGATCCGCGCAATAGTGCTTGTGAGGAGTAATCGATCGCTGTAGCTCCGCCGTGCGTACGCACAATCAAACCCTCCTCGTCAAGCCAGGTGAGGTCTCGCCTCACTGTTGCAGGTGAGGCTCCTATCCACTCCACGATTTCAGCAACGGTAGCCGACTTATGCATATTGATGATTTTAACGATCTCCATACGGCGTTCTATCGAAAGAAATGCGCGACTATCATCGGATGATGCCTCAATACCACGAACGTTACCAGTTTCAGGTACACCTTTTAAAGCATCTTCCGTCATATATGCTCCTATATCAAACAAGCGAGACCTGACAATATACTATCTAAATTGATTATATTTGATTATACCAAGCTTTAGGGGAAATTACAAACGGGCCTTAAGCTTGTAATACGAACTCTTGACAGGCGTTGAAAAATCATTATAATTAATATTAATCAACTTCGATCATTTTTGATCAATTATTTGAAGTGACGCAAGGCAAAGGCGCAAAGCTCATGAAGATAGCAACGGTGACGCTTAACCCGGCCATTGACCAGACAGTGAGGGTTGATAACTTCGAACCAAATAGCGTTAATCGAGCTCAATCGATCAGCTTTGATGCGAGTGGTAAAGGGGTCAATGTTGCAGCATTCCTGGCGGACTATGGGTACGACATCGCTGTGACAGGGTATCTTGGCCAGGAGAATATCAATATCTTCGAGCAGTTTTTTGCATCCAAAGGCATAGATGATTATTTTGTCCGCATTCCTGGAAGCACCCGCATCAATGTAAAAGTCGTTGATGAGGTTAACCAGCAAACGACAGATATCAACCTGCCAGGTCAAACTCCTCCTCAGGAAGCGAAAAATACACTCCTCCAAACAATCGAGCAACTGGCGAACTCTTGCCACTGGTTCATCCTATCTGGCTCTTTGCCACCACATGTGCCTGTCACGCTCTACGCCACGATCATCACTCAACTCAAGCGGCAAAAAAAACAAATCATTCTGGATACAAGTGGAGAAGCCATCCGTGAAGGAATACAGGCAGGCCCAACTATCGTAAAACCAAATATTGAGGAGCTACAGTCTCTTGTCAGACGTTCTTTGCAGAGTGAAGCCGAAATTCAGCATGCCGCTCATCAACTTCTGAATGAAGATGTTCAGTTGGTCGTTGTCTCAATGGGAAAACAGGGCGCAATGCTGGTTGAGCAGGCAACAACCTATATCGCGACTCCTCCTGATATGATAGTGAAGAAGACCTTTGGAGCAGGAGATGCTATGGTCGCCGGTCTCGCTACGGCTCGCATACAGGGGCTGAGCCTGGCTGATTGCGGACGGTTAGCCACTGCCTTCGCAATGGGGGCAATTGTACACCTCAGCTACAATCTGCCAGCTCGTGACACGCTTTTGCAGTATTTCCAGCAGGTGAGCATCAGGGAGTATTAAGCACTCCTTATGTTCATGTAGAGAAAGGATGAAGAATAGTATATGAGCGAACTCTCAGGTAGACGCTTTCATCGACTCTTTGGTGCGAATGAACGATCGGTGATCGTCGCAATGGATCATGGAACTACTGATGGCGCTGTCGCGGGGTTTGAAAACCCCGAGATGGTGCTGGAACAAGTCATAGCAGGTGGTGCTGACGCGATCCTGACAAGCATTGGTATTGCCCGGCATTTTAGCAAGCAGCTCAAAGATATCGGCTTAATGATACGCTGTGACGGTGCCACTTCGCCTCTTCTGGAGCGTCCACGAGCACTCGTTATAAGCATTGATGACGTTCTCTCAACAGGGGCCGATGCCGCCGCCGCTATGTATATGCCGGGCATTGTGAACGGTCATGGTTCGACAATGTATTTCCCTCGCCTGGCCACAGAAGCTCATCGCTGGAACATCCCCGTTATGGCTGAGGCTCTGCCATATGGTTTCGAGGAGCACCCTGCTGCTCGTGCGGTAGATCCAGTGGCGGATACATGCCGCATGGCCGCCGAAAACGGGGCCGATATTGTAAAAACCTTCTATACCGGTGAATGCGAAAGCTTTCGAAAGGTCATTCGCTCCTGCTACGTGCCAGTACTGGTATTAGGTGGTCCGAAAACGCATGGCGATCGAGAATTCCTGGCATCCATTCGTGGCGCTTTAGACGCGGGCGCGGCTGGTGTCGTCATTGGTCGTAACGTCTGGCAAGCTGCATCTCCCACAGGAATGACACGAGCTCTGGTGGCTCTCGTTCACCATGATGTCAGTGTGGATGACGCGCTACATATCTTGCACGAAAGCAGGTAAGCTACACCAGTAGACCATTATACATACATCAAGAAGGGGTCCACGCAGAAACATCACTCGTATTTATGCGATGAGTATGAGTATACGAAGGAGTATCATTATGTATCTCGTTGGCATCGATGTTGGCACAACGAATACTAAAACCGTCATTTTCGATGTAGAAACCGGGCACATCTGTGCTGTCGGCAGCAGCCGCACCATAACACGCCATCCAGTGCCGGATTGGAGCGAATTTGACGCAGAAGACATATGGGAAACAGTCCTTCTGAGCATTCAAGCTGCCGTTCAGCAGTGTGATCGACCTGAACGCATCTGTGCCATCTCTGTTGCCAGCATGGGGGAATCAGCTTTTCCTGTAGATGCTGATGGAAACATATTGCATCCTGCCATTGCCTGGTATGACCAGCGTACAGCCGCGGAGGCCCGGTGGTGGGAGAACCTCGTTGGTCGAGAGCGCATCTTTACCATTACGGGACATATTCCACGCTCAACGTTTGGTGTGAATAAACTACTCTGGCTGCGCAATCACCTTCCACAAGTATTTGAACGCATTTATCACTGGTTAAGCATCGAGGATTTCGTGTTGTGGAAACTGAGTGGAAGCTTTGCTACTGATTATAGCATTGCCTCACGCACTATGCTCTTTGATCAAAGCACACTCACCTGGTCAGAAGCACTGCTTGAGCAGGCAGGGCTGCCTTTAGCCTGGTTCCCGCCCACCTTTCCCAGCGGAACCGCCATTGGCAGCGTGAGCAAAGAAGTTACTGAGCGCACCGGCTTACCACTACAAACAATCGTGAGTACAGGCGGACACGATCATCTCTGTGGTGCGTTGGCCGCAGGAGTAACACGCCCGGGTCAGTTGCTTGAATCAATGGGGACTGCTAGTGTTCTCCTGGCAGTGAGCAATGCATTCCATCCCAGCCCAGAACTATTGGCATCTGGCTGTACCTGCTATGCAAACGTTTCACAGCGTACCTACGTCACCCTGGGTACGCTGGACTTCGCCGGAGGAGCACTTGAATGGATTGTTACCTTGCTCTACGGTCAGGGAAAACAGCGAACTGTCTCACCAGAGATCTATGACCAGGCGCTACGTGAAGCCGCGGAGGTACCTCCTGGCTCATATGGCGCTACCATTATCCCCTCCTTTCTCGGTTCCGGAACGCCCTATGGACAAAGCTCAGCGCGTGGAGCAATGCTTGGCCTGACACCTTCTCACAACCGTCCAGAACTGGTGCGTGCGTTGATGGAAGGCCTCACTTTCTGGCTGCGCGATAATATCGCTACGTTCTATAGATTGGGTATCGCACCACTGAAGCCGGAAATTATCGTGATTGGGGGCACTACTCAGGCAGTACCGCTGTTACAGATCAAGGCAGACATCACCGGATGCCCGATCAAAGTACCTCAGATTACAGAGGCAGCAGCATCTGGTGCGGCACTGCTCGCAGGCATAGGAGCGAATATCTTTCACTCAGGCGAGGAAGCAGTCTCTTCGATCCAGCACACCGTCCAGATCTATGAGCCTGACACGCAGGCAGTCGAGAAGTACAATACCATCTATGAGCAAACATACCAGCCAGCTCGCCGCCTATTCATTTGAATAGCCGTTTCGCGCCCTAAGTGCGACAGTCGTACTTAATATCATCACCTTTCAAACGGTTTTGTTTACACTCTTCAGAGAGGAAAGGAGGCGTTAACTGTTATTTTAGTAGCGGCCCTTTAGTCGATTGTTGTTTGTATGTAACGTTTATTTAAAGGAGAACTTGAGATGGTAGACTCAGAAATAGGGAAAAAATCCCTGAGTCGTCGTGAATTTCTCGCTGGGACAGCTGCCGTCCTCACCGGAGGCAGTCTACTGGCCGCATGTGGGAGTACCACCTCAACAGGAGGCAGCACCTCAACCCCAGGCACAACCTCCGCGAGCTACACATTCGTCCTCATACAGGGCGTCAAGGGCGATCCTTTCTACGTCACAATGCAGAAAGGCGCGCAGGCGATGGCGGATAAACTAGGAGTGAAGCTCCTGGTCGATGGCCCTGCTCAGTTCAGCGCAACCCTGCAGGCACCTATTGTTGATGCCTACATCGCAAAGAAGGTCGACGTGATGATTATCGCAGCATGCGATAAGCAAGCGATGATCGCGCCATTGCAGCGTGCGAATGACGCAGGCATCAAGGTCATTTCTGTCGATACCTTTATTGGCAATGGCGACTATGCAAGTGGCCCTGTGACCTTCCCGCTGTCCTACATTGGCTCCGATAATGTTCAGGGAGGAAAGATAGCCGGAGAGGCCCTCATCAAAGCCATCGGTAATAAAGGCGGCATTTATATTGAAAATGTAACTCCTGGTATCAGTACCACCGATCAGCGGCAACAGGGATGTGAGCAGGCGATTCAAGCGACCAATGGAGCGGTGACGCTCGTTGGCCACAATTATGACAACGATAGCTCTGCAACCGCCTCCCAGCAAGTTTCGGCATTGTTGTCCAGCAGCAAGGGAGCGCAGGTCAATGGCATCTTTGGCACCAACCTGTTCAGTGCAGAGGGAGCAGCCCAGGCCGTCAAGAATGCCAACAAACAGGGGCAGATCAAGATCGCGAATTTTGATGCGCCTCAGCAGGCAATCAATGACCTCAATAACGGCGCGGTCGACCTGGTCATTGCCCAGAAGCCGGCTGACATGGGCAGCACCGCCGTTCAATATGGCGTGTACGCTCTGACTGGTAAAACCAGTTCCATTCAGAAACGCGTCCCCACGGGCTATGTCGTCATCGACAAGACCAATGTGAACGACCCGGCCTCGCAGGCCGCCATCTATAAGAGCAGCTAGCTCACAGGCCGGTGGCTTCTTGCCACCGGCCCAGGAGGAATCTATGAAAGTGCCAGATGCAGCTCTACTGGATGCAAAACAGAGTCAGCCAGTGAGAAAACCTCTGAAACCACTTGATGTCGTAAGTAAAGGGTGGTCGTGGCTGTTCCTGCTCTTGCTGATTATCTTCTTCTCTATCTTCGGGCAAGGCTTCCTGAACGTTTACAACTTCCAGACTATTGGGGCGGATATGGCGCTGGTGCTGATTATGGCATTGGGCCAGACCTTCGTCATTATCTCAGGAGGCATCGACCTCTCGACAGGCTTTGTGATGGGCATGGCGTCAGTCGCAGCCGCCCTGGTCATGAGCCGTATGGGGAGCAGTGCGCCGCTGTTCGTTGTAGTCCTGGCTGGCATGGCTGTCGGCCTGGGCGTCGGCCTCATCCCCGGCCTGATAAATGGCTTGATCATTGCCCGGCTGCGTGTGCCGTCTTTCATCGTCACGCTGGGTATGTACGGTATAGCTCGTGGGGCGGGCTTTATTCTCTCCGGTGGACAACCTGTCAGCATAAATACGAATGGCATCGGCCAGATTGGCAATGGCTACCTGCTGTACCTGCTACCAGACGGACGGACAAGCTTCTTCCATCTACCCTCAAACCTGCAGGGAGTACGGCCCAGTCAAATTGTGCAACTGCTTCCCCTTCCCTTGATTTTCCTGATCATTGTGGCCTGTATCTGTGCCTGGCTGCTCTCACAGGCGCGCTTTGGAAGACATACGTACGCTGTTGGTGGGAGCGAAGAAGCTTCGCGACGCGCGGGTATCCCCGTGGTTCGTCATACGATACTGATCTATCTGCTTTCGGCGTTCATGGCTGCTCTCGCGGGTGTGGTCTACACATTGCGCTTCAGCAACGGAGCCGCAGATGTGGGTGATCCACTCCTGCTCACCTCCATCGCGGCGGTGATTATCGGTGGTGCCTCGCTCCTGGGGGGAGAAGGAACCATCATCGGCACGGTGATCGGTGCGCTGATTATCGCGATCATTCAGAATGGCCTGATCTTCCTGGGCATTAATCCTTTCTGGCAGTTCATTGCCGTAGGCGTGGTGATCATCCTGGCTGTTCTTGTCGATCAGGCGAAAAAGCAGCTGGTTTAGCACAGCGAACGGGAACAGGAGAAACACATGAAAGCTGATGTACAGCCGATCTTACAAGTCAAAAATCTCTATAAACGCTTCGGCGGCCTGGTCGCAGTAGATCATGTCAGCCTGGACATTCACCCCGGCGAAGTGGTAGGACTCCTCGGAGACAACGGCGCGGGCAAGTCAACGTTGATCAAAATGATCTCCGGTGCCTATAAACCCGACGGCGGCCAGCTTCTCCTTGATGGTCAAGAGGTCTCGTTCTCGACGCCGCTGGAAGCACGACGGCGCGGGATAGAAACCATCTACCAGGACCTGGCTCTCTGCGAAAATCTCGATGCCAGTGCAAACATCTTCCTGGGCCGTGAGAGAATGCGTCATCAACTCGGCATTTTTAGAGTGCTTCATCGCTCCTATATGCTTCGCGAGTCACGCCAGGTTCTCGATCAACTGGATATCCGCATTCCTGAGTTGCGCAATCCTATCCGCCAACTCTCTGGGGGGCAGCGCCAGGCCGTCTCCATTGCTCGCGCGGTATACTGGAAAGCGCGTTTAATGATCATGGACGAGCCAACTGCCGCATTGGGTGTACCAGAGCAGCTCAAAGTGCTGGAGCTGATACGCACGTTACGCAACCAGGGCGTTCCTGTCATCCTGATCAGTCACAATATGCAGGATGTCTTTGCGGTAGCGGACCGGGCGATCGTGATGCGTCGTGGAAGCAAAGCCGGTGAAGTAAGGATCAGCGATGCCACTGAAAACGAAGTGGTGAGTTTGATGGTTGGCGCTGAATACTCTCGGGAGATCAAACAGCTTCATGATGCGCCAGAGGAGGTGCATATTACGACACACGACGAAAGCGAAAAGGATATCCATTAGTACAGGCAGCAACTATGCAGATAGAGAGATCTTCGTGGTTGCCCTCTAGAAGGCATTTTGCTATTCAAGGAGGTATCAGCTATGCTAACTCAAAATCAGGTACAGCAGACGCAAGAGCGGGCGACGCGGACATTGGCTCAGGCTGGTATTGTGTTGACCCCGCAAGAACAGACGCAGATCGAGGTAGTCGACTTTGGCCTGAGCGAATTGGAGCGCTCAGGTCTGCAACTTGTCATTTATATCAACAATGATCGTTACTGCGCTAAAGAGCTCGTCATGACACCCCGTCAGACCTGCGCACAGCATCGCCATCCGCCGCTCAGCGAGACCAATCCGGGCAAGCAAGAGACCTTTCGCTGCCGGTGGGGCAAGGTCTGGCTCTATGTAGAAGGCGAGCCAGGTCAGGCTATTCAAGCGCGTGTGCCGGAAGGCAGTGAAGCATACTACACTGTCTTTCACGAGATCGAACTGCATCCCGGAGACCAGTACACCATTCCACCAAACACCTGGCACTGGTTCCAATCGGGCGACGAAGGGGCCATCGTCTCTGAATTTTCAAGCCCTAGCTATGACGAGTTTGACCAGTTTATTGATCCTCGTATTCACCGTTTCACCAAAATCGCTGATGGAGAAAGCCGTTGAACTTCCCTGGTGAAACGTCCGCGCGAGCAATGTGAGAAAGGCCACAGGCTCGCCTTTGATAATGAGGAAATACGATGCTGACAGGATTAGATCATATTATAATCTAATTTTTGGCTTCTTTGTTCCTTTGAGGCGGCTTCTTTCCTTGCTGGCCGCCTCAAAAAAGATTATCGGCTTTTTGCCATAATCTTGGGTGTAAATTCCTTCTCTTTCCTATGCGTTGGCTCGTTGGGCTGCTTGATGACGGTCATAGTCTGTCTCATTTTTCAAGCCAATTTTTGATACTTTTTGGTACGTACCAGTGGATTAGTCCAAGTATGGTTATGATTTGGTGAGTCCATGTTCGAGTAGTTTTTGTTCGGTACGTTTGATGTCAGCCTCCCAAAGTGGTATTGCTTGTTGAAGGGCTTGGGTTACGATGTCTGTTTCTCTATAACGTCTGAGGATATCCGCTATTCGCTCTTCAAGAGTAACCCTTTGGCCTGTTGAGCTAGTTGTTATATCGCAATACGTTAAAGTGTCTGCTACTATTGAGTGTTCACGGGGGAACTTCTCTAGTTCAGTAGACAATCCTCGTAGTTCTGCTTCAAATTGTGGCTCTGAATGATATGCGACTAAAGACGCTAAACGGCTTTGACTATGAGATTGTAGATAGTAGGCTCCGTCCAAAGGATGAAAGCCTGTTTTCTCAATTGATGGTGCATACCCAATATCATGGAGATATGCAGATGCTATTAAGTATGCTTGGTCGTTTTTGTCAAACATTTTGCTAACCCGTTGGGCTTGCTTGACTACTCCTTGAACATGTAACCACCTATTTCCTAGTGGGGAAAGAAGTGAGGTGGCTTGTTCTAATGCCCATTTTATTACGGGATCGTTGGTAGTTTGTTCTTCTATGAGCATGACTTACTAAAAAAAACCTTTCCATAAACTGACTAATACTCTAGCTTCGATGCCTTCTAAATGTGCTATTTCATCATGACCGTCCATACTACTAACTTTCACATGGACTTGATCGATGTCGATACCTAATCCCTCGGCGATGTTGTGCTGCATCTCTGATATATGCTTTTTCATTCTTGGCTGCTCGCCGCATAGGATGGTTACGTCTACAGTGCCCAGGAGTAAGTGTTCCTCTTCGATAAGTCGTCGGCGCATCTCTGGAAGATATTCTATAGACTTTACGCCTGTTTCTCCTTTGTCGGGAAACCAATCGTCTATATCTCCTGTATTTGTTGCACCGGCTAGAGCCATAACAATTGCATGTGCGACGACATCTCCATCACTTCTTTTTGTGTTTGGTCCTTTGGAGAAGCTCTCAAATTTTACTCCTGCTAGTGTAAGCTGCCGTCCTTCTGCAAATGAGTGAAAGTCTGAGGCGAACGCGAGACGTTGCATTTTAGCTATGGCGATTGCTATTTCACGTACCAGTTCAGCTTTTGTTGCTTCATCGATATTTGTCATTTACTGGCCTCCTCATCGATGGTGTAAGCGTAGGAGTATTCATGAAGTGCTGCATTAGCGATAATATGTGTGTATTCGAAGAGTGTGCCCTTATCACTCCATACCCATCTATCCATATCAACAACAGGTTGTGTTCGGGATATGTTGAGTAAAGTAGCTTCTTCCGCTGAAGGCATACGTATGTTTAGTCTCTCATAGGCTTTTGCGGCTCTTTGTCCAGTATGTTCATACATCCATTTAAACAGTGGTATGTAGCCTTCGTCTTTTCCAAGAAGATCCCCGACGAACGATGCAAGGTAGTAGCTGTCTAAGATCCGGTAGGGTATTTTATCTACAAGATGAATCCTATAGCGGCGTAACACCTTTGTATCGCTGGTAGCTTTTAACTTGTCTCCTATGTCGTCACCGGCAGCGATGATTGATGACGGCTTAATGAAACGAACTAGGGTTTGTCGTCCCTGGGCCTCCATGGCACGTATGAAAGAACCTGCGCGTTTCAATTCAAGGCCGCTGGCTATGGAAGGGTTTTCTGGTCCTACTAGAACTTTGGTGCTAGGAGATCTTACGATTGCTCCACCTCTTGGTATGATGTCGATGATATTTTCAGCTTGAAGTCTTGATAGAGCTCCTCTCACCGTGGCGCGGCTCACATTTAACTCTTCTGTTATTTCGCGTTCAGAGGGTAGACGTTGCCCAGATGTATATATTCCTTGATCTATCCGTTTTTTTAGTTCGGTAGCTACTTCATCAGTTTTAGAGTCTCTTTCTTCTAACATGGGGCTGTCCTTCTTTAATATATACCACTGGTGCTTACCAGTGATATAAGAATTCTAACACAGTATAAGACAGATTTCCATATATTTTTGTTCTATTTTAAATTTGGTACGTACCAGTATTGACTTTCTGGTACGTACCATTATATAATTGGAACGTACCAGTAATACTGACCAGTAAATAGTTTAAGCGGTTCTATGAAGTGCTCTGAGCTGTGGTTGTGGCTCTTGAAGGTGTGCGGCGCAATGGTTGCAGGTCGTGAAGGCGAAGTAAACGACTCTGGCCCATTCGACACCCAACAACTGAATACCTGATGCTCCTCGACTGAAAGGGCGGCTGCGTTCACAGTCTGCCGGAAAGATGAGCGGCTTAGTGGCTGACAGTGTTACCTGGGTGGGTCAGGGTGATGTGGTGATGGTTCGGGTAAGACGCGAAACCGATGTGAGAAGGCCGTAGATGAGGTTTGGGGCATCCCTGGTGAGAAGGCGGGTCGAGCTTTTCTTTTCAGGTCGGGACCTATTTTCTTTCTTCTGATTTTTGTCGTTTCTCTGATTTCCTCGTTTAAACATTGTTTTTTGCTCCGGTGAGAAAGGGGTGATACCGTGCCTCCACCTGAACTTTGTCTTGACAGTTTTCTACAATTCCTCGCTGATCGCCCTTTCGAGGTCGTCGGCTATTCGGGCGTCTCGTTCTTTCGCAATCCTCTCGCTGAATGGTTGTCCTTGTCGTGCGGCTGTCTCGTAGCTGTTGACACGGATAGTTACAGCTACGTCTTTTCTTCGTGCTCTCGTCCTCTGCCTTGTTGGGCGCGTCGTCTGGTGGCTTGGTTGGAGGCGTGCTCTCCCGCTCCGCTTACTGGCGAGATGGTGTTTACCACCCTGGCTCAGTTGGAGGCTGGCGCTCGGCTTCCCCGCTTCTAGTCCGTTTCTCCCGCTCGTCTGTTTGTCCTTCCTGTTTTCTCTCCCATTCTGAGGGGTGTTATGCAACAAGCTGCAACACAACTGCGTGAGGCGTGGCTACAAGAGGCTGCGTCTTTTCTCGCTGATCACATGGTCAAACAAGGGCTGCCCGCAACAACTGCGCGGGTTTCCTGTGGGTGGCCCTCCCGTGGTGGTCTTTCGGCCCGTCAGGCCGTCATTGGACAATGTTTCTCCCCTACCATCTGTCGGGACGGCAAGCCTCAAATTTTCATTTCGCCGCGCCTGGATGACAGTCTTGAGGTGCTTGGGACGCTGCTACATGAGTTGGTTCATGCCTCCGTTGGCACGGACAAAAAGCATGGTAAAGTCTTTTCCCAGGCAGCGCGCAAAGTCGGTCTGACTGGCCCGCCCACGGCAACCACGGTTGGCGATGGTCTGCGACCCTTGTTCCTGTCGTACATCGATCGCGCTGGTCTTTATCCTCACGCTGCTATCCTGCCTCCACACAAAGAAAAGGCAGGCTCACGGTTGCGCTTGTATGAGTGCTCCTGTGAGCCGGTGGTCAAGGTGCGTGTGGCTAGTGATCGCTTTCAAGCGCGCTGCGAGATCTGCGACGAAGTGTTTACTCTGGTTGAACCGCAAGAAGCATAAAGAGGTTTTCTATGGAACTGACGACTGGTTGAGCATACCTTTTCATGGTTGTGGTGGTGGCTGTTGGCGGCTACTACTTTTTGTTGAAGCGACGTTCGTCTAAGCGGGACTTTGATTGGAGGCGTTTATGACTCAAGAGGAATTGATTGTTGTGCATATTCTTCTCGGCATCGTCATAGGGGTTGTCATGTACCTTATCTTTGCGGCCATCAGAGGTAAAGATGACGAGCCGTGGCCGCACTAACGAAGAGTTGCGTCAAAAAGTCGGGCATGAAGGCCCTAGAAAGGAGCTACTCAATGGGAGAACGAATGGTGAACTTTCTTGCACTGTGTCTTGTTGCGACGATGGCGGTATGGCTCCTTGGACATCTCGTACTGCATTTGTTGTAGCGTTGAGCTTGGGCTCGTTCAAATGGCCCCTTTGAAGGAGACGTGTATGGATTGGGTGACGGTGATGAAGGACTGTGGTTTGCAGGTGATCGTTGTCGTGGTGCTCGTAGTTCAGTTTTTCGTGACGGTGTACTTGCGTCGGCGCGTACGCGCTCTAGAGCAGTATGAGTACTGGTATTTCAACCAGTATCAGCAATACCAGTCTCCTACCCAACCATTGACGGTGCGTTACCCGCTACCGAGGCCGAAGTAGTTGAGCGATATGAAGCAGTGTTCATCACTCAGGCGATAGTAAGGAGGTTTTCGGTGAACTGGTCACATCTGTATGAGATTGCGTCGCTTGTAGCGTTGGTGGCATCGGCGCTTCTTCTTACGAGAGCTAAAGGCTACGTACGGGTGTTGTTGTACTTGATCGTCTTGGCTGCAATCGTTGTGTTTGTGTGTGTGACCGGCCTACATGTTCTGTAGGTTTTACCAGGAGGTGCGCATGAGTTTTGTAACTTGTATGGTCGCAGTGATTTTGTGTCTTCTGTCGTTTCGGGTTCAGCGTCGTTTTGATCGTTACCTTGTACAGCTTGCTTCTTTTCTCATGCTCATGTACTTCTTGCATCAGTTGCATGTGTTCTAGGAGGTGTCCTATGGTGTTCTTGCTTCTCGGTCTGGTTCTTGCAGGATGTGTCGGGTACTGGATCGGTTCGGCTCTTGTTCACGCTTTTTACCATCGTTAGGAGGTGCTGCCATGTATGGAGAACTCCTTGAGGCGCTTGCGGAAAATGATGCTTTTAACTTCTACCTAGCTCGTTCTCCTGGCCTGGGCGAGCTGGTCACACAACAGGTCTCGATCGTCGAGCGTACCTGTGACTCGCCCGAATTGCCTGATCTCATGGCGGGTCGTGATGCGGTTGCCTCGTTGCATATGGTCGCCTTAGAAGGTGGCTTCCAGGCCCTTGCGCGGGTGTTCTACGGGGCCTACGAGCGCTATTGCGACTGTCTGATGAGTTTTCTCTAGGAGGATATTCGATGTCATTAGCTGCTTGTGGGTGTACCTCACACGCTCCTGTTTGTCAGGTGGGTCAAGCTCTCTTCCGTGTGGTGGTCATCTGGTTTCAGGTGTTCGATGCTCCTGATTTTCCTGCCTGCTCGGTCCAGGTGCGTGATGCCGTCTTTGATGGTTATCGTGAGGCGGTCTGTCACTACCTCTCGCATTGTGGCTGTTCTGTCCTGGGGGTGTGCGATGAAAAAGCAGGCTAAGACTTTTCTGAGTGAGGAACAAGAGCAGGTCGCCGCTCGTCGCGCTCCGGTCCTTCGTTGTGAATGTTGTGGCGCTCTCGTTCGTCGTCGTTCCTGGTTCACGGCGCTCTACACGCTGCTGTGTCGTGTGTGTTGGCTTGCAGAAACATCAGGCTGTCAAGAGGAGGGGATGTATGAGCAGATGTGAGCAACAAGGGCATCAGTTTCATGCTGTTCTTGCCCCTGGCTGGTTTCAGTGTAATCGGGCCATTGACTACAAGGCGAAGTCGGACAAGCTCATGTACTGCGGTCAACTGGCGGTCTGTCCTGCCTGCCTTGGTTTCGTGTATTCCTGTTTGCCGGTGGTGTTCTGTGAAGAGCATCAGTCGTATCGGGTTGAAGATTTCGAGGTGATCGCCTGTGTGGATGATACTGCTTCTCCTGGTGTCGAGCAACTGATGTTTCAACGACCGTCGCTCTGGTAAGGGGGTGTGTTTATGCAGCAACTTCAAACTCCTCTTGTTTTTCCTCATCAAACGGTAGCTGTTCCTTTTATTGATGTGTCAGGTTCTCTCTCGCATGTGGTGGTGACGCTGGATATCGAGCAACATCCAACAGACCCACGTGAGGGGTATGTCACCATTGATGGGCGTCGAGGATGGGTCGTGCAGTCCTATCCTCCTCTTACTGCTGGTGGTCCTGCGTTCTTCCTGTACCGGTGGCTCGATCAACCTGGGGTACCCGTCTGGTAGGAGGTAAGGGAATGATCCTGTCCTACGTACGCTCGTCACTGCTGCGCTTTGTGGCTCTGGTCGCGCTTTCGGTGCCGCTCTTGCTGGTGACGGGTTCTGTTTCTCATGCAGTGCAGCCGTCCCTGGCGTCTCTTGTGTCGGCGTTGCGTAGGCAGGGTCTCTCACAGGTGTCTGTTTCGTCGATGGGGTCTGGTGTCTCTCCTCTGACGGTACAGCGTATTAATCAGCTTGATCCTGCGCAATACCAGAACTGGCAAGAGTATGAGACTTGGTGGCCTTCTGCTTGTTCGGCGGCCTCCATGGCGGAAGTACTCAATGCGTATGGTGGTCGGTATCGTATCACGGATGTCCTTGCGGTGGAGCGTCAGTTGGGGGCAATTTCCGTACAGGAGGGTTTGCTTGGGGACGCTCAGATTGAACGGATCTTACAGCACTTCCACTTCGCGGTCTCCTGGGGCTACGATCTCACGCTGGATCAGGTGATTGCGCAAGCGAATGAGGGGCGTCCGGTGATCGTGAGCTTTCCTCCGCAATCTGGCATCTGGTCGGGTGGTCATATCCTCCTGGTGGTCGGTGGAGATGGCTCATCCGTTCGGGTGGTGGACTCCTCAAGCTATGACTTGCGGGTTCTTGCTCGTTCACCATTTCTCTCGTGGTGGCGTGGTTTCTCGGCGGTGGCAACGCCTGATGGGAGTGTTGCTGGCCTCTCGGTGGTCGGTGGGCCGTCGATCTCGCCTGATGGAGAGGAGGTGAGGGAATGATCCTCTCCTACGTGCGCTCGTCGCTGCTGCGCTTTGTGGCTCTGGTCGCGCTTTCGGTGCCGCTCTTGCTGGTGCTGACACAGGTCTACACGGTCGCTCGGCCTGCGCTGGTCTCGCTGCGTGCTCTGGTGGTTGCGCGCTACGATGTTGTGACGACTCACATACAACCAGTACCAGCTCCGCCTGCACCGTTCTCGGTTGGTGGCCTCTCGGTGGTCGGCGGGCCGTCGATTTCGCCTGATGTGGTGAACCGTGTGTTGGCGCAAGCCGGTTCGCCTGCACAAGGGACAGGACAGGCACTTTACGATCTCTCTGCACAATATCGCGTCGATGATGCGTATGCGCTGGCGGTCTTTGAGCATGAAAGTACCTTCGGTCTCTATGGTGCTGGCAACGCTAATCACGCGCTTGGCAATATCATCTGTGCAGATTATCCCACCTGTAACGGGAACTTCCGTTACTATCCTACCTGGGCTGATGGCTATGCAGACTTTTACCATTTGATTGTGAATGAATACGTCTCGCGTGGGTTGACCACGGTGCAGGCGATTACGCCGGTGTATGCGCCTGCCTCGGAAAATGACCCTGTGGCCTATATTCAGTCGGTGTGTGCCTCCATTGCGCGCTTTCGTGCCATGTGAGGCGTGTTGTTCGGTTGGGCATGTGCATTTGATGGAGCATGCCCCTTATGAAAGGAGTACCCCTATGGCAGTAACGATGATTGGAACGATTAAAAACGGTGGGGCCTACAACGTCAACAGCAAAAAAGGCCCACAAATTATGATCTCTTTTACGATCGTGGATGAGGTCGGCAATGGCTTTGCCTGCCAGATGTGGCCTGATGACCCCCAACATCAGGCGTTGGCCTCCGTGATCGAGCATGCTCGTCGTAAACAAGTCCAGTGTACGGTGGCGGGCTATAGCGTGCGCAAACGTCAAGATCAGAACAACAATGAACGTATTCAGGCGAACTTTGTGGTCACGGATGTCACCATTCCTGGTCTGATCGCGCCTGCGCAAGTGCAGTCGTAACTCTCTCTTCTGTCGTCGTTGTGGTGTGTTTCTCCTGGCTCGGTGGTGCGTGCTGTACTGCTGAGTCAGGCACGAAAGGAGTCTTGCCCTATGAAAATGGGAAATCTCGTCAACTGGCATCTAAACCGTGAGCGAACGGATGTGGCGCTCTCCATTTTCCTCTCATTGGTTCTGATGATTGAGTCGGGTTACGCGAATGCGTGGGTCTATGCTGATGGCAATTTAAGCTGGAACAGTGCGAATACCTACCTTGCGCTCGGTCGTGGTCTGTTCCTCGAAGTCCTCATTTTTGCGACCTTCAAGCTGGTGCGGGTGCTATTCCTCAAACGGCAATGGGTCTTAGCCGTCATTCCCTTTGGCATTGGCTGCGTGACGATGGTGGTCTCGGCGGGTCTCAATCTCGGATGGGCCAACCGAAGCGGGGAGATGACCTCTATTGTGGCGACGGTGAGTCAATTTCTCCCGCCCATTGTGCTCACGCTGTTCAAGCTCGGTGTCGGTCTCGTCTTTCCGTTGGCGGTCGGTGCCTTTGCGCTGCTGGATGTGGGCGCGCTGGTTGATGAAGTGCTGCACACGACTGCGCACATGAACGATCGTGCTGCGCGGGTGCAGGTTGCCGAACAGCATCGACAACTCTGGATGCAAAAACAGAAGGAGAGTACCAAAGAATTGGAGGGCGAATACGAACTGATGGCAAAAACCGATGCGCGCAACATGGTCAACCGCGTCAAGCAGGGTGACTACTCCTTCGGCGTCAACGACGCACAAAAGAGTAGCGTCTCTCCATCGGTGACGCGCATTGCTCCGGTCTATCCACAGGCGCCACAACTGCCACAACCTGGGATTATCAATGGGCAGTCCTTCCCTGCCGGCGCGCCTACCGGTGGGACACAACAACTCAACTATCCGCCCTCGCTCAATCCCATACAAGCCAAACCAGGACTGATGAATAAGGTCAACAACTTCTTTGGGCAACAACAATAGCTTTTTGCACGCCTGCACGCCTGCACGCCGCAATGGGGCCAGGCGTGCCTTCTCTCTCACCCGATATGCATCACGCGTCGAGAAAGGAGGTGTCTCCTGGTTCAGGTCACATCGACGCTACTGGACTCCTGGCTGTCCTACTGTGTGGGGCGTCGGAATGATTTTGCGACCCAACATCAGGACGGGCGCTACCTGCGTGCAGGCTATCCGCTCACCTATGACGTGATCATGCAGCACTTGCAAGGACTGCTCACGATTGGAACCTATGTGATTGATGAATACGGCCTCTGCCACTTCGCCGTCTATGATGACGACACGCCCGACGGCCTGCACACACTGCATTCCCTTCAAACGGGCCTTTCGGGGCGGGGTATCCCCTCTTACCTGGAACAATCGCGCCGTGGTGCTCACCTGTGGGTCTTTCTCGCGGCTGCCGTCTCTCCTGCATTGCTGCGCTCCTGGCTCTTGCCGTTCTGCCCACCTGGGGTAGAGTTCTATCCAAAGCAAGACGCACTCACTCCCAATCGCCCGTACGGCTCTCTGGTTCGTCTGCCGCTTGGGGTGCATCGCCTCAGTGGTGCGCGCTACCCTTTCGTGGAGTTAGTGAACAGGGTGCCGGTCCTGCTGGCTCCCTCCATGCTTGATCTGCTCACCCTCTTTCCGTCTTTCCAACGGGTTACGGTCCCTGAGTCGATTGCGCCGCCTGAGTCGAGCATGCCGCCACCTGTACACACGGACATTCCTTTCTCTTGTCAGATGGCATCCAGCGTTCCACCGAACATTCGTGCATGGTGCATGCAGTATGATCCTCTGGCGGTGATTGGGCGCTATGTGGCTCTCGACGACAAGGGAATGGGGTGTTGTCCCTTTGGTTGGCATCATGATGATGGGGTAGACACTCACCCTTCTTTTTGGGTCTATCGTCCGTCGTCGTCATCGCTGTGTTGTTGGTACTGTAACACCTGGGGGCAAGGTGGCTCTCTGTTTGATTTCTTGCGCTACTACTATGGCCTTGAGGCGTCTGATCTCTGGTCTCGCCTGTGTTCAGGCGCTCAATTCTAAGGAGGTGTTGTGACTCCTGTACTGTTACCTTTGTTGGAGGTTCAATGGATCGTGACAAGCTCTGGTGCTGGTTATATGGAGCGCCTAACGTCCTCTCGCTTGTTTGAAATCTTTGCGCGGTATCCGCATGGTGAACTGTTTGTTGGGGTGAGACTGGTGAATATGTCTCTGGTTCTGGTGATGAGTGATCTGGAAGAGCAACTGAGGTGGTATCGGTCTTCGCCTCTACAGGTGTTTGAGTAAGGAGGTGTGTCGATGACTGGACGTGAACAGCTTGATCTTCAGGTGGTTTGCGCAAAGGTGCTTACTGATCTTGGCAACCCTGCCGGTGTCTATGTGGAGGTGGGTTCTAAGGAGTTTGTGATGACTGATCGAGGGTTCCATATTGACTACTGGTGGCTGGTGGTCGTGGTCCCTGGTCTACCGGTATTGCATGTTCAGCATCCTGCGGAAGATATTCCCTGTGAGGGGTGTGGGACGCTCTACCCTGCCACCATGCTAGAGTATGGAGCCTGCGTTACTTGCTGGTCAACTATGCCCTACCTGTTGCCGCTACAGGTGTAAGGAGGTGCTTATGGTTCGTTTGGTTCGTTTCTTTGCGCCGTTTGCTATGACTGAGGAACAGAAGGTGCTCTTGGTGCAATATGGTTTCGCTGACTACACGCTTTCTGTAGACTCGTTCAACCAGTCGGCTCGGGCTTTGCGTACTGATGCGGAACAACGCCTGAGCGTGATGGGTTGGTCTCCCTGTTATGACACGGTGCGTCACTTGTATCGTTGTCGTATTCCTGGTGAGGAATAGGAGGTGTTTTGATGCCAAGAAAACCGCTCTATGGCGTCTATGTCTGCTTAACGGCGGACTCGGCGCGTTGCCTCAAAATTGATCTCTATGGCGGTGAGCGCGCCTCTAGCGTTGATGAGGCGTTGCATCTGTTCATGCGGCGTTTTCATCTGTTCTATGTCGAGACGGCGCTCATCATGTCGATCTCTGAGCAAGGCGATATCCAGGGTGGCGACTTCCGCTTGCAGGTGTCCTGTGAATTGAAACAACAGGAGGTGAAGTGATGACACAACAGACAAGAAAACAGTATATCGAACAGGCGTTACTCGTCATTTGTCAAGTGTTGTCTCAGGACGGACAGAACCTTTTGCAGGCAACAGTTGATCAGGCATTGCACGCGTTTCAAGGATATGTTCAGACGCAGCCGATGTCATTGTTGACCTATAACTATTACTATTACGGTTCGAGCTTTCAGCGTGATCTTCCCTTGATGTGGCCTGCCTTTCAGTATGAGCTGGCACGCTCTTTTGATCTGATCTAGGAGGTGCATCCATGAATCAGGGACAGTCGTTTGGCTACCTGCATGTCTGGTGCCTTCCCTGCTGGTGTGATGGGGTGTGTTCGGAACTGATGTTGCTCTATCCAGGGATGGATGTGCATAGCTGTTTAGACAGGAGTGGTTGGTATGACTGCTTTGTGTTGGCTCATGCTCCTGTCGGCGAGAGAAAACAGTTTCTTGATAGGTTGGTTGTGCGCTCGTCTGGTGAGATCCTCTATGACTGGCTACCGCTTTCGTAAGTGCACCGAATGGCGCAGTTCAGGTAACACGCGCCATTCTATCTACATTGCCTTGCATTTTCTGGTCGTTCTTGAAAAAGTCCCCGTTTAAACCGTGTTTTCTTCTTCTCTTCTTCCTCGTTTTCTTTTCCTTCTGGTTCGTGTGTTTCATCCTTGTAGAGTGGCCTCTTTGCTTTCGCGTGCGCGCACGTTTGGAGGTGGTTCTATGCAAGAACGTGCTCAATCGGTCGTCTACCTCATTCATTTCGATCAGCCGTATTATCACGCGCGTCACTACCTGGGGACGACCTATGATCTAGAGCATCGTCTGGCACAACACGCGCTCGGTCGGCGTGCTGGTGGTGCGCGTCTGATGGAGGTGATTACACAGGCGGGGATCACGTGGCGGGTAGCCTGCCTCTGGTCTGGTGGCCGTGAGCTTGAGCGGCAACTGAAAGGTTGGCATAACAGTTGTCGCCTTTGCCCGATTTGTCAGGCGGAACGGATGTGTGAGCAGATGCTTGCCACGGTTTCTGAAGAAGAGACTGAGCAGACGGGCTGGTTCTAAGGAGGTGTGTCTATGCCTATTCGTTTTTCTGGTTTGGAGTTGTTGACTCCTGAACAGCAGTTCTTGCTGAAAGAATACGCGCTCTATGATACCTTGTTTGGACGCCATGCCGAATTATGTGTAAAGACCAGCAGGAAACAAACAGAGAGAGAACCAGGGTCATCATCCTCCATCCAGAGACACAGATAGGACAGGAAAAAGTCCTCCACGTAGGCTAGCAGTCATGGAGAAAAAACC
>WNGD01001611.1_pt1 | contig 49934 bp, 41 predicted proteins | sample 5400671 | NCBI WGS metagenome assembly WNGD01 (sample SAMN13153369, study PRJNA577476) | soil metagenome | isolation source: 40 cm soil or saprolite under grassland replicate 2 | place: USA:California | collected 2016-06-15 | reverse complement strand
CGACGGGAGTCCAAAGCCGCCCAGAGTGAGCAACTCAAGCGCTTTCGTTTCCGCCACAAGCGAGAGATCTATCTCGCTTCGCTCGAGGCTCGCTGGGCTGCTGCCGCTCCCCCGTATCCTTTGCCCTGACGGAAAAAAACCTTGCTGAGCAGGTAAGAGCCGTCCAGCAGACGTTCCCCGAAGCGAGAGTGGAGCTGTGGGCCACCGATCAACATCGCATTGGTCTCAAACCGATCCTGCGGCGGATCTGGGTGCGCAAAGGGACTCGCCCACGGGTGACGGTCCATCAACGCTACCAGTGGCTCTATGTCTACAGTTTCGTGCATCCTCTTTCCGGACAAACGGAGTGGCTGCTCTTGCCCACTGTGACGGCGGAGGTGTTTACGATCGCGCTGGCCCATTTCGCTCAGGCGCTGGGAGTGAGCAAGGGCAAGCGGGTGTTGCTGGTGCTGGATCGAGCTGGCTGGCATACCAGCAAAGAACTCGTGGTGCCCGAAGGCATTCACCTGCTCTTCTTACCGCCCTATTCGCCTGAACTGCAGCCCTGTGAACGCCTGTGGCCGCTCTGTAATGAAGGCGTTGCCAATCGTCGGTTCCAAACGCTTGATGAGTCTTCAGACAGCACAGGTCCAGCGCCGTGCCTTTTTACAGAACCAGCCTGAAGCCATCCGATCGCTCACCCACTTTCATTGGTGGCCTCCTGCTCATTCAAAACAGAAGTAATCCACAGGAGATGATATCAGCCGTCTAAACAAGAGCTTGTGTCATCATGTGTCACAAGTTTGCGATACTGTTGAATCTCATCTGGGCTGCCACTCGAACGAAAGAGTTCTGCTTACATTGCGATCATCGTCCGCCGGGAGTTCGTGTGTTCCAGTTGCTCAAAAGAGCGCGCAAACGGTGCAAATTCCACCGTATCCTTCTCTCCTATCCTAGACATGCGGAAGTGCCTCAAGGACCATCTCCCAGGGAACCATCAGCGGGGAAGGATAGCGTTCTGGTTCATGCAGGACATGCACGCCACACTCGCGCAACAATGCAATACTTCTGGAGAAGGCCGGATGGCGCACGAGATCCATCTTGAGACAAGGAACGGTAACGATCGGAGGGCTGCCACGTCCAAGCGCTTCGCACAAAATACTGGTCACCAGCGTATCGCCAATGCCCTGAGCCCATTTGTTGATGGTGTTAAAGGTCGCCGGCATGACCAACATCGCGTCTGCTTTGGGGAGCGGATCTGCCTCCCACGGCAGCTTGTAGTCCGTCCGGACGATGTGTCCCGAAAGTTCGACAAGGGCCTCAATCTTCATCCAGCGCGAGGCTTGAGGCGTGGCGATAACACACACATCCCATCCCGCCGCCTGGAGCAGCGGCACCACCTCTTGCGTCTGTTGCGCTGGAGGCGCGGCGCACACGATCAGATAGAGGATTGGGGATCGGGGAGATGCCAGTTCACTCATGAATGCCCCTTTTCACATAGCGATCAGTATCGCTGTTGTTTCAAACTGCCTCTCCAGGTCTTTGACTTCTTCCGTGTCCTGCCAGGTCACCAATTCTTTCCGCACCTGGCGTACGCGCTCCAGCACGCTCAAGGATTTGGTTTGCATGGTGATGGCCAGCGCCTGGATGGCAAATTTGCACGCAATTTGCACGTTTCCCTGCTGTGCGTGAGCGATTCCCATATCGGTGAAGAGCGTTGACTGCCTGCGAATGGCCTGCGGATCGAGCAGGGCCAGCGCTTGTTGGAGCGCGGGCAGGGCGCGGTCCGGTTGACGCAGCCGCACAAAGCACGCGCCTTCGTACCCGGCCAAGCGAGAGGGGTTGAAGCCGGTAGCGTAGCGGTCTTCTCCTAAAGATGCCTGCGATGCGAGTGTTCGGGCGACGGTCAGCGCGGCGTCACAGGCCTCGGAGTCACCGAGGTGCGCGTACACTTCAGCGCTGACCGCTGCGAGCCAGCACGCTATCCTGGGGCTCTGGACCGTCAACTGCTGCGCCTCCTGCAGGAGTGGCAGCGCCTCGCGAGGCTGATCCCAATAGATGAGCAACAGGCTCATCCGCCCCAGGCCAACCGCCCACAGATCCTGGTTGAAGGCCGCTTGCGCCGCCTTGAGCGAAAACGTGTAGTAGGACCAGGCCAGCGCGTATTCGTGCAGGTCAAACAAGGTTTTTCCCAGAATTTGCGCGCTTTCCCCGGCAAGCGAGCAGAGGCGCTGGACGGCATCGCGCTCCTGCACCTGTTTGAGCAGTTGGATGATGGTCCGGAAGTGCTCTACCAGGTTTCCCAAGAGATCGAGGGCGGTATTAGCGCACAGCCGCCAGAAACTCTCGGTCATGCGCTCCAGTTCGTCAATAGCCGTATTGACGAGGGTGAAAGGCGATCGCTCCCCTTCGCTGATCGGCCAGCGAGCATAGGGTGAGAGCACCAGCACGGTGCTTGCGAGCATGAGCAAGTCGTGCAGCATCTGCCGGTGTGTTTTCACCAGATCCAAAGTGTTCTCCTGGCTTGAGACGAGGGCAGTGGATGCGATGGAAGCCGAAAGGAACACATCTTGAGCATGCGTGTGGGGCAGAACTGCCGCTCTCTGCACGCTCTTTTCAAGGGAAGCGGAAGGCTGCGCCTGCGCGACGGGAACAATCTGCTTGCCTGCCAGGACAGCTTGCTGCAACTGCTCATAATACGCTCTCACGTGAGCTGCTGGCTGTTTCCCTACGGCTCCCAGCGCGTGGTTGGCTCGCTGGTAGAGCACACAGGCCTCTTCAATGTATCCCTGCTGCTCCAGGAGCAAGAGTAAGCGGTAGAGCGCGTCCTGGTCCGTGGGAAATCGGATGATCTGCTGCTCTAAGACCTCTTCCGCCAGGCTGACATGCCCGCGCTGCAGATAGAGATCGGCCAGGTGGCGCACCATGCGGCCACGAGCCATCCGCAGCGCCTGTTGCCGCAGTTTGATCCAACGGTGCCGCATCCACTCGCTTCCCTGGTCGTCGGCCAGGAACTCGCCGCGCAGCAAGGCCTTCGCCTGCTGCCAGAGCGCGAGCGCCTCGTCAGGGGTCGTCGCTCGCCCTGCTTGGGAGATTAGATCTTCAAAGGCGTCAGCGTCTACCCACAGGCGGGACTGCTCGGCCAGCTTGAGGATGGTGTGCTGGTTGCGCTGCTCGAGCAGTTCCTCACCGCTCGCTGTTTGCAGGACCTTGCGCAGCACCTTACTAGCAGAGCGCAGGGATTCGCGCGCCTTGTCCTCATCGGTCTCGGGCCACAGGATGCCTGCCAGCTGGCTCCTGGATGCCTGCCGCCCTGGCGCGCACAGCAACAGCTTGAACAACGTGCGTGCCGATGTCCGGCTCTTCCACAGGTCTTCGGTCGTAAACGGGGGAACCTGCCAATCAAGATGAAAAGCGCCAAAGGTGTACACGCGCAGGAACGCTGCCTGGGCATCGACGCTCCTCGACATATCCACCTTGCTGTTCGTTTGACTGCTGACCGGCCTGTTTGCCATACTCCTCCGCACATAGAAGAAGCTCTTACGTAGCACTCGACTTTACCGCATTATAGCACAACCCCATCCCGCCCTCGACCGGCGTCCCGCTGCCGTCCCTCTGGCGTCCGGCGTCTTCCGCCTTGCGTCCATCGCTGCCACAGCACCGCCTCTTTGGGGTTGGTATGCTTGACAGGAATGAATGATGTAGGAGAGGGAGCAACGCCGGTGTTAGCTCACGAAGAACTGACCAGCAATGTATATGATGACATCCGCTTCCAGCGCATTATCGTCGAGGAGATGGGCGAGTTGCTGCCTGCGAAACTGCTGGCGGAATGCGACCTGTCTCGCGCCCGCTCGATCCTGGGAATTGGCTGCGGGACAGGGGAATGGCTGCGCAAAGTGGCGCAGCAGTATCCCGACCTGCAGTGTATTGGCATCGACGAAGACGAGCTTCAGGTGAAAGCTGCCAATGCCCTGGCGCAGGTTGCCTTTCTCGCGCACCCAATCAACGATATTCCCCTCACGCTCTTTCCGCAGGCGAGCTTTGATCTCGTCCATCTCAGCTTTCTCAGTCGGTATACCCTGACTGCGGACTACCCCTCGCTTGCCAGGATGTGCGCTACCCTGTGCCGTCCAGGTGGCATGGTGTGCTGGACAGAGGCCGAATTGCCGATCACCACCAGTGCTGCTTTCGAGCGCCTGACCTCGCTCGTCTGCGAAGCCTTGCAGAGGGCTGGGCAGAGCTTCATCCCCGAAAGTATGTGGGAATGGGCAGGGCTTGTTGCGGCGGGCTCGGGGAAGACAGGGATTGATCGCTCTTCGTACAAGCGCCACATGCTGGGCATCACCCCAATGCTGGGGCGGTGGCTACGCGATGCAGGCTGTGGCGCGAAACGCGAGAGGCCCCTGTACAGCATCTGGGGGATCGACGAGCGCGTGATCCATGAAACAGCGTATGCGATTGAGGTGTCAGCAGGGCAGCCAGCCTACGAGGGGTTCGTGGGGCAGGCGAGACGCTTTGCCGGGCAGGTGAAGGCGTTCCTGCTGCGTACCGGGGTGATCGAGGAGAGGGAACATGCTGCATTGTGCGACCAACTCGACACAGAACTGACCACCCAGGAGTTCTGCGGGCTGTCCTTCCTCCTGCGTGTTTGGGCGCCGCGCCTGTAACTCCAGTTGGCCTGCGCGTATTTCATTGAGCCGGTCGCATGCAGATGACAAGGAAGCAATACGTTTGGCTGATATGTTCGTCAGTCAGCTTGCGTAGAGAGGAGAGGAATGATGATGGATTTTCGCAATCAGGAAAGAGCCTTTGGCGCATCTGCCGTGTTCCGCGTGGCCGCGGGCAGGCTCGCCACCTCGCTTGCCAGCCAACTCCCTCGCAGAGAACGTTGGATACTCCTGCTCCTAGATGGGAGACGCTCTGTCGCTGACCTGGCCCGTCTTACGCAGCGCGGTGAACTCGATATCGCCTATACGCTTACCAGATTCCTTCAATGGGGTTACATTGAGCCCGTGAACACAATGGAGTCCACCATCAGTCCATTCAAAGCTGGATAGAGCCCTGCTTAACGTTGCTGCCACGGCACTACCCATTTCGACATATCTTTTCAGAGTGTGCCATACAACACAAAATACACTGAGCAACTACAGTTACCTTGTGCATTTTGAGCTCACGTGCTATGATTGATACCTAAAGTTTCTTTAGCGGTGTAGCTCAGTGGATAGAGCAGCTACCTAACGAATAGCAGGGTCATGGGTTCGAATCCCATCACCGAATATTCACAACGCAGAGATGCTTGTTTGAGATAAAGTCCGCTGTAAAGTTTATTTACGGCGGACCATTTTCTTCTCCAAGAATACGAACTTGCTGAACTTCATGCATGCTCTCCCAGGTTTTGCAATAGTCTGTGGCTCCTTCTTCTATTATCGTGACATGAGCGTTGGCTTTTCTCTGATGGTCCGATCGTTTTCACTAAAAGGCATCGGCAACCAGTGAAACCAAATTGGCTGAATATGAAGCAGCCAGTGAAACGAATTTCGCCATGTTCCGTGACATTGCTCTCTCTTTTCTGTACCTGGGGCATAAGCGCTTAGTCAGATTTTGTGAATGCGAGGACTGCTTTGCGAAAAGGTGATTGACGCCTGACTATTAGGTAGCTATAATCACGCATAATGATAGCAATGCCTCATGCTAAGTCATATGAGTATTAACGAGACTGTATGGGAAGGTAGATGGGGCCTTTATGGAACCACCAAATAAGCCATCTTTCCGTTTATCTGACTTCAGCGATGCGCGCCAGGAACGGATTTATCAGAGACTCTCGAAGCGTATTAGTGAGGGAACTGCTGCATTTTACCGCGATACCTGTCGGCTCCGTGGCAATCCCTACCTCTTCGATTCTACTACTCACCTCGCTGCGCATCTGCTTAGAGACGTTGAGAGCGCTGTGCGAGATGTAGTCCTGCCCAATGAATACCAACCTCAGGTGAGTAGCCCGATCTGCCCCAAATGCCAAAATCCTTTTGCGAATGAATGCCCAGCGTGTGGGAGTACGTTTGAGAAGGAGGTTCATAGAGCGGAGATCGGGGCCATTGCCGACGTGTACCAATTAGATGAACGAGTAAAAGATGAGTGGATACGGTTGGTCGTTCGGAAAGGCGACAAGCCTGGCCTCCATCGCTATGCACATCGTGACTCACTCGCGTATCCACGTCCATATAATCAACTAATGCAAAGATTTTTTGATGATATCGATACCATGCTCGATGGTTTACTAGACGCGCTTGAGAAAAGATATTCACCAATCTTCCAAATGCTCAACGCATTACTTGAACCCGGGGGCTCCATCGGAAACAAAGCTGACGTGCTCAAGAACAATATTCCGAATACACTCCTCGCCTATAGCTATTTCTTTGATCGATTAGATGATCCTGGATGGCTGGAACCATTGCTAAGTAGGGGATTCTTCAACCGTCCGCCTCCAGCGATCCACGATGATGAAACCGGCAACACCACCTTCGATCCTTGGCCGCAGTCTCGTTACCTTGCACGAGTGGCGAAGAAAATGAACAATGATCGGCTAGAAGATATCATCTTAACTACCGCCCTTGCAGTTGCAGACACCGACAACACTTACGTGCGCCAGGATGTGGTTGATATTGCACTCGCGTTGCCCCCACAGAAGTCGGCGCAGCTCACGCCAAAGTTTCAGAACTGGCTGAGGAGGTCGTAATGCTACTGCCCGAAAGGATCGGTGAATTCGCTGCCTATCTTGCGCAAGGGGGACAGCTTGAGCAAGCATTCGCTCTCACTGAAACGCTGCTGGCTAGCTTCTCGGAGAGAGAAACATCTTTTGACGTAGGGAGATATGTAGAGCTGCTCATAAAGCTTTTCCCCGTTCTCGTCTCCCATGGTAATAGAGGTGCTTTGGAATTTCTCTGCAGCCAGCTCAGCAGCACCCTAGCGTCATCAGATGATCAAAACAATTCCAAGAGGAGCTTTTCTTATCGCTGGCGACCAGCAATTGAAAGCCATGAGCAGAATAACGTCCGCGGGCCACACGAGGTAGAGAACCTGCTCGTTTCATCCGTGCGAAACGCAGCGGAACAGGTCATACGAGAGCAAAAAGCATCGGTGCAAGAGACGGCCGCTTTGCTGGAAAGTCAGCCTTTTTCCGTCTTCCATCGTCTTACGTTACACACACTGCGCACCTTTGCAAGTGATGCGCCAGAGCTAGTGGCCGATTACCTCTCCAGACGTGCCGAATTTGACAGTCTCGATAGCCATCATGAATATGCCCTGCTCATCCAGGAATGCTTCACGCTGCTCCCTCCTGCAGTCCAATTCACTATCCTTGAGTGGATCGAGGAGGGGCCGAACGTTGAAGATTACAGGAAAGGCTATCAGCGATGGACTGGACAAGAACCGACCGACGAGGTGGTCGCATCATTCATAAACCACTGGCGTCGTGATCGGCTCTCATTTTTTAGCGAAGCGCTGCCACAAGAGTGGAAGAAGAGATACGAAAAACTCGTTGCTGAATATGGCCCTGCCGAGCACCCAGAATTCCTCTCTTATGTGACGGAAGCCACTTTCGTAAGCTCTACGAGCCCAAAATCGGCAGAAGAACTCAAGTTGATGAGCGTGAAGGACATTATTTCATATTTTAAGAGATGGAAACCAGCGCCAACTGAAGCCGATAGTCCCTTACGCCCATCTCCTTCACAAGAGGGGCTGGGGCGAGCGCTCACAAGCATAGTTGAAACTGACCCCGCGCGTTTCGCAGAACAGGCAAACCAATTTCGAGGTCTTCACCCAACCTACATTAATGCGCTCCTTACAGGGTTCGAACAGGCTGCCAGACAAAAGAGAGTTTTTCTTTGGCCTTCAGTACTGAATCTCTGCTCCTGGGTCGTCACTCAACGTCGAAAAGAGAAATCTCCGACGAACAGGGTCGGCGACCCCACAGTCAGAAACTCGAGTTGGGTCTGGAGTTGCAGAATTGTTCTTCGCCTGCTCTTAGAGGGGTTCGAGGAAGGCATCACTGAAATACCGGCAGATCTTCGTTCCAGAGTGTGGATAACGCTAAGGCCTCTCACCGAGGATCCAGAGCCAACACCTGAAGAGGAGAAACGCCTAACAAGCTCGCACATGGACCCAGCGACACTCGCGATAAATAGCGTTCGCGGTGACGCTATGCATGCAGTTGTACGCTATGCTCTTTGGGTGCGGAAACGCAAGAAGAGTGTACAGCAAGAGGAGGGACAAGTTCGGCCAAGCTTAAATGAGATGTCTGAGGTTCGCAGAGTGCTAAATAAACATCTCGATCAAGAACATGATCCATCCCTGGCCGTCCGCTCAGTATATGGTCAATGGTTTCCCTGGCTGGTATTTCTTGATCTGCGATGGGCTAGCCGGCATATGTCAAAGATTTTTCCCAAAGAGGAAACAGAGCAGAACTTGCGTAATGCCGCCTGGGAGGCTTATATCTTCTATAGCTCTCCCTTTGACAATGTTTTGCCGGTTCTCGCTGGGGAGTACCGCCGCGCCATTGACTTGCTAGGATCATCTTCAAGCAAAAGAGAACATCCCTACGATCCTGATGAACACCTTGCCGAACATCTCATGGCCTTCTATTGGCGTGGAAAGCTCGCCCTGGATGAGCCAAATGGGCTGCTCATGCAGTTTTTTAGTCAAGCTTCCGACACACTTCGAGGGTATGCTCTAGAGTTCGTAGGGCATAGCCTTTATCGCGAGAAAAATATCGTACCAGGGCAGATCCTCGTTCGCCTTCAGGCACTTTGGGAACAACGTTTCAAGGCGGTCACCGACAGTTCAACCCATAATGTCATCACGAGTGAGCTTGCTGCTTTTGGATGGTGGTTCAGCTCGGAGAAGTTTGATAAGGCCTGGGCTCTAGCACAACTCGAGGCAACGCTGCAGCGCAACAGTAGGATAGAGGCTGCATTTATGATCGTTGAATACCTCGCAAAGCTCAGTTCAGCACTGCCACTTCCTGTCGTCAAATGCCTCAGTCTCCTTATCGAGAGCGATAGGCAAGAATGGAGGACTTCTACCTGGCACGAACAGGTGCAGGAGATACTTGCTCATGCCCATCAAAGCAGTGACGTTAGTACTCGACAAGAGGCAAAAAAAGTTGCAGAACGTCTACTTGCCCAGGGTTATCCAGACTACATCGTTTTTACAACGTGAGCCTAGCAATACGTGAGTGAGGCCTCACCATCGATGACGCGATTGTTTGCCGCTCTCGTCCGGCACGCTACTCCCGAACCTGAGCAATAAAGCCCAGTTAGGCTCCGTGGATGCTGATCTCTTTCTGACGGATGTAGCGCCAGACTTCGCCTGGATTGGTGATCCCTTTGGCACGTGCCTCCTGGACCCAGGCGCTCATCTCATACTTGTTCTGATAGAGCCGATTGCCACAAAAGATATTGCGTCGTGCGAAGGGTCCGGCGTCTCATGCTTAAGGCGCTCTTGCAGCGATAGGTTGTCTGGATGACGTTTGTGCCACCAAGGAGTGGCTAAGCGGTAACGCGGGTTGTGGACCCATTTAGGACACGGGACGTCATAGCGGACACAGAGGAACTCAACGGATGCTGCACAGAAAGCCCCCAACGGAGCGTATGTTCGGTCATCTGTTCTGGTTCTGTTAAGGGCTCCCTCACCAAGTCGGCCCGCATTATCCTTGGCATAACCATACCCGGCGTTGGTAAAGTTGCCTAGCGCTGTCCAGGGATCTTCACCTGCACAGATTTGCTGGTAGGCCCATGATTGAACTTGCCCCGATTGGGTGGAGAGACTGCGCGTGAAAGACGAAGGGTAGACCTCCTGCCTCTCTTGAATTTGCTCAAAAGTTCTGGTAAGGTTGTTCTAGAGCGCTCTGAGATCGGGAAATCCTGCCTTCGTCAGAAGGCGACATCTTTTGCCGAAGGCGCCAAAAAATGCGCGTGACATCTTTTGTCAGGGCCGCTCACATTTGAAATGTATGGTATACACGAGCCAGTTAAGCCAGTTCGTAGCAAGCTGGCAGCGATAGTGTGACACCTTGCCTTCCAAGCAGGCTGTCAGGAAACTACATTCCATCTTCTACCCCTTCATTGTCTTTGTAATCATCCTCAGATGCCCGTTCTGACTCTACCAGAAACTGCTATGGATGATGAGTGGCACATGTATATGAAAAGAGCCGCAATCTTTGTTGTTTGCGGCTCTTTCTTCTTCGTGTGCAGATCCCCCGAGCACGCTCCCACATGGCATTTTTCCAGTCACTTTTGACAGCAAAACTGACAGCAAAACCGGTAGACAACAATGGATTTCCGTGGATAGGGGTGGACATTCGATTGGCTTGTGGAGCGAGTGGAAGACATCGGTGGATGGCGAAAGACAGGTAATGCCGAAGGGGGGACTCGAACCCCTTTGGAGGCTCTTTTCGGCTGGCTTGGACACAGCCTTGATGGGCCTGTAGAGCGGAAATCCGTGCTATTCTTGTCCATTTTTGTTGAGTCTTATCAGTTCGTGTGGAACAGTTTTGCTCTCAGTTTTGCTCTCATGGTTTGGGTGAATCGTCTTCGCGTATGTACGGATATGGTGTCCGAGAAGGCTCATCAGAAAATGGAAAAAACCACTCATGAAAAGCTAATGACGAGATGCCCATTCTCTGAGCTAGCTCTGTCTCCTCAATACCATCATAGGAATTATCGTATAGATACTCAAAGTCGGTGTCTTGGTAGAACCACATTAAGATAGTGTTGGCGAATAAAACAAGGAGTGGAATGTGAGATGATACTGTAAAAAGGTCAGCTAGCTGAAATGCCTTGCCAAGTCTATCCATGGGAAAGGCGTCCCCTTCTTAGATATCCTGGAGAGATGGATGCCACGCACAATTACACTTTTTCTTTCATTCGCCAACAATATCTTTTAGTGGGGTTCTACCGGGAGCATTTTGTCGCCTTTTTGTGGCTTGAGTGGGGATATATTCCATCTATCACCACGCCTTATCCTGAATTCCGACGCTTCCCTCAGGCATGGATCAATTTTTACAATCAACTGCGTCCGCATGAAGGATCAGGCAATATATCTCCACAGCACTATGCTTTGGCACATTCTTTGGAGAGCATCTCTTCTATTTCCTTGATGTAGCGTCTATCGAACCAGGTACTGGACACCGCTTGTCGAACAGTCACACCGGTTTTTCTGTCTTGACAACGTGGGCCACCTTATAATATGATTGTATAAAGAAGCAATTCATTCTCACTCAACATTACATAGTATGAGAGTAACAGTGTGAAAGGAAGCTCCAGATGACTCATCTTTCGCCACCTCAAGCTTCTATTCATCCACACGGCTCTTTAAAGGTTCGCACCATTGCTATCGCCGCTTGGCTGTGGAAGGTCATCTGGTGGCTATGGAGTACCGTGATTGTTGGAGGTTTTATTGTATCAGTTATCGTTTCTTATGCGACTACTGGCACTAGTGGATTCAAAAACCCTGACCCGCGTTCATGGTTCATTGTACGACCGCTACTTGCCTATCCATGGCAAACAGCGGTTGGACTTTTCTTTGCTCTCACCTTAACACTTGGTACTTATCTTGCTCATCGTTCCCAACAGAGAGAATTGCCAGAGATTACTAATCAGCTTGCACCTCTACCTAGTCAACTGAATCGTCAGCGGTTATTAGCGAAAGTACGAGCCTTCTGGATCAACGGCGTACTGGAGCAATCTCTGTATGGTATAGCTCTTATCGCACTTGGACTTCATGAACAACCTGACGCAGTGGCGAATCCCTGGCGACTCGTCTTTCAGCGACCAAACCGATCTGCTCGCCCACTGGCCCCCGGTACTCGTATTACACAGGTCTATGACGATGCAAGCGGTGAACTGCTAATACTTGGCGAACCTGGTTCTGGTAAAACAACCTTACTTCTCGAGCTAGCTCGTGATCTCTTGAATCGTGCTCAACAGAATTACACACATCCGATACCAGTGGTATTCAACTTATCCTCGTGGGCTATCAAGCGACAGAATTTAGGTAATTGGCTTGTTGAGGAGCTCAATATTAGGTATCAAGTTCCTCGTGCACTTGGTCAATCATTGGTAGATACTGAACAACTGTTACTTCTCTTTGATGGATTGGATGAGGTTAATACCCTCTATCGTACAGCATGCATAGAAGCCATCAACGCTTATCGGCAGGAGCATGGCCTAGTGTCCATTGTCGTTTGCAGCAGAAGCTTTGATTATTTGGCCTTGGAGACGCGTATGCTTACACTGGTTAGTATGGTTAGCGCGACAGTTGGTATTACATAAACAGACTGAATTCTATTTAGAGAGAATGCAGCTAGATTGGCTGCCAAAGAAGCTGTCTTATCAGATCTATCCCAGTATTGTGGTAGGACTGATTTTTGGTTTATGCGTGGCATTGGTTTTTGGCTTATTCTTCGCGCTGTATCCAATAAATGGTCCGAAACTACTCCTTGGATTAGGTTGTGGATCTCTTATAGGACTTCTGAATTGGTGTATGTTCGTACTACTCAACGGGGTCATCTTTGACTTGTTTGGCAACCATGATACAAAAAAGCAACCTGAGAAGGTAGTCATCCCTTCCGGGGAGATCATCCCTTCCGGGGAGAGTAGAAGACAGAGACTCATCACATTCCTCGGAACCAGGCCGGTTTACGGGCTGATTTTCGGACTGCTGAATGGAGTCCTCGTTGGTTGGCTTGGTTCAGTCAATAATGCCTTCTATGAAAGTCTGCCAGGTCGAGTAGTCTTCCAAGGAAGTTTGTTTACTGGTGCAGTCTACGGACTGATCAATTTCGCATTCATTACAATATATTTCGCAGTGCTCGGCAAGCTCAACATAAAGATACAACCTGCTGAGATAGTCACCTGGTCATGGAAGAATGTCCGTCACAACCTGGGCAGATTTTTCGTTTTTGGGCTACTCATAGGACTCATTTACGGAGCGATCTTGGGAGCATTATATGACAGTTGGTTCCTCCATATCTCTATTGGACTAGGCATGGGAGTGAGTCTGGTGCTGACTTTTGCGCTCATCAGTGGTTTATCGCATGAAATAGTAAGTAAGCAAAACATTATTACACCTAATCAAGGTATACGAACTTCTTTTCGTAATAGTATTGTTATAGGGTTAGCCATTGGATTGATGACAGGAATAGGAATAGGATTGCCACAGATTTTAGGCTCTGGACTGCACGTGGGATTGGTACTAGGATTGGTCTATGGATTGGCTATCGGATTGCATTTCTGGGTGCGAAATGGAGGAATCGCATGTATCCTACACACTCTTCTACGTGTGTGTCTTTGGCAGGCCAATTATGCTCCCTTGAACTATCCTCGTTTTCTGGAATTTGCTGTTGAGCATATTCTTCTGCGTAGGGTCGGAGGTGGCTACATTTTTATCCATCGCCTACTCCAAGAGCATTTTGCAGCATTATACGAGGAAGTTACCCCTAATAAGGGAACTCAACAAATGCAATTTCCGATATCTTGAAGAACAGTACATACGTCTGGCGCCAGTTTACCCTAGTTTTTGAGTTAGGAAGTGTCCTCAAAATGATGCTCATTCTCACAAACATGTATATTTTTATCATGGCACTAGTTCTAGCCATTTTGGAAATTCAGATAGAGGGAAAGGATGGATGGGCAAAGAACCTTCCTACCTGGAAACCTCCACTGCATACATGGTATGCAGAACTGTACTCCCGTCTAATGTTCAAAAAAAGATTAACTGGATATCACTTGGCTATGTATCTTTTCGTAATATTGATCTTTTTCCTGCCTTATGCTGATGGCTTGCCTTTGACCTTGTTCAATGGGACAAAAACACTTTCTCTCTATTTTCTTTTTACTGTGGTGTGGGACTTTTTTTGGTTTGTGCTCAATCCAAATTATTCACTTGCAAAATTTAAGAGACAATACGTCCCCTGGCACGTATTATGGCTCTTTGGGCTGCCAGCAGATTATTGGGCCGCCCTAGTGCTCTCTTTTGTTGTTCTCACACCGAACTTTATTAATAATTACTCAAGTAATATACTTAGTTGGTGGTTCCTTAATATTATTCTCTTTGGAGTCCAAACTTTTTTTATCTGCATTTTATCTATGATTTACCCTTTCAAGTCCAGGGCTATTTAAACTGTGGGGGCAATACCGGAGGTAGGATACCATACCAAATTTTGTGTAATGGCACATAGCAGAAAAGTCCGGAAGCCAGGTCTGGACTGGGTTTAGCGCCTTCTCATTGTACATCGTTACACAAGATTCGATATGGCGTCTAGCATGGCGCGTTTTGCTAGGTAAGCATTGCTTAGTTGTGAGGCATCATGGAGCAAAAAAGGATCCTTATCATTGTCCTCATTATTCTTGGTGGCCTCTTCACTGTATTGAGCAGCGTTCTCATTAATTTGGCCACAAATCAGAGTATTGCAATTCTTCAGTTATCTCCTACTGTAATCTGGATTCTTCTAGGTAGTGTGACATTTGCTGGGATCGTTGTTGCTGTTTTCATATATCATTTACAAACAAATGCTGACCATAAGAGATCAACGCCAGAAATTCGTAATCGTCAACGGATGCTGGCAAAGGTACGAACTTTTTGGATTAATGGTGTACTTGAGGAATCCTTACATGGTGCTGCTCGCATTGTATTAGGATTAAGTGAGCAACGTGATGCTGTTGCCAACCCTTGGCGATTGATTCTACAACAGCCGAATCAGCCGCCAAGTTCGTTACCTCTTGGCACTCATATTACTCAGGTCTACGATAGAGTGAATGGTGAGTTGCTGATCCTCGGTGAGCCAGGATCAGGTAAAACAACATTGCTGTTAGAGTTAACACGTGATCTCTTGGATCGCGCTCAAAAAGATGATACTCATCCGATCCCGGTAGTGTTCAATCTCTCATCATGGGCTGTGAAGCGGCAACCTCTTACTAAGTGGCTTGTTGAGGAATTGAATGCCAACTACCAAGTACCTCGTAAGGTTGGTCAGCTCTGGGTGGATACTGATCAATTACTACTTCTTCTTGATGGGCTAGATGAGGTTTCTCTCGACTATCGCGAAGCATGTATTGATACCATCAACGTCTATCGAGGCCAGTATGGTATGGTACCTATTATAGTGTGCAGCCGAAGTACCGAATATTTGGCTTACACTGGTTAGTATGGTTAGCGCGACAGTTGGTATTACATAAACAGACTGAATTCTATTTAGAGAGAATGCAGCTAGATTGGCTGCCAAAGAAGCTGTCTTATCAGATCTATCCCAGTATTGTGGTAGGACTGATCTATGGCTTAGGAGTAGCATTGGTGTATGGCTTATATTTCGGGCTGTTATCGGAACCCAATCTACTTCGTGGATTAGGTTGTGGATCTCTCATTGGACTTCTTAATTGGTGTATGTTTGTGCTACTCAACGGGCTCGTCTTTGAAGTGTTTAGCAACCGTGATACAAAAAAGAAACCGGAGGAAGTCGTTATCCATTCACGGGAGAGGAGAAAACAGAAGCTGATCACATTTCTGGGAAACAGGCTAGTTTACGGATTAATCTTCGGACTACTCAATGGAGTCCTTGTTGGTTGGCTTGGGGTGCTCAACAACTACTTCTTCGAGAGTCTTCCTGATAGATTAGTCTACGGAGAAAGTCTATCTAGTGGGATAGTCTATGGACTGGTCAATCTAATACTCGCTACACTAAATTACGGAATGATCGGCAAGCTAGATATAAAAATACAACCAGCAGAGATTGTTGCTTGGTCATGGGAGAGTTTGCGTCACAACTTGGTCAGATCTTTCGTAAATGGGCTACTCATCGGACTTATTTACGGAGGGCTTATGGGACTATTATATAACGCATGGATTCTCCAGATCTCTATTGGGGCAGGTATCGGACTGGGTCTTGGATTGGTTTTTGCGTTAATAAGCGGGCTATCACATGAAATGCTGATTGAGCAAAACATTATAACACCTAATCAAGGTATACGTAATTCTTTTCGTAATAGTATTATCATAGGATTAGCAATCGGATTGATGTCCGGAATAGGATTGGGATTGCCACAGGTCTTGGGCTCTGGATTTCATATGGGATTGGTCTTAGGATTAATCTTCGGACTGTGTATTGGATTGAATTTCTGGATGCGTAGTGGAGGAGATGCATGCATCCTACATGCTCTTCTACGAGTATGTCTTTGGCAGGCCAAATTTATTCCTTGGAACTATCCTCGCTTTCTAGATTTTGCTGTTGAGCACATTCTGTTACGCAGGGTCGGAGGCGGCTACATCTTTATCCATCGCCTACTCCAAGACTATCTTGCAGCGCAGCATGAGGTAGTTGTCTCTGATGGGGAAAATCGGAAAATCCAAATGCGTTTCTAGTACCTTGAAGGATGCCATACCGAATTTTGTGTAACGATGAACAACGAAAAGGCGCTAAACCCAGTCCAGACCTGACTTCCGGGCTTTTCTGCTATGTACCATTACACAACATTAGATATGGTATCACCTTGAAAGTACAGCGGTAGAGTTCCATGTAAGAATTATTTTAAGGGGACGCCATAACGATTGTTGTGTAACGATGTACAATGAGAAGGCGCTAAACCCCGTCCAGACCTAGCTTCATAGCTTTTCTGAAATGTGCCGTTACACAAGATTCGATACCGTTGGTGAATTAGGGAACATGGTTAGGCGGCCTCTTTTGGAGCTAGAGCGGCAAAGCGAGAAATTCTTGTTTTCTCTGTCTCTACCCCTATCAAGAAGTCATCGAGACGAAGAAGATTGATGGCGGCAGCTGTGAGAAGGTGTTGTAAAGCAGTCTTTCTCAGACCAATATAGCGAGTTTGGCGTAATCCTAGTGATCGCACGCCCTGAGAGTGAGTCCCTTCAATACCTGACCTCATGGCATACATGATGCGGAATGCTTCGGTTCCTTGAAGCTTCCGAATCCGTTGCAACTGAAGAAATTCCTCTTTTGAGCGTATTGTCAGAAGTCTGGGTTTGTTTTGGGCGCGAGTACACAATGATCGGCAGGAGCACTCGCGACAGGTTTTCAGATCGAAGCGGATGAGCAGATTGGGGTGACCATGCTGATCGGTCCTTTCCAGCCAATGCACACTTTTCTGGCCTTGTGGACAAGTCGCCTCCTTGATTTCGAAATCGACGCTAAATCCTGCTTGATCATATCCCTTTCCAGCTTTCGCCTGCCACTGGTTATTTTTACTCACCGGCCCCACTAACTCAATTCCATACTGTTCACGACTTTCCACGATAGCTCCTGCGTCTACGTAGCCTGCGTCCACGATATGCGTCTGGGGCAATAACTCACGACGTGCGAGTTCCTCATGGACGATTTGAGTTTGCTGCATGTCCGTCTCGCTGGCATCCGTGGTTTGGACACAGGTAATCAGATGGGGAAGGCCAGGATCACAGGTCTCGGTAAAATGGACTTTGTAACCAAACCATGAGAAGTCTCTTTTGCTGCCGAAATGAGCCTGTGGGTCATAGGGCGAACGAACCGTAAGATGAGCAGGAGGAAGCATGTCTTTCTTGCGCAAACGCAATTGCGGGTCCTCCCAGAAATAATGCTGCACCCAAATCTGCCGCAACAGTTGGACGTGAGGCAAGCCAGAGAGGAGAGGCGGGGTTGCTTCTTGATAGAGCGCCGAGAGCAGTTGAGACCCATCTCGCCCGACCTGCTCCAGAAAGGCCTCTTGCTCTTCTTTGGGAATAGCTAATCTCCATTCCTCGACACGCCGCTCATACCGCTTGAACCAGTCTACGGGCACCCACTGTTGCAGCCATTGTGGGTTCTGAGTTGCCAGTTCGTTGAGAGCGGCCCGTAGCGTCTCTGGAAGCAACTCAACCCGATGGTAACGATGCACAGCGGCCAAGACATGAGTTGAGTCGGTGCGTTGGATCCCTCGTTTTTTCAGGTAGCCTTGCTCGTTGAGTTTTGCTATCAGCAGATCGAAGAGACGGTGCTCGGCCTGGTGCTCTATCAGACGCATGCGAAATTCAGTGAGCACCGTGAAGTCGAAACCAGGATCGCCTATTTCTAGCCCCAGGAGATATTTCACGTCAACACGAGCACGTACTGCATCTGCCGCTTGCCGATCAGTGAGATCTTCCAGATATTGAATAAGACAAACCAATCCTAATCTCCACGGTGTTTCTGCTGGCTATCTCCACGGTGTTTCTGCTGGCTTTCCTCTTCGACTGAAAAGATCGGCAAACTCACTATCATCAAAAATAGTCCCCAACATATCCCGCAAACGCATATACCTATTTCCATGGGGGAACGATGCTTTCGCAATACGAACTGTCTCTTCTGGGACTGATCCTATTTCCACTATCTGTAATGTCATCGTTTATTCTCACTTTTTGCTCGATTTCTATGCTTTTTCTCGACTTCCTACATGAAGCTTATTTTCCAGTTTAGCCCCTGTCATCCTTTTCGTCTAGTTTTTCCACCAATTCACCAACGGTATCAAGATTCGGCATGGCATCTGAAGGCGGGCTTGGTATCGAGAAATGTTTGTGAGTCAGTTTCATCGCCTCGTGTGGTAAAACGGCGGGCCAAGCCTCTGACAGTAGAGCAGGCCCGCAAACTATTGGAAGCAGCGCGTGGGCACCGATTGGAGGTACTGCTTACCTTGGCTGTGGTGACGGGCATGCGGCGTGGTGAATTGCTTGCGCTTCGTTGGTCCGATGTTGATCTTGAGCGGCGTATCCTGCTCGTCTGCCATACAGTAGACTACATAGCGCACTATGGCCATGTCGAAACAGAGCCGAAGACAGAGAGCGGGCTGCGTCAGATTGTGCTTCCTTCTTTTATGATTGAAGTGCTCAAGCAGCATCGCATTGAGCAATTAGAACTACGGCTCAAGGTAGGGGGTGCCTGGGAAGATCGTGATCTGGTGTTCTATGATCTGCGTGGGGGGTATCTGAACTCTCGCTACTTGCTCAAGATGTTTGACCGCTTGCTGGAGAGTGCAGGGCTACCTCACATGCATTTTCATGACCTGCGGCATAGTGCTGCAACGATCTTGCTGAGTATGGGGGTCAATCCGAAGGTGATACAGGAGTTGTTGGGGCATAGCGAGATGTCGATCACGCTGGGGACATATTCTCATCTGCTGCCTACTATGCAGGAGGAGGCGATGGGGAAGTGGGATGAGGTGTTTGGGGATGGTGAAGATGATGAGGTGGAAGACGAGCGGGGTTGATTCGCTTTTCTTCCATTGAAGGTTGTTTGTGGCACGCTGGCCGGTGTAGTCTAGGTATCGGCCAGCGACAGGCACACTTTGTTGATAGTTTTAAAAGGCTGGTGAACATCCTTTGATGCATTTGTTACATGTATATCGCAATAGGTATTACTTGAAGTGCTGGAGCAGTGATCTTTGTCTCCACCTTGGGTAGTTTGATCCCACTACTTGGTTGATCCCCATATATACCTTATTTTATCTTTGATTCAGTAAAAAAGCGGTTGATTTGGATCCCAAAATGTTTTATACTTGTTTTGTTGAGTCATGTCTTTTCTCAGTTCCATTCAGTTAGTATTTGCTTTTGTAGAGCAATGCTTTGTCTATTTCAACAAATGTCGTTAACAGGAGACCTCATCTTGGACAATGTAACAAGGAGATGCTAAGATACTCTAAGTCGCGAACCGGGTCGAATTAAGAAGGGGGTTAGCTTTGCAAGCCGACTACGGAACTAGAACGAATAAGGCTCTCCACACTCTTTCCAGTGTCGCTTCTGGAAATACTTATACTAATATTTTTAAGGGAGCTACGTTTCTGCCCATAGATAACCCGTCAAGGAGCGAGCTACTCCTAGAGGAGGTCTGGCGATTTCGCCAAGCGACCCTCCTAGCACTTGGGCTAAAAATATCTCACCTAGAATCAGAACTATATAGGATAAGCTTTTCCAATAGCATCCAGAGATTTCTAGCATGTTCTCCTCAGTTGAGAAGAGCTATAACTGAATATCCACCTCTTCGCATCTGGCTTCGACAATGTATCCAAGCTGAGGCACATTCCTCGACTCACATGGAGTCTGGGAAGGATACTCTGATATTCAAGCTTGCCGACTTTGAGCGGATACTCAACAGCTTTTTCGAAAAGAGAAGCAATACAAACACTTTAGTAATTCCAGGAACATCTATATTTATTGAACGTTTTGATGTTGATCCCCTTATTGTGGAGGTCTCGCCTCCTAGTTACCAGTTTCCTGACGAGAAGAGGCAACGCGAGATTGAAGAAACTACTGCTTACAGTTTGTCCTTCTTTTTAGAGGTTGCGACTGCAGCGACAGAACGAATAAAACAAACTTGGTTAGCCGCTTACCAAGATTTTACTAAATTTGTTCGCATAATCATCCACGTGCCAAATGCCAACTTCAGAAGTTGCTCTGCAGACCGTTATGCAGGGGTTATCTTTCTTTCTGCCGACGATGACACTTTGCTAGATGTGGAAGAGTCTTTTATTCATGAATACGGTCACCAAATTCTCTACAATGTTATAGAACTTGATCCGCTTATTTATCAACAAGAAGAGAGAAGATTTAATCTTCCTTGGTCAGGTGCAGAACGAGATTTTTGGGGCTACTTCCATGCATTCTTCATCTACATTCTCCTTCTATGTTACTTTGAGCGCATAAATAATCGTGCTGAAGATGAGCAGCAAAGAGCTACCCAACGACTTCTTGAGATATTAAGAGGAGCGATTCAGGCTGTTCCAGATCTCGAAGGAGCCAATTGTTTTACCCCAAAAGGAGAAGAACTATTTAGACTTCTTAAAGCCCAGGTTGATAGGTTCGAAAAGCAGTATCAACGCCTTTTGTAAGGGAGAAAGAAGCATGGAACAGAAGAAGGAAACTCAAGGAGACCAAGGCGGCCAAATCGAAAGCGCTTCGAGATTATCTGAACGCTCGGAAGTGATCCAACCAGTTGAAACAACGATGCCTGAACTGACTCAACGAAGCATTCTCGATGTTTCAATTGGATTGAACAGTATTGCTGTAGACGATGAAGTCATTTTAGTTGATGTTCTAACTAATAAGTACTTTCGACTCAACAATACAGGCGCGTTCATTTTGAGCTTGGTTCAGCAGCAAAGACTCTCTCTTGAAGAGTTGAGTGGGCGAGTGGCACAAAAGTTTCATCTTGCTCCTGATGAGGCATCCGAACTCGTTTTGCCTTTTGTAAGAGACATGGTTCTAAAGGGGGTGATTAGTCTTAACAAATCTTGATGCTTAGTAATTCAAGTGACAGGCTGTTTGCAAAGAACCATGAAAGGATTTAAAAATGCCAGACCAAGAAACGCCAATCCAACCACCCATGATTACGGAGTTGAGTGCTTTGAACAGTCTAGCCTTATTAAGGGCAGATTCAGAGCAGCAGCAGCAGCAACAACAACAACAACAAGCGCATCGAGCAGCTAGACGATTTTTGAACGCGGAGACTCAACTGCCGCAAGAGGAAATTGTAACGAAACTTACTGTGGAGGTCACGCAGGTAAACTCGATCCAGACTGTGAAGAGGTAAGGGGCAGACGCATCCAAACATTTCCTTCACCCGCACGCGAAATGGTAACAGTTTTACATTCTAGGTGCAAATCATCTCATGATGATCTGGTCCTTTGTCGTGTTTAGTAGAAGCTGAACAGTTCGTTATAATTGTCATCAAATAGCAAGGGGGCAGAGCAGATAGACAAAGCGACATTGCTCATTGCCCCCGGATGATCATTGAAGGTGACAGAAGGGCAAACAGGCCTATGGGGGAGAGGAACCGCAAAAGCACGTCATAAAGTCCGTATCCATTCCATACAGCACGTGTTGCATGTTTACGAGGTTCAAACTGGTATTGTTTTGCAGCCAATGTCCGATTGCGCGTGAACACAATGAGGTGAGTACCAACGGCAAAGAGCCGCCAGTGCCGTGACGACTCTTTATGTCCGATTGCGCGTGAACACAATGAGGTGAGTACCCTTAAGGGTACCACACTTGGCCACTACTCTCTATACAGAATTGGCTGTCGCGTATGGCGGAAAGCAGATTATCAAAGACGGCCCCAGAAGCTGCTTCTCTCTTTCGCGACCGCTTTTTTGAGCATTGATATCCGCCACGTCAGACAGCCGAAATATGTGTAGGGGGTCTTGGCCAAGTATGCCAGGTTATACTTGGGTGCAGTGCAGCGAAATAGACGCAAAAGGAGTTCTTCACAAAGTGTAAATTGTTTTGGTATGAAGAGCTCACAGCCAAGAAATGGTTTCTTTGACGGCCAATTTATTCTGTGAGTCACACAGGTTTCTGATTAACAAGTTGTCAGAAGGTAAACAGAAACAGGAGGATTTTCCATCATGGGACACGGTGAGTATGAAGCACAACCACCAGACTTTCTTGTAGCTATACCAGGCCTTCTTGGAGAGGGCAGTGCGGAAGGTGTCCGTGGGCAAAGCCATACGAGCTGGGCTGGGGTAGCCGGATACAACGACAGTACTGGCCCTGGCGTATATGGGAAAGGAACCACGGGAGGTTCTTTTGAAGGAACTTTTGAAGGTGTACATGTAGTGAGCCATCATCCAAGTGCTGCCGGAGTCGCAGGGTACAACGATAATACTGGCCCTGGCGTGTATGGGAAAAGCACCGGTGGTGGCGCTGCAGGATACTTTGACGGCAATGTCGTTATTACAGGGTCTCTGACGCTGCAAGGCATGGCTGTTGCTACCCTTCTTCAGGTCATTCAACAGTTAGAACAGCGAGTAGCAGGCTTAGAAGGGCGAGTAGCAGGCTTAGAAGGGCGAGTGGCTGGACTGCACCCCTGAGACCACTCCGCTGCCAAAGTCAACATCTCCCAAGCCATGCTGTATACTACAGCTAAGTCAGAACAAGGAGATGCAAGATGCGAGGCAGACCACACAGTCGAGAATTTAAACTGATGATTGTTCGTCAACTAGCAAGTGGTGAGAAACGCCCAGCCCAAGTGTGTCGAGAGCACAATCTAGCCGCCAGCATGGTAGCACGCTGGCGACAGGACTATGATGCCAGAGGAGAGGCTGCCTTTGCGCCGTCAGAGCCAACTCCCACGCAAGCACTGGAAGCCAAAGTCGCCGAATTAGAACGGTTCTGTGGGCAACTGGCGATGGAGAACACCGTGTTAAAAAAAGCGTTGCAGCAACAACCGTCACGCAACGACACGCGGTGATCAGGCAAGTCACACAGGAGCAGTCACAGATGTCCATTCGTCAGCTCTGTAGCACCTTGCAAGTGAATCGGCGCTGGTACTATGCCAGGCTTGCTCAAGGTGAACCCGTCGATCCTGAGGTGGAGCTACGTGATGCGATTGAACAGATCATCTTGGACTTTGCAGGCTATGGCTATCGGCGCGTGACGCATGCCTTGGTGCGAGCGGGCTGGAGCGTGAATCATAAACGGGTGTTACGCATCATGCGAGAAGAGTCGCTACTGTGTCACTTGACGCGCCAGTTTGTGCCGACTACCGACTCACATCATCCGTTTCAGGTCTATCCTAATCTGGTGAAAGGCCTGGAAGTGGATGCGCCGGATCTGGTCTGGGTGGCTGACATCACCTACATCCGCTTGCCCAGTAGCTTTGTGTACTTAGCTGCCTTGCTTGACGCCTATTCGCGCAAGTGCGTCGGCTGGAACTTGTCCCAGCGTATCGATACGCATCTGGCGCTCGGAGCATTAGAGCAAGCCCTGGCGACTCGTGAGGTGAGACCAGGACTCATTCACCATTCCGATCGTGGCGTCCAATATGCCAGTACTGCCTATGTTGAACGGCTGCTCAGTGTAGCAGCCCGTATCAGTATGTCAGCGCTCGGCAATCTGTACGACAATGCCAAGGCGGAGAGCTTTTTCAAAACCTTAAAACAAGAGGAGGTGTACCTCAAGCACTACCAGACCTTTGAGGAGGCACACACCAACATTGGACAGTTTATCGAGGAGGTGTATAATACCAAGCGACTCCATTCCAGTCTGGGATATCTGCCACCCATTGAGTTTGAGATGGCATATGCCCAGGGTCTACGATGTTGACTTTGAGGCTGGTGTGCTAGAAGGGGTTCACTCCAGAACTTGAGATGAGTTTGCATCATGATGAAACCTATGGTCAGATGAGCAATACTCCTCATCAAAGAGAACAACAGATAAAAGATTTCGATGCAATGTATGAGTTTGTCCTCAGTTCTTACTGCTATTTTGCAGAGAAGGCTACTGATTGGGAGAAAGTTGGCAGATTGTACCATCCACGAGCCTGCACTGCTCGTAACATTGAGAAGTTCACTTCAGTTTTAGAGGAGGTATTAGATCAATTATATGATCCTCACACACATATCGTTAGTAGTCCTGCTATATTTTGGCATCCGTCAGTTTCTGATATTTATGCAGAGTGGCGAGACGACAAAGTTGTGGTCCTCGAGATTCGCCCCAACTCACAAGCAGCCTCTGCAGGAATTGAACCGGGCGAGGAGATCCTCTTCATAAATGGGGTTTCCCCCTTAGAGAAGGTGAATGAACAACGACTTTGCTGCCTTCGATACCCTGACCCCTCAGCAGATGCTTGGACCCTTTTGTCAGTCCTCTCTCGCCGTCCCAATTATGCACGTACACTAGTAATACGGAACAATAAAGATGTAGAACGAACAATTCGACTCAACGATTTTCCCATTCCACCGAAGCCCACTGGGCCCTTAGTACGTGTTCAATTGCTTCCTGATGGATTCGGATATGTTCGTATTGCTTCATTTACTAGTCCTGAGGTTATATCTGAATTCGACCATGCACTTGATGCACTCCGAAACACCAAAGGATTAATTATCGATGTACGCAACAATCCAGGTGGTGATACTGCCATTGCTCGTCCTATCATGGGTCGTCTAATCCAAGAAAAAAAGCAGTACGCATGGATGGCTCGTCGTGATGGGGTAGGTCTAGGAAACCGCTGGCCTGAGTACGTAGAACCAAGGGGACCTTGGACCTATGCACAACCATGTGTTATCCTGGTAAACCACTGGAGCGCAAGTATGGCTGAAGGTTTCGCTATGGGTCTGGACGGTATGAAACGCGGAATCGTTATTGGCACACGCATGGCTGGACTAGGCGCTGCTGTTTCTCACAAACAACTCTCTTACTCTAAGATTAATCTACAGATTTCTACTGAGCCTGTCTACCATATCGATGGTACACCCCGTTTTATGTTTACTCCGGCAGTAGAAGTCAACACCATTATATCTAGTAGTCTAGATTCGAATCATCTTGACCCTTTCTTAGAGGCGGGAGTGAGGGTACTACGCAACGAACGATTTTGAGACTTCTTCCCTCAACCAAAGTGTCGAGCCTCGTAAAGTCGTACCCAGCGTGGCCTTAACTCGCGTACCATGATCTTCTTCAGCAGAACGACTAAGTGGTGCATTGGGGAAAGTCGTGGATGAGAACCAAAGCCGATACATCGGCACCTACGGTTTCCCCAGGATGTAGCGAATGCACCACTAAGACTGTAGAAGACAATCAGCTATCAGCTAATGCTTTTGGTGTTTTGCCCTCAGTTTTGCCCTCAATACAACTTATTGCTCAGCATACAGCAAAACAAAACCGCTTGAGAAGGCGCTTCTCAAGCGGTCTCTGTGGTGGAGATGGGGGAGAGTTGAACTCCCCGTCCAAACAAACCCATCGAAGAATGTACTACAGGCTTAGTCGATGTTTTTTTCTAACGCTTCAGACTCCCATCGACGGGATTCTTCAGCGGTGGCCCTCTGGTCTTAGCTGACGATTAGAAGGCGGTCAGCGCCAGCGCACCCCGCGTGTTTGACGCCCGGTTCCATCCCCGCGGGATAAGGATGGGTGGACGACGCGTCACTGGATATTAAGCAGCGAGAGCGTAAGAAGTTGCTGGTTTGGCAACTATTGTTTTGTCGGTTGTTTAACGAGAGTGCGTACCGACACCTCGGCCTGCAATTCTTCAACCTGTTTGCCTGTCGAAACCCGACATCCCCGGGTGAAGATACACTGGAAGCAGATGTTATCTACTCCCTTTTGTGCTCCTTTATGATAGCATATTACCTTACAAATAGCAAGCTTTGCTCATCATTTTTCCAGTCCTTCATTGCCTCCCGCGGCAGCAGGGAGGTGAGTGAGGGCGAGGACACCTCGCGCTCCGCTTAGGGGCGGCTGCCCCTAAGAACCCTGCTGTGCGTCATTTCTTCATGAAGCGGTCCAGGTTGACGATGCGGCGCTCGTGCTGGCCTTCGCCAATCTTCTGCTTTTCATCGTATGCCTCGACTTTAAACACCAGGCGGCGGCCGTCGATTTCGACAAGTTCCGCTGCTGCGCGCACGCGTTGACCAGGCGGAGTAGCTGCCAGGTGGCGCACGTTGACCAACGTGCCCACCGTGACATAGCCCGGTTCCAGGTCGTTAGCGACAGACTGCCAGGCAGCCTGCTCCATTAGCGCAATCATCATGGGCGTAGCAAAAACTTCGACGCCGCCCGCGCCGACACGTGCAGCAGTATTTTCGTAAACGACTACAGTAGTAGCCTCGCCTGTCACACCGGGTTTGAGTGACATGTGTGGTATCCTTTCTGGTGGATTGTGTTGACATAATACAACAAACAATGTGTATGATGAAGGAGGCTGGCGAGTACTTATGAATATACATGTGCAACGTGTGGCCCACCGGGGCGGCTCCCACCTGGCTCCAGAGAATACGCTGGCCGCGTTCCGCAACGCGCTCACGTTCCCCATCGATGCTATCGAACTGGATGTGCATATGAGCCGCGATGGGCACGCGATTGTCTTCCATGACTATACGATAGATGGGCGAACAAATGGCCATGGCAATATCCTCGACCTCGACTTCGCCTACCTGCGCAGCTTGAATGCCGCTGCCCGCTTTCCCGGCGGCTGGCCTGAACCACAACAGATACCGGCATTGCACGAAGTGCTCGATCTGGCCAAAGATAAGGTGCAGGTCTATATCGAGATCAAGCCGAGCAAGCGCAATGGGATGCTTGGACGCTACCCCCATATCGTAGAGAGTGTCATCGATCAGGTACGCGCCGTTGGTATGCTGGACCAGGTATTGATTATCTCCTTTGACTGGTTCGTATTGCCGCTGGTGAAATCGCTGGAGCCAGCGCTGCAAACCGGCGCTCTGGTCTCTGACGACGTGTGGGCATCTGGCGACCTCAAAATCCTCCTCGAGCAGGTAACAGCGCTGGGTTGCAACTGGATCAACATGGACTGCAAACTCTTTACCGATGATATGCCGGACGCCGCGCACGAGCATGGTTTCAAGCTGGGGCTCTGGACGGTCAACACGGTTGACGCAATGCGGCGCTTTGCTGCGGCGGGCGTCGACTCTCTTACCAGTGATCGCCCGGACCTGTTCTCAGTCATTACGATATAGGTATAGCATTATACGGTTGCTTGCGTGTCTCTTTTGATGCTTCGTCCGTTCTGTATATTAGTAAAGAGCAGCAAAGGTACCATATACTACTGTCTTCGAAAGGCAGTATGCTATAATAGGCGTCAATCAGAGGCGGCGAGCGAGGGCATAGCCCCTCAAGGCCGTAATGGAGAGCATCAGGTATGCAGCAGACAGAAGTATCAACGATCCTTGTTGAACCGGCAACTAAAGAGCTGGAGTCTTCAGAGCAAGAGGTAGCGCTCTCGATCGTCGTGCCCATGATGGATGAAGAACAGAGCGTGCGGCCTTTGTTCGAAAAGTTATCGACGCAGCTCAATAGTTTCGGGAAGCGCTACGAAGTGATTTTCGTCGATGATGGCAGCAAAGACAGTACGTTCAAAGAACTGAAAGCACTGCATGGCGAGCATCCCGGCATTGTGCGCGTGATCCGCTTCCGCAGGCACTTTGGCAAGACACCGGCGCTGGTCGCCGGCTTCACTCGTAGTCGTGGTGAAGTCATTTTCACGATGGACGGAGACCTGCAGGACGATCCAGAAGAGATACCCAATTTCCTGGACAAGCTTGACGAAGGGTACGACCTGGTAACGGGCTGGAAATTCCCGCGGCTGGACCCCGTCTCGAAGACCTTCCCCTCGCGTGTCTTCAACGGTATGGTGAGCCGTTTCACAGGCGTGCACCTGCACGACATCAATAACGGCTTCAAAGCCTACCGGCGAGAAGTGATCGAAGATGCTCACCTCAAGCTCTACGGCGAGTTTCACCGCTTCGTGCCGGTAATGGCCCACTGGCGCGGGTTCCGCGTCGCCGAAATCAAGGTCCGTCACCATCCACGTAAGTATGGCGTCTCGAAGTTTGGAGCGAAGCGTTTTGCTGCTGGCCTGATCGACCTGCTGAATGTGCTCTTTCTCACGACCTATCTACGCACTCCCCTACGGTTCTTTGGGCCGCTGGGTTTCTGGACCTTTGTAATAGGATTTCTGGTGGATGCCTACGTTGTGGTGCGCAGCATTTTCATTTTGCACCAGCCGATCCATACACAGCCGCTGCTCTTTGTGGGTATCCTGCTCATGATCTTTGGCGTCCAATTCATTCTCACAGGCCTGCAAAGCGAGATGATCCGTCACTACGCCTTCCAGACGGGTGAGGAGTATAGTATCAGGCAGGAACTTGATTAATGCAAAGGCCTGCCCTCAAGAAATTTGCTAAACGTCTCTTGCAAATTGGCCTGCCGCTGGCGATTCTTACAGGGTTCCTGTACCAGGTGAGAAATGACTGGAGCAACCTGACGGCGCACACCTTCCAGTGGAATCCCTGGCTGCTTGCGCTGGCCTTCGCGAGCTTTCTCCTGCAGGAACTATCCTACGGCCTGATCTGGCAATCGATCCTGGCCCGCCTCGGCTCACGACTAGATCTGCGCACGAGCCTGCGCATCTACCTGGCCTCAGAATTTGTGCGCTATATTCCTGGCAACGTGTGGCACGTACTCACGCGCATGTTATGGGTGAGCAAGTACGGCGTTTCACGGCCTATCGCCTTCGCCAGCATGACCATCGAATTGATTACAAAACTGGCGGCCGGGGCCCTGATCTTTGCAGTTAGCCTGTTGTTCTGGCATGACCTTGGCGCGATAAACCAGGCCTCTACCGGCACGTCCATTGTAGTAGTAGGCGTGGTGACCATCCTTGGCCTGCTGGTCGTGCTGTACCCGCCTGTTCTCAATGGACTGCTCAATTTCGCTCTGCGCCTGTTGAAACGCGAACCTGTTGTACTGGCGCTACGCTATAAGGACATCCTGCTTATCACCCTGGCCTGGTGTGTAAGCTGGTTGGTGGCGGGCTGCGCATTCTACATATTGTTGCTCGCGCTCTGGCCAGCCACGCCACTGGCGGCGCTGCCCATTTGCATCGGCATCTACGCCATCGCGTGGGATGTTGGCTTCGTCTCCTTTATTACTCCCAGCGGGCTGGGATTTCGCGAGGCGACTATTATCGGCCTCTTCGCGCTTGCACTGCCGCTCCCCGCCGGCCTGGGAACCATCATCGCCTTTCTTTCCCGCCTTGTTTCTACTATGGCCGAACTTCTCTGTGTCAGCATAGCCTACCTGAGCGGTATCCGGCAAGTGCGCGCAGTGCAGCAGCAAACCCCGCCTGGAGACAAAGAGACCCCGGCCGGGGCACCGATGAGCGTTACAGTTGAGGGGGGGACGCACAATGACTAGCCCGACGTGGCGGAAACGCCTCTCGGTATGGCGGAGTCGCCTCTACCTCTATCCACCTCCCGAGCCTATGCCCCGCACGTGGCTGTTCTGGCTGGCCACCAGCCTGGTGGCACTTTTAGCAGCGGCGTTCTCGGCCTTCTTTATTATTTACCTGACCACCCGGCACAGCGTCTATATGACGAATGCAGAAGACCTGGGCAACATGGACCAGGCGATCTGGAGCGTCCTGCATGGCCAGTTGCTGCACCAGACCATCTGCAACCCGGTAACCGATACCAACTGCTATAGTCTGGCCGGTATCTCGCGCTTTGCCATTCACTTTGAGCCGATGCTCTTCGTGGTCTCCCTTTTCTACCTGATCTGGCCCGACCCACGGATGCTGCAAATCATCCAGACCCTGGTGGTAGCAAGTGGCGCATTTCCCGCCTTCTGGCTGGCACGCCTGCGTTTGCGCAATGAGCTGGCGGGCGTCGCAATCGCCGCGCTTTATTTGCTTTACCCGGTGCAGCAGTGGGCCGTTGTCAACGATTTCCATGCAGTGACCTTCACCGCCGCCTTTTTGTTCTTCACCCTGTACTTCATGTACACTCGCCGTACGGTCTGGCTGTTCGTCTTTGCCATCCTCGCCATGGCGTGCAAGGAGGAAATACCGGTCCTGGTCGCCCTCTTCGGTTTGTGGTCAATCGTCTTCCAACAACGCCTGCGTAGTGGCCTGGCATTGATCCTGCTCGCCAGCGCGTGGGCTATTGTGGGCCTTTTCGTTGTTCCTCATATCTTCAGTCCTACCGGCCACTCGCTGCTGACGGCGCGTTATGCCAGCCTGGGTAATAGCCCTTTAGGGGTCGCAAAAACCATCCTGCTGCACCCCATTTACATACTCAAGCACTATGTGCTGGAGCATAACCACCTCTTCTACCTGCGTGTACTGCTGACGCCAGCAGGATACTTGCCCCTGCTCGCGCCCTGGGTGCTGGTGCTGGCGCTGCCGACGATAGCGCTTAACCTGTTCAGTTCTTACCCTAATATGTATAGTGGTCTCTACCAGTATAGTGCTGAGATCGTGCCAGTGCTCGTCTTTTCAACCGTCGAGGCAATCGTGCTGATTATCTGGGTGGTGCAGTGGTGCATAGCCAGAATCCGCCAGCGGAGCGAGCGAGCGGCCCCAGCAGATAACCCGCCTGTTCGCCCCGGGAGCGCCAATCGCTGGATACATGCGACCTTGCTTGCTGTCCTGCTGGGGTTTGTCCTGGTGAATGTTGTCCGCGCAGACTATGCCCGCAGTTCAATGCCATTTGCGCAAGGCTTCCACTGGCCCGTGCGCACTGCTCATACTGACCTGGCGCAGCACTTCATTGACATGATCCCGCCAGAAGCACCGGTTTCAGCGCAATCGGGCCTGGTTCCACATATCAGTCATCGAACCAATATTTACCTGTTCCCCTACGCCGACAACCAGGCTGACTACATCTTCCTGGATGTGACAGGCGACATTTACCCGTTCTTTTCTCATGATTACGTCACAGAGGTAAAGAAGGTTTTATTGAGCGGGAACTATGGTATTCTGGCGGCACAGGATGGATATCTACTGCTCAAACGTGGGCTACCTTCAACTGGCGTCTCAGCAGGCTCACCTTTCCAAAGTGGCGAGAACGCTCTCGTCAACCTGCCCGAAAGCTTTTGCTCGTTCGTGCGTGTCGCACCACGACAGGCGACGAATCCACTACAGGTTACGTTCACAAGCAGCAAGCCATCTGCTACCATGAACCTGGTTGGTTATGGCGTCGCCACCCCACAGATATTTAGCCTGAGCACGAGCTACATGCAGGTTATTACATACTGGCAGGTGAGCGCGCCGGTCACGCTTCCACTGCAAGTGATAGCCTTGATTGTCGACAAGAGCGGCCAGGAGCATCTCGCGACGACGTATTTCCCTGGCATTTCCTGGTGCCCGACTACTAAATGGCAGCCTGGCACAGTGTTGCAGATCAGCAGTGGGATTTTCTATTTAGGAGCCATTCCTACCGGAATAGCCCATGTGTCCATTGCTCTCTTGCCTCTTGCGCATCCATCCAGTACAATACTGGACGTACAAGACCGTCTTTCGTTACATATAATGAACGCACCAGGCACGGTAACCGCCACCCAGGGGACGAATACGCTGCAATTAGCGACGATCGAACTCGCTCCCTAGTGTCAGTACAGAGTTCATATTTACAGAAGGAGAAAGGGGTTGCGGTGATGGGCATTTTTCTAGGTCAACTGCCGCCTGCCGAGGTGGCGCGATTGAAGGCCGAATTGGCAGAGACATTGATTGCTAATTTCTGCTACCCGCGATATTTTGATTATCGCACCAACTCGCTACGCATGCGCCCGGTTGATCGTACCAAGCGCCAGGAGGTCTGGCACTATCTGAGTTCAATCGATTTCTCTGTCTGGAATCGTGTAGATCTGACATCACCGGACTTCCAACGGCAAGTCGAGCGCCTGATCATACACTTTGTGCAGCGAAACCGCGCCTTCTTTGGGCAGCAGGGACGCAAACGCATGGCCGATGTACGCATGCTGATTAGCTCGTGCGCTCTGCTGGTGGCCGAAGGTCTGCGTGAGCATTTAATGGGTCGCCAAAGGAAAAACCCACCATTTGGCAGCCCGCGCCCGGTACCTTCCTGGGCCACGACCAATGCCACCGGACGTGCCGAACCAGGCTGGGAGGAGATTGTCTCTACAACACTGCTGTTGCAACAGCAGATGCAGGAGATCCGTGGCGAGGTTAAAACTACCCCGGTAAACGGGGTACGCTCTATCCCTGTTCCAACAAATGTAAAGCGCACAGCATGGGGACGCCCAGCAGAAAACGGTACGAGCGCAGTCGAGCGCGAGATCGCTCTGGCTCAGCAGGCACCTCCATCTCAGGAGATGCGCGCTGCTCCTCCTGCACCTGGCCATAGAAGCACTGCGTCCCTGCCCGGGTCTACCCCACCTGTACATAAAATTGGCGTGGTCGTGCCGCCTGTCGAGTCTCCGACACTGCCGATCCCGGTAGCCGATAGACCGGTAGAGGCCACGATAGCGCAGGCATCACAGCACTCATTCGCTGCGGGCCAGGTCAAAGATGTGGTCTCCCCGGCCAACGAAGATGTCGCTATTTTCCAACAAATGCGCCACCAGCTTGTCGTCTGGCTGCGTGTGGAGGCAGTACGCTCAGGATTGGATATTTCTGGTCTCTCTCCACTGCAACTGCTTGAGTTATTGCGCCAGCAGCGCAGCTTTGACGAGACGCGCCTGCAGATTATCTCAACCTTGTTGAACGTTTCCAACCAGGTCATCAAAAGCGGCCAGGCCAATCTCCTCGATTACAAACAGGGGTTGATGTTTTATCTCATCCATGCACAGCACTAAGGTTCCAGGAGGAAAACGAAATTACGCGGCTGTAGTGATGGTGGGTAACAGATTACGTAGCTGTTCCAGCCAGTTAGGGCCAAAGAGACGGCGCGGGATACGCACCACGCCTTGCTGGACGCGCGCATCATTGCGGAAACGCCGGTAAAGTGCAATGCGATTGGGAATAACCGTACGCTTCACCGTGAGCACGAATTCATTATCTTTTACGGAAATGGCTTCGAAGCCCAGGTTTGCCGCCTCAACCTTCAGGCGTACCATCGCCAGCAGGTTCTGCACGGGCGGTGGTGGCACACCGAAGCGGTCGTTCATCTCTGCCACCATGGCCTCGACCTGATCCGGCCGGCTCAGATTTGCCAGGCGCTGGTAGAAGTTGACTTTGAGTGCGCGGTCGCCGATATAATCGTCGGGCAGGTAGGCATCGAGGGGCAGGTCGACAGTGGCGCTCGGCGCTATCACCTCGATCTTCTTCCCTTGCAGCTCCTGCACCGCTTCAGCAAGCAGTTTGCAGTAGAGATCGAAACCTACCGAGTTCATAAAGCCCGATTGCTCTGCACCCAGCAGGTTGCCGGCGCCGCGAATTTCCAGGTCTTTCATAGCTATACGGAACCCAGCGCCCAATTCAGTCGCCTCGAAGATGACTCGCAGGCGCTTCTCCTGAACAGAGGTCAATTTCGCATCCTTGTTGTAGAAAAAGTAAGCGTAAGCCTGCTGGGTCGCCCGCCCGACGCGGCCGCGCAGTTGATAGAGTTGCGCCAGGCCAAAGTAGGCCGAGTTGTTCACGATGATGGTGTTCGCGTTGGGAATGTCCAGGCCGTTTTCAATGATGGTGGTCGAGACAAGCACATCGTACTCACCGCTGGAGAAATCCACCATGACGCGCTCGAGTTGGTCCTCGGGCATTTGCCCATGACCGACGGCGATACGCGCCTCCGGGATGAGACGCTGCAGCTTTTGCGCGATTACCTGGATGCCCTGAACGCGGTTGTGGACGAAGAAGACCTGGCCGCCACGATCAATCTCGCGCAGGATGGCCTCGCGGATCAGGCTTTCATCATACTCGCGAATGGTGGTGCGAATGGGCAGGCGCTCCTGTGGGGGCGTCTCGATCGTACTCATGTCGCGCACGTTCACCAGCGACATGTGTAGGGTACGCGGGATAGGAGTCGCGGTCATAGTCAGCACGTCGATTTCGCTGCGCATCTGTATCAAGCGCTCCTTGTGCACGACGCCAAAGCGCTGCTCCTCGTCAACGATTAACAATCCCAGGTTGAAGAAGACCACGTCCTTCTGCAGCAGGCGGTGCGTGCCAATAACAATATCCACCTTCCCAAAGGCCAGGTCCTCCAATACCTGCTTCTGATCCTTCTCCGAGCGGAAGCGGCTCAAGAGCTCAACGCGCACGGGAAAGGGCTTCAGCCGGTCCTTGAAGGTGTTGAAGTGTTGCAGGGCCAGTACTGTCGTGGGCACCAGGACGGCCACCTGCCGCCCATCGAGGACAGCTTTGAACGCCGCACGCAGGGCCACCTCGGTTTTACCATAGCCGACATCGCCGCACACCAGCCGGTCCATCGGGCGGGGCCGCTCCATATCGGCCTTGACCTCTTCAATGGCGCGAGCCTGGTCTGGTGTCTCTTCGTAGGGGAAGGCATCTTCCAGTTCTCCCAGCCACGGCTGCTCTGAGTCGGGTGGGTATGCATGGCCAGGAGTAGCCTCGCGCAGGCTGTAGAGGCGCAGGAGATCGCGTGCAATGTCCTGCACGCTCTCCTTGACCTTAGACTTTGCGCGTGTCCACTCTGTCGTACCCAGGCGGCTCAGCGCTGGAACCGCGTCACCCATGCCAATGTAGCGTGTGACCCGGTCAAGCTGGTCGGTCGGGATGTAGAGCTTGTCGGTGCCCGCGTAGCGAATCAAGAGATATTCACGCTCAACGCCCGTTGTGCTCAGCCTGACAAGCCCCTCGAAGCGTCCAATACCGTGCTCCTGGTGAACGACATAGTCGCCCGGGTTGACCTCGGCCAGGAACGAGGAGGGGGTAATCGGCTTGCGGCGCTGTATATTGCGCCGCCTGGACCAGCCGAAGATCTCGGTATCGGTGAAAACATAGAGCGCCATGCCCTGTGATTGCCATCCTTCCTGGAGCTGGCCCTGGATAAGCGTCAGGGTGCCAGGCTCGGGAGGTTGATTGATATTTACGCCAGGGCTGGCATGGATGGCCACATCGTGCAAAATGGCCTCGTCGCCCAACACCTCTGCTATTCTTCGCGCCTGCGCCGTGACGATGACGACACGGCCACGGCCATTGAGCAGTTTGCGACAATCCTGCACGAAGGCACGCAGGCGACCCCCGTATGAATTAGCGCTGCCGAACATGGGCATGAGATGCTCGGTTCCACCGTGCTGGTATGCCTCAAACTCGCCTTCGGAGGCCGAGAGCATACCGGCAAAGCGCAATTGCCGGCGCTGCTGCAGGCGCGGCTCTAGCTGGTTCCAGGAGACATGCGCATCGCGCAAGTGAGGGGGATTCTCGCGGTCGCGTTCAAAGCGCTCCTTCATCTCCTGCGCCTGCGCATCAAGTTCTTCAATGCGGTTCTGGAGGCTTTCGGGATTATCGAGGATGACGAGCCCCCCCGGGGCAAGATAGTCCAGGACCGTAGCGGTGGGATGCAGGTAGGGCAGGTAAAAAGCGATGTCATCAAATGAGCGGCTATGGCGTAGTTCCTCCAGATCACGCTTCCAGCGCTCCTCGGCGTCCCGATGCAACATCGCACTATTGAGTTGCTCGAGTTCCCTGGCCGCCTCTGGCCCGCGTAAAGGCAGCGCTTCGCGCGCAGGGGCTATGATACAGGAAGCAACGGGGTTCAGTGAGCGCTGCGTCTCCTGGTCAAACGTGCGCAGCGACTCGATCTCGTCGCCAAAGAACTCAATACGAACGGGCCTGGGCAAGGTCGGCGGGAAGAGGTCGACGATGCCGCCACGATGGCTGAACTGCCCTGGCTCTTCTACTTCCGCCACCGGCTCGTAGCCAAGGTTGTAAAGGTGTTCCAGCATCAATGTGAGGTCAACCTCCTGCCCTGGCCGCAAATCGTAGAGTGCAGCGGAGAGTTCCTGCGGTGGTATAACAGGCTGTGTCAGTACCCGCGCTGAACAGACGACGATAGCTCCGCGTTCATGGTTTGCCAGGCTGATCAGCGCGGTCATGCGCTGCTGCATGGTGGCGGCATCGCTGATCAGCCGCTCATAGGGCAGCGCATCGCGATCCGGCAGGTACAGGACATCGCTGGAGCGCTCTGCCAGCATCTTGAGCGTGTCCGTCACCTGGCTGGCCTGCAGTTCATCAGCCACGACAACGAGCAGTGGCTGCTTGAGTGCTGAGGCGAGTGCTGCGATAGCGAAGGGGCGTGCAGCTTCGGTGATACCTGTAAGGGCCGGCAGTCCCTCGCCATCCTGGAGTTGTTGTACTAAGCGGCAAAAATCTGGTCTCTGTGATAAGAGAGCAAGCAGTCCCTGTAATGTCAAGTATTCCTCACTACGTCGATAGTATGCTAACCATTAATCCCGTTGTAGTGTAGCATAGCAAGAGCGGTACTGTCGAGAGCTTTGACGCTGTCGAGCGAGGCTATTCGAATGTCACCCCGGCGTTCGTAGGTCCCCGATTTATCGTGGGACCGCGATTTATCGCACCTGTCTGAGGGAGGCGCAATAAATTGCGCAGCTACAAACATGAGTATGACATGGAAAGAACGATGTCGTATGATAAAAGTGCATCATGAGGAATCTATGTGCATTGAGACGTGTAGAGGGAGAGGATATCCATGGAAATCCTGGCAGTCATAGTTGGCATTATTTTAATCATAGGCATCCTGATAGACAGTTTCGAGGCGATCGTTCTGCCGCGCAGGGTATCACGGCGCTTCAGACCGTCGCGCTTTTTCTATATGACGACCTGGGTGCTCTGGTCGACAATAGCGCGCAAGATGCGCCCGGGGAATCGACGTGAATTTTATTTGAGTTACTTTGGCCCGCTTTCACTCATTCTCTTGCTTGTTTTCTGGGCGGCAATCCTCGTCGTTGCCTTCGCCCTGGTGCAATGGGGACTGGACTCACCCATGCACTCCCCGGAGAAGCAAATGACACTTGGGACCTATCTCTATATGAGCGGGTCGACATTCATTACGCTCGGATTGGGTGATGTCACGCCATTAACAGGGCTGGGGCGGTTCCTCACCGTTGCAGAGGCTAGCATGGGCTTTCTCTTTCTCGCCCTCATCATTGGCTACGTTCCTGTGATCTACCAGGCGTTTTCGCGCAGAGAGGCCCAGATAACCCTTCTCGATGCACGTGCTGGTTCACCACCAAGCGCGTCAGAATTGTTGCGCAGGCATTACCGGGACCAGCATACAGAGGAACTGATCCAATTTCTGCGCGAGTGGGAGAGATGGTGCTCGGAGCTGCTGGAGAGTCACCTCTCTTATCCAGTCCTGACCTACTATCGCTCCCAGCATGAACGCCAGTCCTGGCTGGCAGCGCTCACCACTATTCTGGATACCTGCACATTACTGTTTGTTGGCTTCGAGGGTATTTCCACACCGACGATACGCTTCACCTTCGCGATAGCACGTCACGCGGCGGTTGACCTCGCTCAGGTCTATGGAACTCCGCCTGTAGATTCTAAGCTCAATCGCCTTTTACCGGCTGATTTTGCACGCATGCGCGATGCCCTCTCAGAGGTAGGGCTGCGACTGCGGCACGAGGAAGATGCTGAGAAGCGTCTATACGAGATGCGGCGAACGTACGAGCCGTTTGTCAACGCGCTGGCGAATCACCTGCTGTTGAACCTTCCTCCCTGGATTCCAGCCACAAAGACGGTCGACGACTGGCAGACGAGCGCCTGGGATCATTTCGCCGAATGGTCGCCTGAGAAACTCGATGAGATCACGCACATCATCACGGATCACAGGAAGAAGATCCCTCTGCAACACGGACACGAGCACACGCACCAGCAGCCCGCCGCGCAGCCATCCGTAGATGGCGGTGGGCGAGAGGCATCTTGAGCAAGCTAGCAGGGCGAGGGCATTACCTGCCCCCCAGGCAGGGCACCCTCTCTGGGGGAGAGGTATCCTCGCCCCTACATTTCACAGCTTCCCGTTTAGCTACAGATTTGACTACTCTGCCGAAAGGAAGGCTATCGCGGCAACGCCCAGGACCAGGCCGATGAGCTGGTAGGGGCCGGCTTTTTCTTTGTAGACAAGCAGGCCAATCAATACAGCGCCAGCAGCTGAGAGCACCGAAAAGAGCACTGCGCCTTTGCTCAGTTCTGCACCTGTGCGCAGGCTAATGAGCCAGGCCACGTTGGCCGCGATGTAGCCAAGGATGGAGAGGACGGCAAAAATGAGCTTCCCATTCAAAGCGAATTGCTTTGCCAGGATGTCGGCAATCAATTCAAAGAAAACGAGCAGCAAAAGAAAGTAGAGCCACCTGGGCGGTAACATGGGGTAGTCCTTTCAAGAATAGTGAAAGAGCACATCAGAGAAGGGAAGTGGATGGCGTAACAGGCCAGCACCGCATCAGTAGATTGATGCTCTGACGCCCGCATACCGCCTGGGGGGCAAGATCAGCGCGTGGAGGAGATAGAGGACATTATGAAGAAGACCATTATATAGAAAACCCTTCTTTCTGGATCGAGATTATTGTATGGATATGATAACACAGGGGACCGGAAAAAGCGACAGGACAATAAACCAGGGCGACCCGTGAGTCGCCCTGGCACTGCTTCAGAAGAACTGACTATTCGCCCGCGTCTTACGACGCGCGCTCGGCTGCCTTCAGAATAGCGCGTTTGGCCATGACGCAGGCCATTTGAGCGCGATAGGCTTTGGAGCCGTGGATATCCTCCACCAGTTCGAGGCCATCGGCGGCGTGGCTCGCAGCATTCGCAACGGTCGCTTCATCCAGCTTCTTACCGGCGAGGGCAGCCTCGACGGCGCTGGCTCGTGTTGGCTTTACCGAAGCCCCGGTGATGACGATGCTGGCCGCCGCGCAGGTCCCATCGCCGCCAAGAGAGATTACTGCTGCGCAGCCCACCACGGCGTAGTGTGAGGCTTTGTTCGCCAGCTTGCTATAGGCACTTCCTGTATGAGCAGGTGGGAGCGCGAAGCGGATCTCGGTCACGACCTCATCTGGCTTCAGAGCAGTCGTAAACAGATCCATGAAGAAGTCATCGGCCTTGATTGCGCGTTTGCCACCGGGACCCTGCGTCACGATATCGGCCTTCAGCGCCAGCACCATGCCTGGCATATCGGCAGCCGGATCGGAGTGGGCAACGCTGCCGCCGATGGTGCCGCGATTGCGTACTTGCTGGTCGCCAATCATGGCCGTCCCCTCGGGCAGCAGAGCGAAATGGCTGCGTAAGAGATCGGATTGCTCAATTGTCCTATAGGTCGTCATAGCGCCGACAGCTACTAGTCCATTATCCTCGCGGATGTAGGATAGACCGCTGATGCGGCCAATGTCGACCAGGTGCGTGGGCTGCGCCAGGCGCAGCTTCATCGTGGGAAGCAGGCTATGCCCACCGGCCAGTATCTTGGCTTCGTCGCCATATTGCTGCAGGAGCGCAATAGCCTCATCCACCGTGGTAGCGCGATGGTAATCAAATGCTGCTGGAACAGACATACTGTTTTCTCCTTTCGGGCGCAATTAATTGGGCCCCTACTTCTGGTGGATGACTTTCCACAGCTTTTCTGACGTGTACGGCATATCGAGATGCGCTACACCCAGCGCGTCTGCAATTGCGTTGGCGACCGCGGGTGTAGAACCGATCGTGCCAGCCTCGCCGACACCTTTCACACCTAATGGGTTGACCGGAGTCGGGGTGACGGTGGAATCGGTCTCGAAACTGGGAAGCTCTGTGGTAAGCGGCATGGCATAGTCAGTCAGCGTTGCCGTCAGAAGCTGACCATCCTCACCGTAAACGACTCTCTCATACATCGCCTGACCAATGCCCTGCGCAAGACCACCGTGAACCTGGCCTTCAACAAGCATGGGGTTGAGCTGGCGTCCACAATCGTCAACCGCTACATAGCGCGTAATCTCTGCCTCACCGGTGTCTTTGTCTATCTCGACCACACACACGTGCGTGCCGAAGGGGAAGGTATTCCCTTCTGGCTCCCAGAAGACAGTGGTCTCCAGGCCAGGCTCAATATTTGGAGGCAGTGTATTGGAGAAATTAGCTGCCATGGCTACTTCAGCAAAGGTAACAGCTTTCTGTGGGGAGCCAGCCACAAAGAATTTGCCATCCTCCAGCGTTACATCTGAAGCACTGGCCTCCAACATATGAGAGGCAATCAGCTTCATCTTTTCCTTCAGCCTCTGGACGGCGTTGAAGAGAGCAGTACCACCTACCGCCGTGGTGCGACTTCCATAGGTGCCCCGTCCTTCCGGTGTGGAGTCTGTATCGCCATGCATTATCAGAATGTTATCCATTGGAATGCCAAACTCATCAGCGACAAGCTGGGAAAACGTAGTCTCTTCACCCTGCCCATGTGGTGACGAACCGGTGTAAACCATCACAGTGCCACTATGCTCGACACGTACACGGGCGCTCTCATAAAGACCCACTGGTAAAGAGCCCTTCGGGCCAATCCCGCAAGCCTCAATGTAAGAGGAAAGGCCGATACCCATTAGCTTGCCTTCGGCACGCTTCTGAGCTTGCTCGCCACGCAACCCCTGGTAATTCACCAACCCCAGAGCTTTATCCAGCGCAGCTTCATAGTTGCCACTGTCATACACTCCGCCGGCAGGCGACTTATACGGGAACTGCTCCGGCTTGATAAAGTTGAGCCTACGCACCTCTGCCGGGTCCTTGCCCAATTCGCGCGCTAGAAGGTCTACAGCTCGCTCAATGATGTAAGTTGCCTCGGGACGGCCAGCCCCACGGTAGGCATCTGTGGGCGCTTTGTTGGTGAAGACAATATCAGCACTGAGATGTACGGCCGGTATGTCGTAGGCGCCACAGGCAACGGGGAAGCCAAGGGCAATCATAATCGCGTCGGTTAAAAGCTGGCAGTACGCCCCCATGTCGGAGATCCCATGAAGCTTCAGGCCTGTTATTCTCCCATCTTTGGTCGCAGCAATCTCTACATAGTCAACCTGGTCGCGTCCATGAATGGTCACTGCCAGATTCTCACTGCGATCCTCAATCCACTTGACGGGATGCCCTGTTCTCATAGCAGCGAAGGCCACCATGGGTTCCTCAGGGTAAATATTGATCTTGGAGCCGAAGCCTCCACCCACTTCTGGCACGATGACACGCACCTGGTGCTGGGGCAGGCCGACCTGCGCCGACAGGATGTTACGCAGTAGATGGGGATTCTGTGACGAACTCCAGACGGTAAGCGTTCTATCGACCTTGCGCATTTCTGCCACAACACCGCGCGTCTCCATTGCGACAGGGGCAAGACGCTGATTCACCAGGCGCTCTTTGACGACAACGCCGCCATCCGCCAGCGTCTGAGCGAAGACTTTGTCTATCTCATCGGTAGGTGGATGTATGCCAAATGGGACATTGGTACCAAATTCCTCATAGAGCAGCGGAGCGCCTGGCTGCATGGCTTTTTCCATATCAACAACGGCGGGCAGCGGCTCATAATCGACTTCAATCAAATCGCGTGCATCGCGTGCAATATAACGGTCTTCCGCAACCACGAAGGCGACAGGATCACCATAGAATCGTACTTTGCCCTCGGCCAGAGGACCACGTACGCCCATCCCTTCTGCGATTTTCCCCAGGGGGACGGCCACAGCAATATTACCTACTATCCCCTTGATATCTGCAGCGGTGTAAACAGCCACAACGCCGGGATGGCTTCGGGCGGCTTCAGTGTGTATACTCTTAATATGTGCATGTCCATAAGGGCTGCGAAGTACAGCCATATAGAGCATGCCGGGGAGTTTGATGTCATCAACGTAGGTGGCCTGACCGGTGATCAGGCGCGGATCTTCACGCCTCTTAATAGGCGAGCCAAGCATAGCTGCAACACCCATATGTATGCCTATCCTTTCTCATCGCGAGGATCAAAAGTTTTGAGCAATTCGCTACCCTCCCGGGCGATGCGAACGCCCCTGAGGGCAATGTCGGGCCTTCGTGATTGCTACTCGCCTGCTCCTACCGGCGCGGCAGCAGCCGTTCGCATCTGTTCGGCAGCATGCTGGACGGCGCGTACGATGTTTTGATAGCCGGTGCAGCGGCAGATGTTGCCTTCGAGACCCTTGCGAATCTCAGCTTCAGTCGGATTGGGGTTGTTCTTGAGCAGTTGGTACGAGGCCATAATCATGCCCGGGGTGCAGAAACCGCACTGCAAGCCATGCTTTTCCCAGAACGCATCCTGGATCGGGTGCAGGCTTCCTTCCGGGGCAAGTCCTTCGATCGTGCTCACCTCGCTGCCATCCGCCTGTACAGCCAATACTGTACATGCTTTCACAGAGTCGCCGTCGAGGAGTACGGTACAGGCACCACATTGCGAAGTGTCGCAGCCGATGTGAGTTCCGGTGAGGTCCAGCACATCTCGTAAATAGTGCACCAGCAACAAGCGCGGCTCTACCTCCGAATGGTACTGCTTCCCATTCACGGTCACGGTGATTGCGCATTTGTTCGCCATTGAGCTACCTCCATCAGATGTAGTTGTGGAAATACGTTCTCCTTACATTTCAGGCCTTTATGAGCTTGAAAGTCGATGGTAACCAGGGTTTTCGCTAAGACTACCACTCCTTTCTGTCAGGTTCGGATCAGACGCCTTCCGCTAGTGAATACGCTTTAAAGTTTCAGTGCCTGGCGGCACTGCGCGACGTTAGAAAAGAGTACGATGATAACGAATTAAAGCGTAGCACACACAAGGCAAGCATGTCAATTGCGACAAGGCCAATAGGGCATCTCTGTATCCCCTTGCGCACATACAGTACAATAAACACTGACTCATCTTAAATAGTGTCGAACGAGGGAAGCGCTTATGCATCGCCGTGCTCCAGGCTTTCATCCAGGATTGATGACGGATATGTATCACCCAGATTCCGCGTACGTCTCATGGCGTACAGGTTACAATGGTCTCACCACCTTTGATCTCTATACACGCACAGCGCCGTTCGGGGGAGCTTACCTGCTGGTGGCAGGAGTGGAGGCTGCGCTAGAATTCGCGCAGTCCTTCCGCTACACCGAAGAAGAGCTGCGCTTCCTGGCGCATATCCGCGATTACGACGCGGCCTTTCTCGATGAGCTGGCAAACCTGCGTTTCACAGGCGAGATTCTGGCGCTGTCGGAAGGTTCAATTGCCTTCCCCAACGAGCCTATCCTGCGCGTCACCGCCCCATTTCGCGAGGCTCTGCTCTTAGAATCCGGTCTGTTGCAGGCCATCAACCTCTCCACGCTCATTGCTACAAAGGCATCACGCATCGTCTTCGCCGCCGAGCAGGGGCACGTGCGCAGGGTAGCAGAGTTCGCTTTCCGGCGTGCCCAGGAGCCAATGACCGTGGCACGCGCGTCCTACATTGGGGGATGCGCCAGCACTTCTTTACTCAACGCTGCTTACGAGTTTCGCCTGCCTGCCACCGGCACCGTGCCGCACGCGCTCATAGAGCTGTACTCTACGGAAGAAGAAGCCTTCGAGGCGATAGCAGCCGCCTACAACCGTTACACGCTGTTGCTCGACACCTATGATCCCCGCCACGCCATCCACACCGCTATCGGCGTCGCTTTGCGCTCTCAAGAGACTCTGGGTCATACACTAGCTGCCGTGCGGCTAGACAGTGGGGACGTGGCTGGCGACAGCATTTATGTGCGCGAACAACTTGATAAAGCAGGCCTGGCCGAGACACGCATCCTCGCAAGTGGCGATCTCGACGAGTGGAAGATTACTGAACTGCTGGAGGCGGGCGCCTGCATCGATGCATTCGGGGTTGGCACTGCGCTGGGCTATGGCGCCGGGTCGCCAGAACTGGGCATTCCAGGAGGAGCGCTTGGAGCTGTTTATAAAGAGGTGTGGTATGTTGACGAAACGGGTACAGAATACCCCAAAGTGAAGATTGCAGGACCTAAAAGCACCTGGCCAGGCAAGAAAGAGATCTATCGCCACCCGCAGTGGGAAGAAGACATCATTCAACTGGCCCACGAACCTCGCCCGGACAACTACCAGCGCCTCCTGCGGCCTGTCATGCGCAATGGAGAAATGATTCCCGGCAGCCTGCCGCCGCTCTCGGAAATCCGCGAACTGGCCCAACAAAACCTGCATGCCTTGCCCATCAAGTACCGCGTGCTCTCCGTCGAACAGCCCTACCCGGTCCACTTTAGTGAAGGCCTACAAGCCTTACGCAAGCAGGCTGCACAGTTGGTAGGGGGGACGATCTAGCAGAGAAGGATGAATTTATATATGGCAGAAAGTCCCGTGCAGCCGGGCACGAAATCCACTGAAGAAGCTGTAGCGACAACGACAGCACTGAACGAGTCCCCTGCCAAAGAGACGCAACAAGCAGTCCCTGCGCCGCCGATTATCTGGACTCCGCGCTTTATAGTGATATTCGCCCTGGCACTGGTGGTGGGACTGGCTGCCGAGGGGCTATTTGCCGAGGGCTGGACTAACAAGCTCTATCCAGGCGGTTGGATACTACTAATTCACGCGATCCTGGCTCTTGGCTGGTGGACCTTCATCCTGGTACGCGCTCGCTCGTGGTGGATTCGCACCGGGGCGATTTTTGCATGTATCTGGGGATTGTTTGCATGCTTAAAGGCTTTGATGGAGATGCAAGTAGTTGATTCCAGCCCGGCCATCATTGCTCACGTAATTGCTGCCAGCAGCAGCGCCTTGCTTGGAGCCTACGTATGCCTCTCGCTTGATCGCACTCCCCTGCGCCGCTGGGACGCCTGGTTTTTCAGACTGGCGCTCGTGCTTGGGAGTGGCGCTGTTGCGCTTTTTTATTTCTTGACGCCGGCGGCTAGTCGCTCACTTGCGGTACTGGAAGGGGACCTAACCGCCACCGCGCTTTTTCTGTGCGTATCCGTGTGGTGGCTACGCCCATCGTGTTGGAAAGCCCGGCCAGGACCAACCTTCCTCTTCGGTATAGCCCCCGTTATCCTGCTCTTTCTCGCTATTCCTAACATTGTCGATGGCGGCACAAATCTATTTCTCAGCCAGGTCGTGTTTCTCTGTATCATCCTAGGCATTATGCGACTCGTCCAGTGTGAACTAGTTAATTGACCGCGTCTTTCAGATCAACTATACTGTCCCTAACAGCAAGTTGGTTGAGCTTTAAAACACCCGAAATCGCAGCACACACAATTTCTCAACTTAGAGAGAAGATTGCATAGTCAGTGGCGAGGTGCATAATGTCTATATATGAGAATCAGACAGGAAGGCTTCCTCCCCAATCCCTGCTCCAGCAGCGTTACGTCGTTGTGGGACAAGCAGGCAAGGGCGGAATGGGGGCCGTCTATCAGGCCATAGATACACGCGACACTCACCGTCGTGTCGCCATCAAAGAGATGAGTCAGGGCCACCTGAGCGATGCAGAGCTTGCTGAAGCTACTGCACAGTTTCAACGTGAAGCCACCCTACTGAGCAGGCTCTCCCATCCCAACCTGCCGCACATCTACGATGCCTTTAACGAGAGAGGGCGCTCCTATCTTGTGATGGACTTTATTGATGGAAAGACGCTGCTACAACTGCTCAAAGAGACGGGATTCCGCCCACCGCAGGTCGCACAGGTCCTGGGCTACGCATTGCAGTTGTGCGATGTGCTGGCTTATCTTCACCAACAACAACCGCCTGTCATTTTTCGCGACCTCAAGCCAACCAATGTGATGGTGACAGCCAATGGGCATGTTTTCCTGATTGATTTCGGGATTGCACGCATATTCAAAGAGGGACAAGAACAGGATACCGCGCTCCTGGGATCGCCGGGGTATGCAGCGCCCGAGCAGCATGGGAGTGCGCAGACAAATCCACGCTCGGACCTCTATAGCCTCGGCGCTACACTCCACTTTTGCCTGACGGGAAGAGACCCTTATCACGCCGAGGACCGCTTCACATTTCCGCCTGTACGGCAGTATAACCCGCAGGTGCCGGTCGAACTTGACCGGCTTATCCAGCGCTTACTGGCACTGGACGAGCGGCAGCGCCCTGCCAGCGCTGTGGAGGTCGGGCAGGCGCTGGTGAAAATCAGCCAGCAGGCGATGGAGGATACGAGGTCCATATCGCCTTCTATGAACCCCGCCATTGCTCCGACCCAGTACGGAAAACTCCCACCGGCCTCACCTCCAATACCGTACATGTCACCAGCTCCCGATGCCAACCAGGGGCCGCTAGTGCTGCCTCCAACAGCAGCGGTTGGACCTTCAGCCCAGCCAGCCAGCAGAGCAGCGCCACAAAAGGCAGGTGTCTCATCCAGCTTTGCGCGCATATGGACGATGCCTTTCACCACACTCTTTGGTCTTATACTCGTACTCACTACTGGCGGCAGTCTCTACGCCTTCAACCTCATTGGCGCATCTGATCACCTGGTTGAGTTCGGCATGGCGGTGCTCTTGTTGCTGCTCGCTTTCATTGTCAGCGCGGCGATGCCCAGCCCTGCCTCCAAAAGCATACCGCTCTTCACGGGGCTCGCGGCACTGCTAGCCAGTCTCGCCTTTGTATTACAGGCAGCCCCCATCTCGCGGCAGCCGCTATCAACCACTCTCACATCCCTGCTCCAGTTTGTAGTGCTCAACCGGCTGTTCACGGCAGGATTGGCGATTGCCACCATTATATCACTGCTCTGGCTCACGCGCCCCTTTGCCGTCGTGGATCGCATTGTCCTGCTCATGATTTTTGGCATCGCGGGCGTATGTACAGTCATTCAGTATCCCTTCAATGATCAGGTAATCGTCAAACACGTGTTGTTGCTTGTCGTCTTGATCATGCTGATCCTGGGTACGCTGGTAGCATCGCAGATGGAACGCGTGCGAGCAGGTACGGGCGGAACTTAGTTCCTTTGGGCAGGCACAGGATGATGCCCCAGCCTGCTTTGCCCTTTTCTCCCGCAAACGTCTTCACGGATGGCCGGGTCAACACTTTCAAGTACTGGCCCGGCAGTTCGCGTATTGCCTGCCCGAGTGGGAGAGGTGCAGTGATATCATAAGCTGGACTTTGATTTGAGGTAGTAGCCATGTTATTTTCCTCTTCCTTGGCAAGTAAAACTTGCACATCGAGTTCGTAAAAATCGCACAAAGGGCTACACCAGATTTGGGACTGGTGCAGGTGTCACCACAGGTCTGTCCACGCTTGCTCGCCGCAGCACACGGACCATGAGCACCGCCCTGATGATAGCTGTGATGAGCAAGAGTGCGAAGATCACCAGCAGCCACGAGACAATATCTGGCGCGTTGAAAAACAGCCCACGCCATGTTATGTAGTTGTTCAGAATTGGCAGTCCAAGTAACAGCGCAGGAAAGACCAGTTCCCACACGAGCCGCAAGCCAACACGCACGATATTGAAGCCTCGCTTCCAACGGCCCGGCTGCCGCCAACGCCGCCCAAACTTCTCGCTCCAGCGTGACAAGCGCAGTGCCGACCACAGCACCAGGGCCGAGATGAGCACGAGGATACTATCGATAATGAGATAGAGTGTGCCCACAGCAGGTCCAGAAGGTGGAGGCTTTTGACCCACAAGCATATTCATCACTCCACCGGCAATATTTTCTACGCTGCCTGAAAGGAGTGCCGTAAGCCCACTCTCATTTGAGAGTACGACAATACCCCATTGGCTTTCCGGCACAAGAATCATGTCCGAGTAAAAATTCCCCGTGCTCCCATTGTGCCAGATGGTTTGTACACCATTGATTGGACCATTGGCCCAGCCCATGCCATACGAGGTGCCTGGAAACATCACGGCTGCAGGCGCATGCAGCGCGGCTCGCAGGTTCTCATGTTCCCGCTCCAGTCGATCGAACTCCGCGATTTGCTCCTCGCCAAACAGGCGCGGCTCTGCTTCTTCTGCCAGCGCTAAATAATAACTGGCATGAGCCCGTCGAATGGCATCCATCTCACCACTCACCTGCAGGCCCTCCAGGCCGTACTCGCGGATCGTTTCCAGCATGAACAGGCATGGCTCTTCATCCTCCTGCTCTCGCTGCTGCAATAAATGCTTGTCCAGCAGCGAGATGACGGCATCTAATACGTTAACGACCGTCTCAGCGGAGGAGTGGTATGTTCCCAGGCAGACTGCCTCCGCCGCTTCCAGGGTACAGCCGCCAACGAAGACGGCCAGGAGTCGAAAGAGTCGCTGTTCTTCCCGATTCAGTAAGTCATAGCTCCACCTGATGGTATCGCGCAGGGTTTGCTGTCGCGCGGGCAGGTCTCGCGCCCCACCGGTGAGTACCTGCAAGCGCCACCCGAGGCGCACACAAATCTCGACTACGGCGCGAGCATTGACGGCGCTGAGCTGAAAATCTGGCTTGACAGATTGTACGCGCTGGATGAAGAGCGCAACCGCGGCATACCAGGATAGAGCCTCCAGAGGCGGGAGATGGCTCAGATCGGGAAGTGCTAAGGGTGTCACTGGAAGTAACTGTTCATAACTTAGTCGCAGTGCCTCCCGGCTGGTCACCAGCACCTTCAGCGACGGAAACTCCGCCAGGAGTTCTGCCAGGAGCGGCGCTGCCGTTATCACCTGCTCGAAATTGTCGAGCACCAGCAAGAGATGCTTCGCGCACAGGTATTCATTGAGTCGATCAAGCAGAGACCTGCTGCCTGCTTCCCTGAGGCCAAGCGTTTGCGCAATCGTGGGAACGACGAGGGCCGTATCGCTGATAGGAGCCAGCGAGACAAAGTACACTCCATCAGGAAATGTAGGCAGCATTTCGGCGGCTACCTGCAACGCCAGGCGTGTCTTGCCGACGCCGCCGGGCCCAACGAAGGTGAGCAGCCGCACGCCAGTTTGCCCAAGAAGCCCGCTGGCATGAGCAACATCGCGCTCACGCCCCAGCAACGGTGGAAGTTGCGCCTGGAGGTTGGATTTCACACCCCCGGATGCATAGGTTGATCCATCCGCGTCCACTGGAATAGCTGCCAGCTGCTGGGAGGTATCCGCGCTCACGGGAGAGGCCGGATGTCCTTGCAAAGTTGGTTCTTGTGCGCCTGAAGTTTTCCCGGCCAGGCTTTCTCCAGACAGCGCGGCTGCAATCGCGTTCAGATGTTCGAGCGTCAACTCCTCCGACTTACCAAGATAGGCCCGATGAAGCTTGCCATTACGCTTGTGGTATGCTTTCCAGTATCACCCGCCGCGCCTATTTCCTGCCTGTTCCTTGCGGGCCGTGAAGGTTCCATATGAGCTGCTGAAGGCAAAGGTAGTGACTGTCTCCAGCCATGCATACCAGGCCGGTGTTCCTACCGCCAGCGAGCATTCTTCTCCGTCTCGCTGGTAGATCAGCACGTCAACCTGCACAATAGGGGTTGTTCGCGCCATAGCTCCTTGCTCTGGCAACATAGCATTGCAATAGAAAAGTTCCCGTACAGTATAGCACATGTTAGGGAACTTCTCTAGTGAGGAAGCTCCAGGGCACCGCAAGGTCGCCCCTACATTTTACGGATTCGCTTCCTAAACCAGCCTTGACTTTTCTCATAGAGATGTAGCAAGGAAACCCCTGTGCTTCAGTCAGGGAGGAAATGCCACGCACCGCAGTGCACCGCAGTGCTCGGCGCCTTGCCCTCCTCCTTTCTTGACTTTTGTTATGTGATCTGCTATACCGTTCCCATGAGCAAAACACTCACTAGAACCATTTGCATCAAACTCGACGTAGACGGTCATGAGGTAGCTTTGCAAGAGACACAAAAGTGTTTCAA
>WNGD01000559.1_pt1 | contig 50059 bp, 48 predicted proteins | sample 5400671 | NCBI WGS metagenome assembly WNGD01 (sample SAMN13153369, study PRJNA577476) | soil metagenome | isolation source: 40 cm soil or saprolite under grassland replicate 2 | place: USA:California | collected 2016-06-15 | reverse complement strand
CAGGAGGTTCCTGAAGAGATCAGATCCTCTTTTCGGGAGATAACCCATGGAGTCAGCATGTGAGGGTTGCTTCTTCGTGATGATCTTGGCACATCTCTGCCGATTTTTCAGAACGGATGTCCTAAGTAGCCAGCACAGGACCCGGTCGATGCGCATATCTCCAGGCCCATGATAAACGGTTGCTCTCATGTTTTTCTCCTCTTCAAGTCAGCGTTTCACCGTTAGGCAGCGCTTTCCCACGCCGCGCACCCAGCACAACGCTTGCGCCCTGCGCGCAGAGAAGCCGGGCAGTCGCCTCGCCCAGCCCGCTACTCGCGCCCGTGATGACGACGACGTTTCCTTCGATGTTCTTGCTCATACTCTTGACTTCTGCTTGCCATGACTCCGCTCAGCGACCCGTCCTTCGCTCCAAGTTTTCGGGGTAGCGAGCCCCTTGCACCGTGATCTTTGAGGCGGCGCTCTCGATTTCGCGGAGATCGTCGGACGTCAGTTCGACTGCAACTGCTCCGATGTTCTCGTCCAGGCGCTCCAGCTTCCGGGTGCCTGGGATGGGAACAATCCACGGCTTCTGGGCAAGCAGCCAGGCGAGCGCGATTTGAGCAGGTGTTGCCTTCTTCCGTTCTGCGACCCTGCCAAGCAGATCAACCAGGGCCTGATTCGCTTTTCGAGCCTCTGGCGTAAAGCGAGGGACGATGTTGCGGAAGTCGGAACGGTCGAACGTCGTGTTTTCGTTGATCTTGCCCGTGAGGAAGCCCTTCCCAAGAGGGCTAAATGGAACGAAGCCGATTCCGAGTTCCTCGAGGGTCGGCAGCACTTCCGCTTCAGGGTTTCTCCACCACAGCGAGTATTCACTCTGGACTGCAGTGACCGGCTGGACAGCGTGTGCATGACGAATCGTTTGCACTCCTGATTCAGAAAGGCCGAAGTGCTTCACCTTCCCTTCCTGAATCAGGTCCTTTACTGCCCCGGCTACGTCTTCGATTGGCACGTCCGGGTCAACGCGGTGTTGATAGAACAGATCGATGGCATCGACCTTAAGTCTCTTAAGCGAGGCTTCAGCAACGTGTTTGATGTGTTCTGGTCGGCTATCCAACTCACTCCACCCCGATTCGCCGTTGGAAGCAGGTTTGAACCCGAATTTGGTGGCGATCACCACTTGCCCGCGGAAGGGGGCGAGAGCTTCGCCCACAAGTTCTTCGTTCGTGAACGGGCCGTACACTTCAGCGGTATCGAAAAACGTCATGCCGCGTTCGACTACCGACCGAAGAAGTCGGATCATCTCCTGCTTGTCTGCAGGCGGACCGTAGCCATAGCTCATTCCCATGCAGCCGAGCCCGATAGCCGAAACTTCCAAGTTGCTCTTTCCAAGTGTGCGCTTCTGCATTCGTCTTGTCTCCTGTCTTTGAGTAAAGGTCGGAACGATCGTTCTCCACGATCAGACCTGGTATTGTTCGTCGCTGACCTTTTCCATCCAGTCGGCGGTCTTGCCGTCGAGCTGTTCCTGAATGGCGATGTGCGTCATGGCCGTGGTTGGCGTGGCGCCGTGCCAATGTTTCTCACCCGGCGGGAACCAGATCACGTCACCCGGCCGAATTTCCTCGATCGGACCACCCCAGCGTTGGACCCGGCCGCAGCCAGCCGTCACGATCAGGGTCTGGCCCAACGGGTGGCTGTGCCATGCTGTCCGAGCGCCGGGCTCGAACGTGACACTAGCACCGACCGCGCGTGCCGGATCGGGTGCCTGGAACAGGGGGTCAATGCGTACCGTGCCGGTAAAATACTCGGCCGGTCCTTTGCCAGAAGGTTGCGAGCCACTTCTTGTAATGTCCATGTTCTGAATTCCTCCACTTTGAATCGTTTTTGCTAACTCATGAGGCCTCACGATCCCATCTCTTGCGGTTTTTAGTGAAGTGATAGCCGTAGAAATGGCGAAAGGCATGTGCATTCATGCCCGCATGCTTGTGAAAGCCGATGAGGGCTGGACAGACCAACACATCAGTGCAGCTTTGTCCCTTCTTGAAGAAGAGTCCAGCTTACCTGCAAAAGCAGAGAAGCATGTTCTCTGTCTGGTGATCATTATAGACGCGCCTTCGCACAAGGTGGTAGAATAATTGTCGAAAATGATTGAATGATTCTGCACATCTTCCAGATGAGCGATGGAGAAACCAGTGAAGAGGTTGCTATGGATGTGATAATCCACCAGCAGGCAGAACGCGAGGCCCAGCGGGTGCAAGCCAACCGCGAGGAACTGGTGGAGCGGATCGCGCGGGCTATGCGCGAAGATGGGACCGCCCAGCCGCTCCAAGGGCTTCACCTCTACCGTTACTCCTTGCCGATGGCGCCGGTTCACGGCGTGGTCAAGCCATCCGTGTGCGTGATTGCTCAGGGCAGCAAGGAGGTCCTTCTGGGCGACAGCCGCTACCGGTACGACCCCTCACAGTATCTGCTCGCTACCGTCGAGCTGCCCCACGTCAGCTAGGTCCTGGAAGCATCGAAGGAGCGGCCCTACCTCAGTCTCCGCCTGGAACTCGCCCCCACCCTCGTCAGCTCGGTCATGGTGGAAGCCAGTCACACCTCGCCTCCAGGCCATGCTGAGGTGAGGGCCATCGCCGTCAGCCTGTTGGATGGGCACCTGCTGGACGCCTTCGTGCGGCTCGTCAGGCTCCTGGATGCCCCTGCCGAAGCACGGGTCCTCAGGCCTTTGATCACGCGGGAAATTCTCTACCGGCTCCTGGTGGGAGAGCAGGGTGCCCGACTCCGTCACCTTGCGATCCTGGGGGGCTATACCTCCCACATCGCCCGAGCGGTCCAGCGACTCCGCCAAGACTTCGACCAGCCATTGCGCATCGAGAGCCTCGCGCAAGAGTTGGGCATGAGCGTCTCGGGTTTGCACCACCACTTCAAGGCCGTCACGGCGATGAGTCCCTTGCAATTCCAGAAGCGGCTGCGACTCCAGGAGGCCCGCCGTCTGATGCTGGGCGAAGACCTCGACGCGGCTAGTGCAGCCTATCGCGTGGGATACCACGATGCCTCCCACTTCAATCGGGAGTACAAAAGCCTCTTCGGTTTCCCACCGATGCGCGACGTGCAACGGCTGCGGGAAGAGGCGCAGGATCAAGCTTCCCGATGAGCAAGACGAGAACCGCTCTCCAGGCTGATGACAGATTGTTGCATGAATCCTCGTTCTCCCTGTCGTTCTGTCTCCCTGTTCTCGTGTCTCAGCCAGTTCGTCTGGCAGCCCTGGAAAGACAACATCCAGACGACAAGGACGCCTCATGAGGTCGCGAGCGGGTTATTTACACCATTCTATGCTGATGCCCCAGATGGGGAGGGGTTTTCTCAGGCTCTGAATGGTCGATTCCTCTGTTTCGCGCCGATTTCCTCTGTTTCACCTCAAAATCGGTCGAAGTTTGGTTTGACCCAATTTACCAGATAGCGAGCTGCATCCGCGTGACAACAAATCCCGCTCCGGGTCCCGTCACCATCAGGCCAGGCTGACTGCCCGTATAGGTCGTATCAGTGATCGACCTTCCCTGTTTTAGCGGGACCTGCAGGCCATTGATCTTGAACGTGAACGTCCCGTGCAGATCCGTGACCTGCAGCTCGTTGATCTGGTGCAGGCCGTGGATAGCGGACGAGCGGCCCTGCCACAGGACGGTGGGGGAGATAGCTCCCATGCTCGGGGTATCGTATCTCAGCACCATATAGTTGCCGTTACTGGAAACAACGAACGCGTAGCACGACCTGGCCGTGTTCTGCTGGTAGCGCAGGTTCAGTGCAAGCCCGTAGAACCGGTCCTGACCGCCTGTATCCTGCCTGATCCGTGTTGACAATGTGAAGTTTTTCGGCAGCGCACCGCCGCTGGCGGGATAGGGGAAATACGTATCGTTCTGTGTGTCGGTCGTGAGCGTGTACTGGCCGTTGTTGACGCTGGCGGTCAGGCCGCCAATGCTGCCCTCGACCCAGTCCTGGGAGTTGGTGGCGAACGTGTCAACGAACGACGCGGTGGTGGTGGTATGGACCGTGTTCGTCGTAGTTTGTGTGACGCCTGGGGAAGCCTGGAAGCGCATCACAATGACCGCCAGCACAATGATCAGGATGGCTATGCCCGCGATCACCTGCGCCGAGATAGTTTTCCTGGCCGCTGGTCGTAAAGGGTACGAGCCGTGTGTGCCTGTAGTGGGATAGTCAGCGTAGGACGTGGCGGGACTGGAGGTAGGATAAGATGGCTCGTAGACGGGGGCCGAAGGGAGCGTCGGTGCCTGTTTGTACGTGGAGACGGCTGGATCGCGGCGCGCGGTCGCATACGTATCGGGCGCGAGATAATGGCTGTTCATTGTGCTCAGCACGCTTTCCAGCGCCTGGGCCATAGCTTCCGCTGACTCGAAGCGGTGTTCAGGCGCTTTCTGCAATGACCTGGTGGTGATCAGTGCGAGGGACTCTGGTATGTTAGAATTGAATTCGAGCACCGACGGTGCGGGCGAATGCACGTGTTGATACATCAACCCCGTCGTCGTCGTCGAGAGAAATGGGACGCGCCCGGTCAATATCTGAAAGAGCACCACGCCAAGCGCGTAAACGTCGGCGCGCGCATCGATGGGCTGGCGCTTGATCTGTTCGGGGGCCATATACTCTGCCGTGCCTATGATCTGATCGGCCTGGGTGAGTCCAGCGCGGTTGCCTGAATAGTTGCCGTTCGCCCACGTGACCTCCTGGCTACTATCGAAGAGCCTGGCGATGCCGAAGTCGGAGAGCAGGAGCTGGTTGCGATCCTGCGCCGAGACGAGCATGTTCTGCGGCTTCACGTCGCGGTGGACGATGCCGCGCTGGTGGGCGTGGTGCAGCGCGCGCGCCATTAGCAGGGCGTAGTGTGCGGCGCGGTCCGGCGCGAGCGGGGAGCGCAACTGGTCGCGCAGCGTGCCCCCACCTACGTACTGCATCACCAGGTAAGCGAACGGACCTTCATCGCTAAAGTCGTACACCGCCACGATATTGGGATGTTCCAGGCTGGCGATCAACTGCGCCTCGCGCTCGAAGCGCGCCCGGAAGTCGCCATCTCCGGCGTCAGGGGCGAGAATGACCTTGATCGCCACATGGCGGCGCAGGCGCGCGTGATACGCCTTATAGACGCGTGCCATACCACCTTCGCCCAGCTTGTGCTGAACCTGGTAGGGGCCTAATTGTCGGCCTATCAGCGGATCATGTTCTGCCATTGATTGCTCATTTCTTTATTTAGCAGCCGACCGTCACGGAGACCCTGTTGGCGGGTCCGGAGAACGTCGCGGTCCCCGTTTCGGTGCAGGGGAAGCGAGGAAGATCGATATCGACCGTCGCTGCCTGACCGGGCGTCAGCGTTCCGCTGGCAGGTTGGATGGTTATGCCGGGAATCGTGCCGCCACTCGTAGAGGTCCAGTTGAGATTGCTCGTAGCGTTTGCCGAACTACTGAGGGTCACGGGACAGAGCCAGAACACCACCGTAGTTTCCTGCATTTTGCAATTCTTACTCGTCGTGAGATGGGTTGCGTTGACGCTCAGGGTCGGAGGCACAGGCGCGGGCTGGACCGTGAACGTCACCCCGACGGTAGCATGGGCGGTCCCATTCGTGAACTGGACCTGGCCCTGGTAGGTGCCCGCCTTTGATCCGGCTTTGGCGATCGACGTTGAGACCACAACACCCTGCGTCGCGCCAGCATTGAGGCTGCCACTGGTTGGAGTGACGGCGAGCCAGGCTCCGCCACTGCTCGTCGCGGACCAGTTGCCCCGTCCGCCGCAGTTGTTCAACGTGACGGTCTGACCGGGAGGATCGTTCGCGCCCACCGTCCCCGTGAAGTTCAGCGTGGTCGGTGTCACAGTGACGCAGCCGGTCTGCACCGTCAGCGCAACGTTCAGGGTCACGTTCTGCTCGTTCTGAGCATTGCTGCTAAACGTAATGGTCGCGTTATATGTACCAGGCTGGAGCGTGCCAGCGAGCGCGCCGACCGCGATACTCTGCGTACCGGGCTCCTGTATCTGCCCGGACTGTGGAGTCAATTGCAGCCAGGGGGCCTGCGTTTTGTCCCAGGTCGCCGTCCAGTTGAGGAGATCGGTCCCCGTTGTGCTGAGCGTCGCCTGTTGGGTGACCGCCTGATTGTACCCCTGGCTGATGGGGCCAAACGTCACTGTTCCTGGATTGACGGCGCTGAAGCCCGTGCCTGCCTGTGTGGTCGGCGTTGTGGAGGGCGTCACGCTGGCCGAAGCGGTAACGGTTGCGCCCGGCGTCACGGTCTGTCCGGCACCGAGCATGGTAAATGTAACAGATGCGCTGCGTGGGCTGAGCGCCTCCGTCGCGCGAATCGTATGTTGTCCCGCGCTCCAGCCCTGCTCAACGGTAAAGGTGGCGCTAAACGTGCCGTCGCCATTGACGATGATGGTGGTAGCACCAGACGCCTGTTTTGGCGCTTGCGGAGCCTGCTCATTCTGGATGGCGAGCGCCCAGGATGACGCCGGTCCGCTGGCCGCAGTATTTGTCGTTGGACGCGCCGCCGACGTATTGGTGAGAATCGTGCTGCCGTCGAGCGTGCAGGTGACGGCGTTGCCTGGGATAAAATGGCTGCCATGCAGGTGGAGCGAGCCGCCTGCAGAAACGTCTGCGCCGCCCTCCATAGAGAGGGATGGCGCCAGGATCGTCAGGCCGATGCCGATAATACTGGCGAGGATGACGAAAGGGATGATGAGAACGATGATCAGCCATGTCGCGCAGCCAGGAGCCGGCTGTGGCTTGTTTGGCAGGTGGGGACCCGGTCTGTGCGGCAGGCGCTTGCTGTAGATGCCGGGAGGACGTACTAACGGCTTCGGGTCTGGGAGCACGAGCTGGCCGAAGGCTGGTGGAAAATTATTCACAACCGGCGGCGTACCTCCAGCCGTCGGTGCGCCCGCGACCTGGGGCGTTCCCTGCGCTATTGGAAGATTCGCCGTCGGCGTCATCGGGTCTCCCAGCAATGGTAAGCTGAAATTTACCAGTGCGAGGCGGCGCTTCTCCTCTTTGTCCTCCTCCACTTCCACGGATTCCATGGGTCCGGTACGAGCGTTGATGAGTGCTTCCCTTTGCTCCGACCACTGCATCAGTGCCGTAGGAGCCTCTTCCCGCACAACGAGCGTCTGTTCGCCTTCCAGCACCACGGGGCGCATGGACCGGGAAATATGGGTCATCCCGGCTGCTCCATTGGTCAATTGCCCACATGAGCCGCAAAACTCCGCGTAGTCGGGGATTTCCGCCGCGCAAAATTCGCATGCACGCATAGTATCGTCCCATCCTCCCGCATGGAATACAAAGCTATGTATTTGTCTATATCAATAGACGGATGAAGTGGATGACATTATCGCTAACGGGTATATAGATGGTACCTTCAGGAAGGTTTGCGCCGTTTATCAATTAAAAATCAAAGACGGCCTACCAAAAACGAGAGGTGCGGGGGCGTTATCCGGATTGGTGACCTGTAGCAAGAGGCGACCATCACTGCCTATATAGGGCGTCGTATCGGGCACAGTAAGGGTGTTCTGACTCAGGGAGAAGCGATCCCAGGTGCCGATTTGCTGGTTATAGAGGCTTGTCAACATTATGGCATTGGAGCTATTGCCGCTTGTCGCACTCGCCGGAGTCGGCATTTTGAGCGAGATGCTGCGCGTCAGAGCCGTGTTGGGGAGATTGAATGCGAAGAGCAGGCTGGTGCCAGACACGCGATAGACGCCCGGTTGAATCAACTGGGCGGTGGAGTTCTGAGCATCTATCGGAGTGCCCTCGATAAAGTCCTGGGGGATATTGGCTGTACTATCCAGCGTAATATTCACCGGCATGCGCACAAAGCTTTCGTGCTGTCCACCCGGGTGTTGACCATTGATCGTCATCGTATCGCCGCCGAGTTGCTGCTCGGCCCAGCCGATGAGGGTCGCGGGCGCTCCTGCTATCAGCAGCGGGTCGTAGCTCTGGGTCAGACTGGCGGTGCTGGGGAGCACACCTGGCAGAACGATGCTATTCTGGATGGTCAGCGCATTGCGATTGCAGGGTCCACTGCACGGCAGAACGGAGTAGCCAGCCCCATTCAGCGCCGATAGCAGGGCCATGTGGCGCTGGAAGTCGGTCTGTGGCTGCTGATTGTGCGCGTAGGGGAAATAGGACGCAGGCAGATTGCCCTCCTGCGCGAGATAGTCGGCGAGGTTATGACTATTAGAGAGCGGCGCGTTGTGCAGGGGGAGATCGATCTGCAGCGTCTCGCCCGCGCCTATGTGTCCGATTGGTACGAAGCTATGAGGCAGCAGGATAGAGATATCGCTCAGATCTGTACGGAATGTGTTCCTGATGGTACCTATCAGCCGATTGTCGCGCAGGGACAGGTGAGCGGTCATCGCGCCCGGAAGCTGCGTATCCTGTTCTGAGAGCACGGGATGGAAAGTCCAGCGTTGATTCTCTGGTATAGTTAGCGTAGTGCCGTTCTCTCCCGTAGAAATGCTCGCGAGTTGATCATCTTGTGGTCCCGGCAGTGGCGTTCTGACCAGCGATGGCGAGTAGAGCGGCAGAGCCAGGCTTTGCGTGGGAATGTGCAGAACGATAGTACCCTTATCGGGCACGAACACGCCATGATAGGTCGTCACATGCGCCGTCGAGCCATTTTGTGTGAGTTGGATGAGGGAGAGCGTATTGTCTACGAGCGCGGTGCTCCTCTGGTAGGCAGCGGCGCTGTAGGTGAGCAACGAGAAGGCCAGCAGCGACAGGGCGAAGATGCGCCACGTCCATATCCTGGGCAGTTTCAGGCCGCGCACGATCAGAACGCGCAGGGGACCGAGCATAAGGAGGTAGCCAAGCAGAAGCAAGAACACGAAGCCCGGCTCCAACACCCGTCCCGGCGCAACCATATCCACGATGCCGCCCTGGGTGAGCAACTGACCGGGACCATTATCATAACTGATCGATGTATCAGCGGAGATCAGCACCTGGTCTCCCAGCGCATTGAGGAGGATCGTCTTCCAGAGCAGGCTGGCCCCATCCCAGGAGATAAGCGGGCTGGCGGTGAGGTCAAACGCGAGGTAGCAGATCGCCCCCTGCCCCTGGCGCGCCTGGACCAGCAGCGGCGTGGTACCCGCCGATAGCAGGGTCCTGCTATCGTAGAACGTATCTTGCGAGAGGAGGGTTGCGGTACTGGCCGTGATGGGCGTTGAGAGCTTCCCGCTGGAAGGCGGCTCACCAGCGGCATTGGCAATGAGCGAACTGTCGATGGGCAGGAGCTGGGTATTGGCCGGCAGTGTGCGCGTGCCATTGACCTGGATGGGCAGCAGTCCGGCTGGCAGCTTGCCCAGCGTGCGCTGCCAGTTTGAGCCGCCCACCTCGATCAGCACCCCGCCCTGGCCTACCCATGTCTGTAGGGCCATTAACTGGTCGTTGCTCAATGTGCTGATGTCGAAGTCATCAAGAATGAGTATATCGAACGCCTTCAGCACGGCGGCGTTGTCGGGCATCATACTGGCGTCCAGCGGTGAGAGAGTGAGCGAATCGGACTGGTGTGGGATGACAACGTTGGCAAGCGAATTAAAACTAGCGATGCTGTGATCGGAGAGCATACCGATGAAGAGGTCGCCGGTGCGCACGCCATAACCGCGCGAGACCGTTTGTATGGCTTCGATGCGGCCCTGCCCATTGCGTAACGTCGCGACAAAGCCTATCGGGATGAGATTGTTGAGTAGAAATGGTGCGTAGACTGTGAGCTGTTGGCGTGCCCCGTGCCGCAGCGTTACCGCCTGCCCGAAGCTCCACGGCGAGGTGATGCTAACGATATCCGCGTGCGGTGGCCCCGTGAAAACGCTGACCGTCAGTGCGCCTTTAAAATCGGCCCCGCTATTTTCCATGGTTACGTGTACCGGAGTCCAATAGTTCATCCTGAAAAACGACTGGTAGTAGCCCATATCCATATTCAGCGCAAGGCCGTCCGTGGGTACGTTCATTGCCTGAACCGTCTGTATCTGCGCACTCTGGCTCAGGCGTGCTGGCAGAACGGCACTGACGTAGGTAGAGGAGCGATCTCCGCCGAGCTTGACGTTTTGCAAGGGGGTCGGGATCGGCACACCCTCGCTGGCGTAGGACTGCATGGTGGGTGAGGTCTGGGACGCGGGCAGGAGCGTGGAGAACAGAAATAAGACCGCCAGGGCGAGGCCGCACTGCATAGTGATTTTGATGAGTTTTGATCGTTCCGACTTATGAGTATGCATAAGCATGTGCGCGCCTTCCCAGATATTCGAGAGAATTGCATCCTGCTATCAGGTGTAATACGTTCTAACACTTGCCGGACTCACTGCAATTGTAATATATTTGTGCCAGAATAGCTATCGAGATCGACCCCCATGCGATACTTCATATCGTAGTGCAGAATGAAGTCCAGCTCCTCTTCGCTCAGCCCGTAGTGGGCGGCGAGTATGCGGTCGATCTCGTCGATAATCGCCCTGGATTTCCTGCCATAGATCGTGAAGCTTCCCGTCTCGCCGCGCTTGAGGTGGCGGGCATGCACGCAAAAATCCTGCATCAGGCGCTGGCACTGCTCCTTCAGAGCGTCCGTGATATGTGTATCCTCTGGATAGGTGAAGCGAAAGCCGAAGAGCATGTAATCCTTCAAGTTAAATGTATCAAAGGTGACGGTATAATACCACCAGAATAACGAGCTATTGAAAAGGGCTACAAAGATGTCGCGATCGTAGGGTGCGGCAAAGGAGCACTGCTTATTTGATGTGGTTCGATATGGCCAGGGAAAGTTGACGAAGATCTTCCAATAGAGGCCGCCCGCCGAACGATAGGACATGTTGTTCCCGTTGGGCGCAGGCGCCAGGTAGCCGGCTATGGTATTGTGACGCAGGATCTTCTCAAGAATAGCGTTTTCACATGTGTGGCCGAACTTGGGGTAATAGTGGCGATTGGTGGGATCTGCACTGGCGCTGATCTCGCAATAGGTGAGAAGGGAGAAGAGCAGGGGGCGCTGCTCGGCGCTCCACTTGATAACGTGCGTGCTGAAGCGCCGTACCTCGCCGGCGGCCCTGGCGAGGTAGATGGTCGTGGGGATGCTGGCGACCTTGCCGCCTGAGAAGAGCATCGAGGGGCGGAAATGGTAGAACGAGAGCCAGCTCCCCGAAAACCACTCTTTGAACCCTTGCAACAAGGGGACCATATTGCGTGTCGCGAAGGCGGCCAGGGGCAGGATCATGCCCTGACGACCGTGCTGCGCCAGGAGCGCGCGGCTGCGTTCGATCACGCAGGGATAGAGGTTGGCGCAGGGGAGCGTGCGAAACCCCCGCAAGGTATAGAGAAAGCTCCTATTGCTGTACTCGACATAAGGCGGGTTGCCGATGATGCAATCGAAGCCGTCCGTCACACCTGCGAACTCCAAGTGCCAGTGGAACGGCTGATGACTGCTCCGCCAGCGCTCGAACGCCGCTTCGTCATGGTCAGCAACGCCGTATTCCCGCGCGAGCAGGCGATCGAGGACCAGCGTTTTGTTGCTGCTATCCGGCGCGCCATCATCCACGGACAAACCGGCCTGGGCCGCGTTCGTAAAGCCAATCAGCGCGTTGCCCGCACGAATATGATGATCGATCTCTGGCAGCGGCTCCAGGTCTTCGACCCGCTCAATGGCGGCCAGCAGTGTCAGAAAGAGGCGCAGTTTGCAGATCTCGATCGCCTCCTCCATGATATCGACGCCGTAGAGATTATCGCTAATGATGGACTTCAATATAAAATAACGCCTCTCGAATGCTAATGTCCCAGCCGATCTCCCCTGTATGATGTTCGTATAGTCGTAGGAACCAGCTTCAGCGCGTCCGCGATTTATCGTTTTCTCCCCGTTGCGGCTACCCTCGTCCTCGTGCGTGATTCTCTGTTCCTCCATCTGCGCGAAACGTTCCAGGCACGCCTCGTATAGCGGCACCAGCACGCGCAGCGCTGCGAACAGAAACGCACCCGATCCGCAGGTGGGATCGAGGATCTTCAACTGACGGAGCTGCCCATAAAATACATATAAAACTTTATCTTCCCCGATATAGCGCACCGCATCTTGCACGAACCGTTCGATGTCGAGGTTATACGTGATGAGGTCATCGATGGAATGGACTGCGCCCGCACTGATGAGCGCTCGCAATTGATCGTAGTAGCGGCGGCGCGCCTCATACTTGTCTCTCGTCTCTGCCGGAAGATACTCCGTGCAACCGATCGCTATGGGGATGTAGCGCTCTGGATTATGTTGTAAGAGCTGCCAGGGCGTGCCTTCGAACGTGCCCGGATGGTGCCGCTCGACCCTATCGAAGAGGGCGGGGATTATGCAGTGTTTCGCTATGTACGCCGTCACATCCTCCCGCGTATAATAGGCGCCCATCTGCTGTTGGTTGATATGTTTTTCAAAGATATAGCCCAGGATAGCCGGATTGATCTCGTTGTCGCGTCGCTCCGGCGACTCGTCGAGGCGCCAGAGGTAGGCATCGAAAAAGGCAAACACCTGCTCGAAGGCTGAATCGTCTATCTGCAAGGTCGGGGTGCTCCGTTCCAGTGCTGAAGGTGCGAACAGGCCACCATCCAGGTAGGGAATAGCGGTGAATTCAACGTGCCTGCTGGCGGAGGTGCCAGGCGCACCAAAGCCCTCGTGGAACAGGCGCAGCAGGAAGGAGCGGTAGAACCTGTTGCCTCCCTCTTCGCGCTGCACCCTCAGCAACTGGTGCGCCAGGTAAGCGGTATCGGCGGCCAGGAAGCCCTTGTGTTGCAGGAAGTATGTGAACATCAAGCGATTGAGCAGCAGGGAGGCGTAGCGGTCGCGCTCCGCCTCTTGCGCGACGCCCTGTATGGCCTGCATGAATTGCGTGCGCTGCTGCTTGAAGTGGGCGTAGAACTGTCCGGTGACGTGCTCGATCTGCAGGGCGCTACGCCGCGTGGGATCGGGCATGGGTTACGCCTCGCCCGCCGACTCGAAGAGCCCCAGGGAGCAGATAATCTGGGGCTCGTCTGGTTCCGTCTCTTCATGGATATCCTCTTCTCCGCTCTCCCGCCCCATGCGGTACTTGATGTCATAGTTGATGATAAAGTCCAGCTCCTCGTCGGTGAAGCCATAGTGTTTTGCCAGTACGCGGTCGATTTCGTCCATAATAGGTTTTGAAGGGGATGGATAAAATTCGTCGTATTCGACCTTATCGCTGCCTTGAATACGAGCCTTGCGTTGAGAGTGTTTCTTTAAGTCAGCCATTAGTCTGTTAAAAACACTTTCTATTTCTTCTTTCAAACTTGTATCTGTAAGTATCCTTTCTAGATCAGCAGGCAATATCTCTATATCCCTTTTAGATATATTTCTAACGTTAGAATAGCAGTTGAACCAGAAGAAAAATAAATTACTGCTGAGTAATGCACCCACTAGAGTAACATAGTCGGAATTATTCAGACTCAGGTCACGGTAGTGGTGGGTTGAGCGTGAGCCTGATTTATTCTTAAAGTAAGGTTCAAAGTCCATAGAGCGAATCCAGTAATTAGGAGAACGGTGGTAATGAATGATGTTTTTAGATGATTTAGCAAAGAAGTTTGCCAGGACCGGCTTATCTCGAAAAAGTTTGTTTAGTATCCCTATAGCAAGTAGATCATCAACTTTTGCCCAGGTTCCTGCCAGAGCGAACTTTTTTTGCACTGTTTGGTAGTGAATTTTCTGGAAAAGAACAGCACGCTCTTCTTGTGACCATCTGTTGTAGCCCGTGGAATATAAGACCTTGTCCTGAAGCCTGGATGCCATGACTATTGTTAAACGTTGTTCTGCTCCTTCAAACAGTTTAGCTGGACGAATACCAAAATGTGATACCCATATAGATGATAGCTTGTCTTGTAAACAATTTTGTAAAGGAGCGCATTCTTCAAGGCTGACAGCGCTGATAGGAACAATCAATCCATATCGACCCGATGGATCAATAAGTTTTAAGCATTGCTCCATGACAAATGCATATAAATTTGCACAACTCTGTGTTTGATAGCCCTGTATAGTATAGTCTTTCTTCACTTTGCTATACTCAACATACGGCGGATTCCCGATCACCACATCGAAGCCTCCTCTCACCATGATCCCATAAAACTCCACAAACCAGTGCAGGGGCTGGTGGCTATGCCGCCATGCCTCATACTTCTTAGTATACTCTTCCACATCAGTGATGCTATTGCGGTCGATGCCGTACTCGCTGGCGAGGTAGGGATCGAGTTCGGCGCGCAGATCTTCCAGTTTCTCGCGCAGTTCCTGTTTGTACAGGGCCATATCGTGGCGTTCAATCTCAAGCTCGGTCTGCAATTTGCGGAAGTTCTCGACGGCGCGCTCGATCTCCTGCGCCTTGCGTTCGATGCGCCTGAGTGTATCCGAAGAGGTGAGCAGGCTGCGCATATCGCTCTCGACGGCCCTCCTGACCTCTTCCTGGCTGGCGAAGCCGACCAGGGTATTGCCGGCGCGAACGTTGAAATCGATATCCGGCAGCGGCTCAATATCCGAAAATTTCTCGATCTGGGCCACCAGTTTGAGGAAGAGGCGCAGGCGGCAGATCTCGGTGGCCTCCTCCATAATATCGACGCCGTACAGATTGTTGATGATAATAGATTTAAGGATGAAATAGTCGCGCTTGCTATGCAGACCGATCTGCTTGAGGACCGTGCGGAAATACTCGATACGTGGGTACTTCTGCAACTTGTCCGGCTTGACGCCCGCATCCAGCCGATCGCGCTCCTCGACCATAATCTGCATGCGATCAAGGCACGCCTCGTAGAGCGGCTCCAGGATGTTGAGCGCGGCAAAGAGAAATGCACCGGAGCCACAGGTGGGATCGAGGATCGTAATATGCTCGATAGTATCGTAGAAGGCGTGAAGCAGATCGATGCCCTTGCAGTAAGTGATCGCGTCCTGCGCGAACTGGCGGATATCCAGGTTGCAGGTAATGAGGTCGTTGATGGAGCTAACTTCGCCTGCGGCAAGTTTCGTCTTGATCTCAGTATAGCGTTTGCCTCGCGCCACCACCTCGCGCCAGATCTCCGTTGGCAAGGCGTACTCCGCCGGCGCAGACCTGTTCCATTCAGTGCGCTGCGTGATATCGGCCAGGCCCGCTTCTATCTCTGGCGGCAGTGGCAGCTCAATGCCTTTCTTGAGCGCGTCATAAATGTAGCGATCGGGATTGTCCCGCAGTAGCGACCAGACCGGTCCATCCGGTCTGAACGCGATCAGGCACTTCTGTTCGGCGGCCTCGAACAGGTATGGGATGACCGTATTTTTGCTGATATACTCGGTGATATCCTCTTTGGTATAATAGGCCCCCATCTGCTTCTGGTTGATATACTTCTCGAAGATATAGCCCAGCACATCCGGATTGATCTCGTTATCTTTATATAGTGGGCGATCGTCCAGGTGCCAGTTAAATTCGTCGAAGAAGTCGAAGATGCGCTCAAACGCGCTATCGGGGATCTCGATCGCCGTATTCTCGCGCTCCAGAAGATGCACATCGAAGAGGCCGCCATTGAGATAGGGAACTTTGCCCAGCAGCTTCTCCATCGCGGGTGAGTGCTCGCGTTTGCTCAGTCCGTCATGGAAGAGGTGGAGCAAGAAATAGCGATAGAAAGAATGAAACTGGTCTGTGCCATTCTGCTGCTGCATCATGTGAAGGCGGTCGCGCAGGTAGTCCGTATCGCCATCGAGCGCATCATCGCTCTTTGTATTGAGGAAGCCCTGGCGCTGAATGAAATAGATAAACATCAGGCGGTTCAGCATCACAGAGGTATACCAGGCGCGCTTCTCGTCCTTCTGCTCGTTCAACTCATGGATACCTGTAATAAGGTTCTTAAAAATGGTATGCTCTTTCTGAAAGCGGTCGTAGAAACGTTTCGTCACCTTCTCGACATCGAACGCCTTCTCCACGCGTCCAGTAACATCGAGATGCGTCAGGCTCAACTCTTCCTCTAAAGCGACCTCAAGCGCCTTAAGCTGCTGGGCCAGTGCCGCCCCCGACTGGCTTTTGTGGAAGCGTTTGAGGCGCATTGCGATCGGCTTGCCCAGCCTGCGCCTGACCCATTGCCAGGTCTGGTTTTCATATGCGGCATCGATATAGATAATGAGATGTTGATTCGCGTACTTCGTCACCTCACGATCGATGGCGCGCAGCCGATCGTCGTCGGGGATCTGTCCCTGCTCATCGGGGTCGCAGAGATAGACCTTCATGCCCTGTTTCTCTGCCACCGGACGAAGAGTATAGTTCTGCTCCTTAGTAGTGATGGTAAATGCGCGCTCCTTATTTCTGAGGCGGTTCCAGCACAGCACATCCACGAAAAGTTCTTCGAAATCAAACTCTTTCAGATAGTCCTGTATACCCTTACTATTTGTTACCATGAGCTCATACTCTTCCCATCTATGATGACGCACACCACATTTTCTAGCAGGCAGCAGAACCTGTTCAGCCCATAATAAGTTCTTGCAAGTCTCTTGTAAAGTGGTAATAGTGCGTCAGGATAACTAAAACTGGTCCTGACTCGCTTTAAGGAATATAATAGAGCGTAGCTGGTAAGACAATATGTTCAGGAAGGATCATGCTATGAAACACATCGTTGGTATCTCCGAAATCGTGCTTTGGACGGCAGACAAAGAAGAAGCCCTTCATTTCTACCGCGACCTGCTTGGGCTCGAAGTCATCTCTCCCCCAACGCTGCCGAACGTCTTTCTCAAAGCAGGTGATGGCACCACTGGCATTCCTCAGATGATCGTGCTGGTTCCGAAAACGGATGAAATCAAAGCGAAGCCTTCCGGCTACCAACTCAACCACATGGCATTTGAACTTCCCGCCGACCGGTTCGACGCCCAACACGAAACGCTCGTTGCCGCTGGATACCAGCCGCGAGACGGCAAGCATCCTGTCCTCGCCAGTCGCACCATGTACATCGACGACCCCGACGGTAACGAGGTGGAGTTTATCTGCCAGGCCCCAGCGGTATAACAGGTGGGTGAAGAACGCTATCTCCTGTCTCGCGGGCCCACGGCTGTGTGCTGCTCGCTCGGGATCACCACTGAGTAGACCGCCCAGAAGTCCGTGAAGCAATGTCCTGTGCGGTAGATGGATGGAATGGCTTCCCACAACCGCTGGCACGTCTTTTTCCTCCGATCACCGAATCAGGCTCCTACAGTAATTGAAGTGATTACGGTATTTCTTCTGGCTCTCCACTCTCTCGGCCCACGCGATACTTGATATCATAATTGATAATGAAGTCCAGCTCCTCCTCACTCAAACCATAATGCTCAGCTAATACGCGATCGATCTCATCCAGTAGCCCCTTCGAATAGCTCATGCGATACTCCGCCAGCTCGATCAGGTGGCCCTCTTTGTTGAGGCCCGGCTCCGTGTTGCGCGTGCTTAGTCTGGCATGTGCTTGAATATCTTGCTCCAACCTTTCGGCGAGCGTCGGCAGCTCTTTGAGCTCGTATAGATCTCTATGCACTGGAAATTCTTTTACCAGCGCGTGCGAGAGGTGGAAGCCGTCGGAGAAGGTCGCGAACCAGACGTAGAAGAGGGAGCTATTCATCAAGGCCATGGTCGTACGTGCCGTCATATCGTCCCTGAAATAGAGGAAACGTCCGTGTGAAGGCTCCATTACCGCACCGTTTTTCTTATAGTATGGAATAGTGCAGGTAGCCTTCATCCAGTAGTTGGTCGCTTCCTGGTAGTAAATAAAGTAGTCGGTTTTGTGGGGATGGAGCGTAGTTGCAATACTGCCTCCACGCGCTTTGTTTGCCAGTTTGCGCAGGATTGTTTCCTGTAGGGGAGAGGCAAGTTTGGGGAAGACGTCGGGTTTCACTACGCATCGGGCAGATGTGTAGGTAATCAGGTCGATGAGCTGTTCGCGCTCGACCGCGTACCAGCGTTGTATTCTGGTAGTGGAGATGGCGCAATCTGAACCGTGCTGGGCGAGCAGGATGGAGAGGCGCTGAAACGCGCCTTCGAACAGGCGGCAGGGGAAGATCTCGAAGTTGGAGAGCCAGAGCGCCGAGGTGTGCCGTGTAATCGTGCGCCGCAGCCCATCGAAGCGTTCGCCACCACACACGCTCAGCGGTACGATCAGGCCCAGGTAGCTCTGCTCGTCGCGGCATAAGGTGAGTGAGCGCTCGATGACGGCGGCGTAGAGGTTGCCGCAGCTCGCCGTCTCGTAGCCCTGTACACGATAGGCATGCCTGACCTTGCTGTATTCGACGTAGGGCGGGTTGCCGATAATGATGTCGAAGCCACCACGCTCCATGATCGCGTGAAAGTCGATGAACCAGTGGAAGGGCTGATGACTGGCGCACCATGCTGCGAATGCCTGCTCGTACGCCGCTGGATCTGGTATATCGCGTTGACCGATGCTGTACTGACTCGCCTGGTAGCGATTGAGCAGTGTGCAGAGCTGCTTTTGCACAGCGCGCAGATAGGGTTTCTGCAACCTTGTCTCTTCGGGCGCTCCATCCAGCCGCGTCTGTAGTCGGCGAAAATCCGCCAGTGCGCGCTCCACCCGGCGAGCTTCGCGCTCGATACCCTCCAACGCGTCATCGAAGTCTATCTTGCTTTGTTTGCCGCCCTGTATAGTCTCCCTGGCCTCAGCGAGATGTGCGAAGCCGACAAGGGTATTGCCTGCGCGGATATTGAAATCGATGTCCGGCAGCGGCTCTATGTCATCTACAGACTTGAGCTGAGCTACCAGTTTGAGGAAGAGGCGTAGTTTGCAGATCTCGACCGCCTCATGCATGATATCGACACCGTAGAGATTATTGATGGTAATAGCTTTGAGTATGAAGTAGCTGCGGTTGGGATGCCGGTCGATCTGCTCCAAAACATCGTGAAATAGCACCATGTCCGTACTGTGCGTGGTGAGGTCCAGATCCGTAGAGGTAAGCATACGCTGCATACCATCGAGGCAGGCGGCGTAGAGCGGTTCGAGAACGTTCAGGGCGGCGAAGAGAAAAGCGCCAGAGCCACATGTCGGGTCCAGGATGGTGATGGCTGTGATACTCTCGTAGAAGGCTCGCAGCAACGCGCTGTCATTGCACCCCCTGATCACGTCCTGCGCAAAGCGGGAGCTATCCAGGTTGCGGCTGATAAACTGGTTGATAGCATGTATCTTCCCGCCTGCCAGTTCGCTTTTTAGCTGCAACTGGCGTGCCTGGCGCTCCTGATATTCGCGTTCTGTCTCTGTTGGAAGATATGTGCTGGTCTGTGCAGCATCGCTTATGTAGCGTTCTGGACAGATACGTAGCAACCGCCAGGGCAGTCTATCGGGTTTGAAGGCATCGGGACATTTTTGTTCCACGGCTTTAAAGATGTGCGGAATAATGGTATTCTGGCTCATGTACCGGGTGATATCGGTGTGGGTGTAATAGGCGCCCATCTGTTTCTGGTTGATGTGCCGCTCGAAGAGATAGCCGATAATGCCAGGGTGGATCACCCCATCGTTGCATTGTGGTTGCTCGTCGATGCACCACTGATGAGAGTCAAAAAAAGTGAATATGCGCGCAAATGCTTCATCCGGTATATGAATACTTCTAGTGTCGCATGCCTGCTCATGAACGGCGAAGAGTTCTCCATTGAGATGGGGAATATCGCACAGAAGGTCGTCCGATACGCAGGATGACCCTTGCGTTGTTTGGTAAAAGAGGTGTTGCAGGAGGTGGCAATAGAAGAGGAAAAAGCTATTCTCTCCGCATTCCTGCTGCATCGTTTGTAGTGTATGAGACAGGAAATGAACGTCGCCTGCGAGAAAGCCTTGCTTCTGCACAAAATAAATAAATAGCAGTTGATTAAACAGGCGTGAGGCGTACTGCTCGCGTTCAACCTGCGAGCCTTGAATGCAGGCTATGAAAAGCGCACGCTCGCGCAGAAACTGCTCGTAGAAACGGGCGCGGTCAATCCTGGCAGTATTCCCCATGTTTGTCGGGCAAGCCTCATCTCCATATGTAATCGCGTCTCTATTTACCAGAGAACTTTTGAGAAGAGAGAACGAGTCTCTTGTCTCTCTATTTTATCTTATGTATCAAGTTCCTGTGAATCGGAAGCGACGAGCAAGAGCCAGTGTGATAGAGGGAGGAGCCTTTCATGCGGATTCATCGTTCCTGGCACTGGTTACTGAACGAGTTTGATCCGTGTTGGGTCCAGGCTGTCTGCCATCACTCGTGTGTAATGGAGAGAGCCACTCGCCGAGCCCATGGCCGCGACCACCAAGCAATTGCCAGGCACGCGTCAGGCCAAGGGCATAGATCCCTAAGAGCAACCCGGCGAGCGCGTAGATGCGAGCGGAGTCGGTCGGGGAAAGTACGAGCAGGATCGCATCGTAGAATTCACCTCCGTAGAGGAGCAGGCCCGCCAGGATCCATCCGGCTCCGCGTACCATGCTGAGCCATTTTCTTTCCATGGACCTGAAGAGGTCCCATCCGAGGAAGCACTGGTTCGCTAGCCCGATCAGGCCGAGTACGAATGCTGCCGACCCCAGGTTCGTCTGGGGAAGCAGGGCCACCAGCGAAAGAAAGAAGGCGTTAAGCAAGGCGGTATAGGCACTGAGTGCCACCGTTCGTCGCTCCACAGGGGCACCACTCATCACCGTTCGTTCTGGGGCAATGGAGACCGCCACAAAGAGCAGACCCACCAGTGCCGCGGCAGCTCCTGTGCTCGCAATAAAGTAATCGTGAAATGCTTCTGGAACCATGGGTTGACCTCTTTCTCTTTTCTGCCCTTGTCATTCTCGCTCGTCAAGCGCTCCTCCAACTCGTTGATGGTGAGTGGTGATACCATGTTCTTCCTTACCCCTTCTGGACAGAATGCTCTTCCTCATGTAAAAATATCATATAAAGAATATCACAGTTGGTTTCACCAGCGTAATCAGAAGCTTTGGTTCGCGTCTAAATTTACGCGAACCGTGAGCAATATGAGGAAGAGAGAGATGGATAGTACTTCGCACGGCGAGAATACCTATGTGGCGGATACCAAAAGCGCCGCAGAGATAGTGCGCCTGATCAACCAGGATCGTGCGGCTACACAGGTCATGGGTGGTCCACTGGCAGGATTGCCTGCCGCGCTGCGAAAGTTATTGAGTCGGGCCGGCTATACCGATATTCACACCGCGTGGTTCGGTGCAGACTCCTCGGCGGATACGGAGGGCTGGGCCGACTTCTATCATAATTATGAGATTGGCCTGCTGCAATTGAAGCCGCTACTGATCACTCTTGACCTGACAAAACCGGAAGAGTTCGAGAAGTTGTACGAGCAGGCGCTGCTTGAGATGCGCGATCCTGATTTCACCTGCATGACCGACGCATTCACAGTCTGGGGCAATTCCCCCCAATAGTAGGGATGGAGCTGGCCTCCATCCGGCTCATCAGGGATTACGCTCCTGTCCATGGTCGCGCTCCCCAGGCCGAATGAGGCGGCCCATCTCAATCAGGAGGCATGATGAGACTCACTTTGCTATCCGACACATTCGCCGTCTGTCGCCTCTCGCCCGAGCAGGACGTGCCACAATGGGCATGGCGCAACAGGGCGACATTGCTATCCGTGACCTATACCGCCGATGAACTTTCCATCGTTTGCCTGCAATCTCTGCCGCCTTCTGGTGTACAATATGAGGGAAGCTGGAAGGCCATCAGAATCCAGGGACAATTGGACTTCTCTCTCTCTGGTATCCGGGTGGCCCTGGCCGCTCCATTAGCTGCTGCGCGTATCCCTATTTTTGCCCTCTCCACGTTTGATACTGATTATATCCTGATAAAAGAGGAGTATAGCGAGCGGGCCAGAAGCGTTCTGGAAGAGAATGGGCACATATTTGTGTAAATGATCTTCTCGACGCTACTTTACGTATGTTTTTTATGAAGCAGGAGGTAACTCTTCAGGACTCGTGTGAGCCGCAGAGCGCGCGGAGCCACGAGGAGTCCGGAAAGAGGGACCTGAAGAGATACTACAAAAGGAGTAATCTGCAATGGCAACAAATGATTATCATTTCATCACTGAGTGGCGCGTGCAGGGGACTGCACAAGAGGTGGCGGACATTCTCGACGATGCTGCAGGGCTTACGCGCTGGTGGCCCTCGGTCTATCTGGATGTGAAAGTACTGGAAAAGGGCGATGAAGCCGGGCTGGGTAAGGTGGTCGATCTTTATACGAAGGGCTGGCTCCCCTACACACTGCGCTGGCAGTTCCGCGTCACCGAAGTGCGGGACGATGGCTTCACCCTGATCGCTCAGGGGGATTTCGAGGGGCGCGGTATCTGGACGTTCAAGCAGGAGGGTCCGTGGGTTAATGTCATCTACGATTGGAAGATCAGCGCCGAGAAGCCGCTCTTGCGCTACTTCTCGTTTCTCATGAAGCCCATCTTTTCGGCAAACCATCGTTGGGCAATGGCTAAAGGCGAAGAGAGCCTCATATTGGAACTGGAGCGCCAGCACGCGAAGACAGAGCAGGCGCGCGCGCAGGTGCCAGCTCCCCCGCAGGCTACCAGGACCTCTGTGCCCCTTGTGATGAGCGCTGTTGCTACCATAGCTGCTGTTGCCGGCCTCGGTTTTCTGTTTAGAAAAGTGCGATCGTCGCGAGAGTATCTCTGATCTGAGCATGTTTTGTAGATGATTGGTAGTACCGGGACAGTCATAACAAGAGAAGAGCTTTGAACCTGAATGCCGCACTTATCCGTATTAACAGAGAAGTTGTGAATTTCTTCTGTTTACTACATAGAGAGGTGGAAAATCGTTATGACTATTACCCTACCACATGTGCTAGTGTGGCTACTTATCGCACTGATTGCAGGCTTTCTAGGTGAATTGCTTGCGCGTAGAAGGGCGCCGGATGGTATAATTGGTGCCACTATCATCGGCTTTATCGCCATCTTCCTGATCGTTGGCGTGCTGGGGGTGCATATTGCTGGCGACCCGGAGATTGCCGGCGTGCCATTCTTTACCTCTGTAATCGTCGCCGCTATTCTCGTAGCGCTGTGGAGCGCATTCGCCTATCGTCGCGTCTATCGTCCCTACTACGAGCGCTACTACCGTCGCGGGGGATATATGCGCCGTCCACGTCGCCGCCGCTTTTTTTAACGAGAGATGAAGCAGATAGAGCATTCTAGCCGAGAAAACTAACTGCAAAGGATATTACACCAATACTCATTAAATGAGTTGCCATCAATTTTTGTGACAAGGCGTGTGGGAGCCCCATTGCTGTCGGGAAGCTCATACAGCCAGCTCTCTCTTGTTTCAAGCCTGAGGGGGACTGTTTCCATCTCAACGCCCTCATGCCAACCTGAGGCAATGGCGCAGGTCAACGGATCATGTTGAAAATTGATGATGTCCCTGGGCAGCCCAGGACAGGTTTCACCGTAGTGTTGCTCGTTCTGCTCACTCCTCGCGCAGAGTTCAGCTTGAAGCACGATGAGTTGGCCTAAGCGACCTGCCTGGGCAAGTCTTGGAAGATACGCCCGTCTCAAGGCAGTCTGACACGTGACCGTTACAGGGACGAGTGTCGGGTTGGCATGTTCCAAGACATAGTGCGCCGAGTGAATATCAACCTGGATGTTGTAGTCCATCTCCTTGCCCCACTGCGGATACCCAGCCGGAATAGCAAACACATGGCCACCCATGAGAAACAGGTCAGCGTGCTTAAGAATGCCAGGATAGTGTTTTTCCAACAACATCAGGTTGGTAAAGGGCCCAGTCGCGACGATGACGGCACCTTGTTCGATACTGCGCTTGAGGAGTGATAGCGCCTTGTCAGGCGAACCTGGCCGAGGTGTTATGGGTTCAGGCCAGTTTTCGTCTTCGGGAGGATAGTCCAGTTCGTACCGATAATAGCCTCCAGAGACATCGGCCCCGGCGGCAAATGGAATATCGGTCCGCCCCACTAGGCTCAAGACGTAGTGCACATAGCCTGCCCGTCTCCCTTGTTCGTCGGATACGGTGGTCACGCCCGTGATTTCGAGGTCGGGCCACTTCAGAATCATCGCGAGCGCGCACAAATCATCCATATCGCCGCCAATGTCCGTATCGAGATGGATTTTCGTCATAGCAATTCTCTATTTTCTACTCCTCCTGCCCAGGGCGTCGGGAGAGCAGGAAGGCGCTGAAGTCTGCCACACTGGCTACTTCGCCTTCGTCGAGCATGTTGATCAGGTTTTTGATGACGATGCGGCGTGGCTGGCCGGGAGTCGCCGGCAGCGTAAAGCCGATCGCCTGCGTCATCTGCGGCTCGCGCTCCTTGCGGATCTCTTCCGCCACCAGTTCTAGCAGCTCGGCCACATCCAGGTCCAGCGCGCCCGCGATACTCTCCAGCACTTTAGCGGAGGGGTATTTCTGTCCGCGCTCGATCTCGCCGACGTAGATCTCGGAGAGGCCAGCCTTCTCACCCAGTTCCTTGATCGTCATGTGGCGAGACTGACGCTCCTGACGAATGACGCGCCCCAGAATTTCCTGTAAATCTGCCATAAACCCATTCCTATCTATGCTCACAGCATTGTTTTTCTCTACCTATGCTCATAGCATATTTTATCTCTATAATATAGGCTATGGGCGTGCTATATTCAAGGGGAGAAATAAAGGCCCTGATGAAAGATTTCCAGGAAGTCCCATTTGTACTTATTAGGAGGAAGAAGCTAATGCCTGTTACGTTGCATACGCGAACGCATGCACATAATCTTGGGCAGCCATCGCTGGGCTTCACGCCCAAGATTATGGTCTATGAAGATGTCCCTCTCCAGCACGCTCGTTGGGAATATTATATCCTGACGATCGATACGAACGAGAGGGCGCTGCCCGACGTCGAGCGTCTGAACGAGCTGGGGAACGAGGGGTGGCTCCTGAACGGAGTGCTCCCACAGGCTCCGGCGGGAGACGTCTCGCTAGTCCACTACTACTTTGTGCGACAGAAGTTACAATAAAGGAGGTCGTCATGACTGCACGTGCGGTTATACCAACAGTGATCGAGACAACGGGACGCGGTGAGCGCGCCTACGACATTTACTCGCGGCTACTGCGGGAACGGATCATCATGGTCAACGGACCCGTCGAGGAGGGCATGGCGAACCTGATCGTCGCGCAACTGCTCTTCCTGGCCTCCGAGAACGCGGAGCGCGAGATCAACCTGTATATCACCTCGCCCGGCGGGAGCGTCAGGGCCGGCCTGGCGATCTACGACACCATGCGCCAGCTTCCCTGCCCGGTCGCTACCACCTGTGTCGGATATGCCGCCAGCTTTGGGACCATTCTGCTGCTGGCCGGCGATAAGGGGCTGCGGCGCGCCCTTCCGAACTCGCGCATCCACCTGCACCAGCCGCTCATATCGGGTGGAGGCATCGAGGGACAGGCGACCGACATTGATATTCACGCCCGCGAGATACTCTATATGCGTGATACCCTGAACGGCATCATTCAGAAACATACGGGTCAGTCGCTGGAGCGGATCAAGCGCGACACAGAGCGCGACTTCTTCCTCAGCGCAGATGAGGCAGTCGAGTACGGCTTGATCGACGAGGTGTTGCCCGCCGCCGAGAAAGGAGGCGATCGGAAAGAGCGATAGTGAAAGGTGGGAGCTAATACTGGCTCCCGCCTTTTATTTAGAGCGCCTCGATGCTTACCATGTCCAGTTCGAACCACTGGGCTTCGCCGGTCACCGTCCCGAAGCGAAAGGTGCCACGCGGCGTCACCACGGCGTACTGGTTATCGAGCCAGGCGACGAAGCCAAGGGGACGCGCCGGTGGTTGGAGGACATTCAGAACCTGGACGCCATCCACCGAGAAGATCGCTTTCTGCTTGAACCAATCGAGCGTATAGGTATGCCACTCCGTCATGTCGGCGCTGATCAGCGCCTCACACGCTCCGCTCAGCCTTCTGAGCCAGCGACCGGCGGCAGCGCTATTGCCGGACACTCGTGCCCAGCCAGCGCTCAGCGCGGTAGGAACGGTAGCAAACAGCGCACCTGGGCGCAGGCTATGCACAACCTGAGCCTTCCAGCCCCAGCCCGGAACGCCGGGCACCAGGGCCATATTAGACGGCGGCGAGGCGTAGAAGAACCAGACCGCCTCGGGCAACATCAGGATATCGCCCTTGATGCTGAAGGGATAGTTCCAGAAGCCGAAGCCCGCCGTGCCACGCAAGATCCCCACACTGCTGGTATTGCTGGTGGGCGTAGCGGCAGGAAGCGACGAGCGGGCGCGCACCTCCATGCGCAGGGGAGGCGACCACGGAAACGCCGAGCGCCGGGCGCGTCCTGAGTAGTCATCTATCTGCGCATCGGCGTACTGGCCTTGCTGCACCGCTGGAAGCGACATGCGGAGGAGAGAAGCGCTCACAGAGAGCGAACCCGGTCCAACGCAGGTCTGGACCCAGTGTTGATCGATACTTTCAATAAAATCATCAAACATATTACATTCTCGCGTACTAAAATAGTTTTTGATTGATCGGCAGTTGCAGGAGCTCGTCTTCCAGGCGTTGCCAGACGATATAGTCAGCCTCGATGTTATTGACGGGCCGATTCCTGCTGGCGGCATCGATCATCGTATTGGCGATAAGCTGGCGGAATTTAGTAAAATAGCGTTTCTGCTCCTCATGAGAAGGCATCACACAGAGCGCAATCTCCTCGGGAGCATAGAAATCTTTGGGTTCGAAGGCCAGCGCGATCAGATCCGCGTAACTCTGAGCCAGGGCTGTACGCGCCTGCGACAGGAAGTGATTGTACCTGGTACTGGAGATCGAGAAGACACCGGCGATATGGCCCGCATAGAGGATAGGATAGATAGCCGCGCTCTTCTCAGACTCCACACGCGAGGCGGGCATCAGATTATGTTCCTCGTCCAGGTTCTCAATAATGGCTGGTCGGCAGAGCGTCACCGCGTTTCCAGCCAGAGACTCGGCTCCCAGGAACATCGCCTGTTGCTCAAGGTTGCCCGACCAGGGATACGTGCCTTGCCCAACGACCTCGCGCAGACTGCGAACTTTTTCATAAGGACCTGAAGGAGGCATGCATCTGACGACCCAGATCGCCATACCCTGGCGGTCGGGATCTAACTGTCCGATGGCCTGTTGTAAAATAAGATTACAGGTCGACCAGAAACGCAAATTATCGGTGGTGGTGGCCCGTGCAACAAGGACGCGCGCGTAGAACTCGGAGAGGATCTCGCCGGGTACATCATCGGGTACAGGATTAGCGAGCTCGCCCAGTCCCTTTTCTTTGCGGAGCAATTCGACGAACTGTTCGCGATGCTGAGGTAAAACGCTGAGCAAGTGGCGTAGATTCTGCGGGCGTGGATCCGATTCGCCATTGATCCAGCGTGTTAACGTGATAGAAGTAACGCCCAGCGCCTCGATAATGCGTTGTTTTTCTTTGTTGTCACTAATGATAGTTCCCAGCAAATCGCGCCAGGTCTGTGCTTCGCGCATATTTTTCATCAGACTCCGTAGCACCTATGCTCTCGGCATCTACACATGGAGACGGCATGCTTATCTCCAACGAGAGGTGTTTTTCTGTGGGATTGCTCCGAATCCATCCAGTAATGTTCATTTAAAATGTAACTCATGTACTTCATGATAACAGCCCGTAAAGTCTTAGTCAACACCTATCGATGTGATTTTAATGCTTTTTTAATATGGTCAGGTAGGCGTGAACTATGCTGCGCAATTTATGGGCAAGCATAGCTCAAGTTTATGCGTTTTATCGTCGTTACGTCAATAGGTGCAAAGTGCATAGCCAGAGACAGCTACGACTTTGTGTAGCTAATAGACGCTTGCTGCCTGGCGCTTTGCTTTAGCGTTTCCCCAGTGCCTCGCGGCTCAATGACGCGATCAGGACTGCCAGCACCGCCAGGAACAGGAACGCGCCCAAGATATCGCGCAGTGGGGCCAGTATGCTCACGTACTTAATCAGCGCGAGCACGATAACAGTGACGATCACGCCAAGCAGGATGATCATATCGCCGACGATAAAGTTATAAACGGCTTTGATTGCCTTCATGGATGTACCTCCTCCTGCTCATGTGAGATCGTCGAGGTCCTGGAAGCCTGTACCTGGCGTTGGAGCCTGACCTGCTTGAGCCACGTCACCAGGACGAAAGAGGCCAGCAGGTAGAGTGCCACCAGGACCAGCAGAAAGAGATCCGAGAAGGGCCACGTCACGCCGAAGCCCTCGCCGGTCCAGAATGTTCCGAAGGTCGTCAACATGATGCCGACGACAAATTTCAGCGTATTCTCTGGTATCTGTTTGAGCGGCGCGCGGACCAGCGCGCCCAGCAGGATGATCAGCCCGCCGGCAACCACTGCACCGCCGGCGGCAGAGCTGATGCCGCAGGTCTTCGAACAGACGTTACTGGCCGCGCTTGTGCCAAAACTAATCACAATGAAGGCGACCTCAAGACCTTCGAGCAGGACGGCCTTGTAGGAAAGAGCGATGCCAAAGGGTTCGAAGCGGGGGGCGGTCTTCTCGCCACGCGCGCGCATCTCGGCCATCGTCTCCTCGAAGATCGCCTCTTCATCGTGAAGGGCCTTCAGGCCGCTATAGCGCAGAAGCGCTTTTTTCAGCCACTTGAGACCGAAGAGGATAAGGAGGATGCCAACGACTAAACGTAAAATGTCGATAGGGACAAACTGGACCAGTGCTACTCCCATGGTTGTGACGATTATGGCAAGCGTGGCCGCCGCAGCGAACGCGCCAGCGAGCGAGCTACGCCAGTTAATAGTCAGGCCAACGACCAGGACGATAGTAAATGCTTCGACGAATTCGACTGCGGAAGCGAGGAATGCCGTTGTCGCGACTTCCCATTGCATGCGACTGTGCTCCTGTTCTGCTGCAAAGAAGGACGCCTGTGAGGGTGTCGATAGAGATGAAGATAACATGTTGGGAACCCGGCGGAAAGATGCCGATAAGCTCCCCACATTCTCTATTTTATCACAGAAAAGGCCTGCGTGCTTCCCTTATGCCAGGCCAGGAGACTTGCAGATTGCGCCCGAACTTAGCCCCTGGTTGCCACGAGTTGTAGCCACATGCGCGGCACTTCCGTCATACCCAGCTCCTGTCCCACCTGATAGACGGCAGTCTCCAGAGCTTCTGCTCCATAGACGAGCGGAACTCCAGGCAAAGCGCCATCGATGAAGAGCCAGTACTGTCCCAGGTCGCGCCAGGCGTCGAGAGAGACAATAGCGACCGTCTGAGAGGTATCAACGCTACTGAAGCCAGCGGACTTGAAGAGGTCGACATAGCCCTCGGGCGTGGCCCACTGCATCGCCATGGCCTTTGCTTCTCTAGATAAATGTACGTCCGGATGATTCTTTTTCAGCCAGCCAACGGCACGCCGTGTCCACAAGCGGTAGAAGCGTTCGGTGCCGGGGACGTAGGTACCCTCATAGAAGGCGCTGTTGCAGGCAAAAATGCCGTCGGGAGTCAGGATTTTAGACATCTGCTCGAAAGCAGAGCGTTTGTCGGAGACGAGATGGATCGCGTTACAGAAAAAAGCCACGTCGGCGTTCTGTACAAGGGCGGGCAGGTCTTCGGCCTCGCCCTGAATGAACTCGGCCTGAGCCTCCAGGCCCATTTCGTCCATGCCGGTGCGGGCGTATCGCAGTGCATCCGCCGAGGGATCGACACCGATCAGGCGTGCCTGACCCAGGCGGCCCTGGCTTGCCAGTTCCTCTGCGACCAGGCGCGTCACCGCGCCTGTGCCACACGCCATGTCGACGATCGTCAGTTTGCCTGCACGCTTCGGCAGGTGGGAAAGCGCCTGTTGGACAAGCGAGCGATTGACATCAGTATAAAAAGTGTGTGCCGCGAACCGTTCATAGGTGAAACGATTCGTCTCTTCAGTCTCGATAAGTGTCATGCACAGTCTCCTTAACCAGAAAATTCCTGTTGTTAAATTAGAGAGGTGTGACTGCGAACATGTTTCACGAATTTCAGATATGCATCGACATACCCCCATCGATCGAGAGGATCTGTCCCGTAATGTAGCCTGCCTCCGCTGAGCAGAAAAAATTGATCGTCGCGGCTACCTCCTCGGTCGTGCCGAAGCGTCCCAGGGGAGTGGAGTCGAGCATAAACTTGCGGAGCTGCTCGGGTACGATCGAGGTCAGTTCGGTCGGAATGAAGCCTGGCGCAACGGCGTTGACCGTAATGTTACGACTGGCCATCTCGCGTGCCGTGCTCAGCGTCAGGGCGAGGATTCCGGCTTTGGATGCGCTATAGTTCGCCTGTCCAGCGTTCCCAAGCAGACCTGCGACCGAGGCCACATTGACGATGCGGCCCCAGCGCGCTTTCATCATGCCGCGCAGTGCCGCCTTTGTGCAGAGGAATGCAGCGCGCAGGTTAGTATTCATAACGTGCTCAAAGTCGTTAAGCGACATCTGTAGAATCAGTTTATCGCGCGTCGTACCTGCGTTGTTGATCAAGATCGTCACCGGACCGAGCTGCTGCGTAGCTTCAGCGAAGAGGCGCGCCACATCCTCTTCGTTGCTAACGTCGGCCTGAATGGCGATGCAGCGTCGACCGAGCGCTTCGATGCTTGCCTTTGTCTCCTCGGCGGTGGTCGCATTGCTGCGGTAGTTGATCACGATATCGGCGCCTGACTGTCCCAGGCGCAGTGCCGTGGCGCGCCCGATCCCCTGACCGCTGCCGGTGATTAAGGCGATTTTGCCTGCGAGCGGCAGATGTTGTTCGTCTACCATATGCTGCTGTAATCCTCTTCTAAAGTCATAGATTTTTCATGCGTTTGCAGAGCTGAGAATTTCCCCAAGTGTACCACATTTATCTGTTGGCGCAAGCTTATAGTCAGGGTTAACGACGCTTGCAATGCTAAGGTTTGTTTTTCTTTACCTGTCGTGCAACAAATACATTGAATTATTACCCATGGTTCTCTGATGCTCAACCTCGCAAGGGTATAGTGCTTTGTAAGACTCGTGGAACCCTACGGGGAGAGCCTCGAATCTTATGCTAGCATTGTCCAGGGGATGGGGATGGTGCTGGCATTTCTTTTGTCATATCCTGTTCAGCAGTGGGGGAGAACGAGACGGAGATGGTTTGCTGGATAGCCGGTGGTGCGGGCGGCGTGAGCCTCTGTTGGGGGTAAGGGCCGCGTGGCAGGTGGTTGGCGACGGCCTCATCGAAGCGGGTGGTGTCGTCGTAGATCGCGCTGTGAATCTGTTCCAGCGTGAGGTTGCGCGCTTTGCGTAGATCGGCGCCGATCAATACCGAATTATTAAGGTCGGTGACCTGGAAATTTGCGCCAGTCAGCACGGCGCCGCGCAGGTCTGCCTCTGTAAGATTCGCCGCCGAGAGATCGGCCTCGCTGAGGTCAGCGCCTGCCAGCCATGCACGCGAGAGATCGGCCATGAAGAGATTGGCGTTAACGAGGTGCGCGTCGCGCAGGTCGGCGTAGCCAAGGTAGCGCGAAGAGAGGTTGCGATGTGAGAGATCAGCGCCCTGCAGCCTCGGCGATTGCCAGCGCAAAGGAATGTTGTGCTGGTGTTCGAGGGTCAGGGGAGTATCCTCAACGCGAGGCAGGCGCGCCAGTTCGTACTCTATATGTGCCTGCGTCGTGGCCAGCCCGTACTGGTGTCGTAGTATCTCCGCGCGTTCGGCGTCCTTCGCCTCCCACTCCTGCCATTCATCGCGGAGCTGCTGTATCTGCGCGCTCAGCATGCTCTCGAACGCGAAGAAGCGTTCCTCTTGCCGGGTCTGCCACTGCTGGCGGCGCGTCTCCTGGGCCCGTTCCCACGCCTGCTGTACGGACTGAGCGCTCGCTATCGTGCGTCTTTGTAGCAGCATGAAAAGTAATGAGACTATAATTGCTGCGCATATACCCGTAATGCCCCCGATCAACAACATCTCTAGCATAGATCAAACTCCGTTATAATAATCAACTCTACTCAGTATAATGGTTAACCCTACCAGCTAAAACGCAGCACGGTGAGCGTAGGTAACTTTCTGTATGCCGTTACATGCTTTTGGTACCCCTTCCTGGCTAAAGTGGTCAGGCGGCCATTAGGGAGTTGGGCGCGTAGACCTGCACGCGTAAAAGACGTATAATGAGAGTGTGGTGTTCAGAAGGGATCGGGTGAAGCGGCGCATCCACTTCTCTGGTTTCCCTTTCCATCCCATCTAGCCTATCTATGCTCAGTAGAGGAGCCGATATATATGAGCCAATATGATCATCCAGTGCCGACATCGTTTTTGCTCGACGAGGAGAATCGGAAGCTGTTTCTATCATGGAGCGACGAGCACGAGAGCGTGCATGACTGGGAGAACCTGCGCTGGGCCTGCCCCTGTGCCTGGTGTGCAGGCGAAGGCGGTCAGCCGGGCATGTTGCAGAGCAAACAGAGCCTGAGTGTTGAAGAGACGACGCTGGTCAATATCCAGCCCGTCGGTCGCTATGGCCTCACGCCCGTCTGGGAGGACGGGCACAAGACCGGCATTTATACCTACGAAAAGTTGCGCGCAAGTTGTGAGTGCGAAGAATGTCGCCAGAAGAGGCCCAAAAAGTAGTCAGTGTTAATATCCGTAATTTTCTATCGTTCTATTCAGTAGAAAGCATCCTGGCACGCCCAGGGTGCCTCTGAAGTATACGTTGGAGAATTTCTATGGATGTACATAAAGTCGCCGCGCGTGGAATCTCTGCGGGCCGTCGTCACCTCTCTATTTCCGGCTTCACCGTGCGTATCATGATCGCGCTGGTGATTAGCTGGCTGATCATCATGGCCTTTTTTGTGACCGGCGCCGTCTCTCACTAATTATGCGCCGACCTTTGCGTAACGTTTCAGTGACCCGCCATCATCCTGCGCGTGATCGGGAACGTGCGCAGCGAGGCAGGCAGGCGCGGAAGGGTCAGGCGCACAACTGCCGTTGACAGGTCAAACACCTTTTGTCGTTGTGGACTCCACCTTAGATCGAAGATCTCGCGCACCGGGGCGGGCAGGAGAGCACTTGTGATCTGTAAATTGAGATGCATCAATGGCATGAGCGCGGCTGGAGCGGGCGGGAAGAGCACCTGTCTGGCCAGTTGGCGCGCCTGAGGTGTGGCGGCGAGGCGATTGCTGTAGACCATCTCGTGCGTATACTGGTGCAGGTCTGCTACGGTCTTCGGCATCGCGGACGGTGCGAGACCGAGCAGTTGTGCGAGGGCTTTGGACTCCTGGTAGTAGCGCTCCTGTTCCTCGTAACTGAGGGGAGCGACGAAGAGCGGATAGGTCAGCAGAATGGTATCGATCAGGGTAGCGTGCACCCAGAGTAGCAGCGCTGGATCGTGCGCGCGGTACGGGCTTCCGGCAGCATAGGCGCCCGCCGTAGCCGGGAGCGTCCCGTAGACGTGGGTGTGCAGGCGATTGATCGTGGACGCCGCCTTGTGCGCAGTCTGCTTCGAGCCAAACGCCAGCATCTGTCCGAGCAGAAAAGTCCGTTCGGTGCGACCGAATGGATCGCTCATATAGCTGCTGTGCTCGCGCACACCCATCGCGACGAGGGGGTGCGCGAGCTGCATCAATACCGCGCGCGCACCTCCAAAAACCAGGACCGCCTCGCTACCGATCTTCCAGGTGGCGCTATGCGGACCGAAGTAGCCGCTCACGATCCCATCCTTTCTACGCGTGTGTTAGCATAATCTGCCTGCTTCTAGCCACCGAAGACCTCTCGCAGGCGCTGCTGGAAGGCCTGTCCCATAAGCTGTTCCGCTCTATCGGGATCGTCTTTCATAACTGCGAGGAGCAGCGCCGTGCCCTCGTCGGGTGCCAGGGTCAGATCGTGGCGTCCCTCCTGAACGGCCTGGAGTATCTCTTCCGCAACATGTTCCGCAGTCAGCTTGACATCGATATTCAAAAACTCCATACCCTCTTGCCGGATCATGGGAGTGTCTACCCAGGAGGGATAGACGGTCGTAATGTCGATGCCTGTACCGTAGAGCTCCGCGCGCAGGGCCGTCGAGAAGCCGCGTATTGCCCATTTGCTCGCGCAGTAGCCCGTCAGGAGAGGAACGCATAGCTTGCCCGCCGCCGAACTGAGGAAGACAAAGTAACCGCTCTGCTGCTGGCGCATCATTGGCAGCGCAGCCTGAACGCAGTGGTAAGTGCCCATGAAGTTGATGTTCATCATCGTCTGCATCTCCTGGGCTGTGAAGAGATCGATTGGCCCTCCGCGACCGATGCCTGCGCTGGAGACCACGAGGTCTATGCGCCCACAGGTATCGAGTGCCAGGCGCATCAGTTCCTGTACTTGTTCTGCGTTCGTCACATCCGTCTTCATCACCACCACCTGCTTAACCGACGAAGGATTGCTCTCCTTGACCTGTTGTGCGACCTGTTGAAGGCCCTGCTCGTTGATATCGGCGAGAACAACGTGTGCGCTCCTGGCATACAGCGCGCGCGCCGTCGCCAGTGCTATGCCGCTTGCTCCACCGGTGAGCACTGCAACTGCCCCGTCGAAGTTCTTCAATGCCATGTGTACCGCTCCTCTCAGAATTGCTGGAACTAGAAAGAAGATCAGGCGCGCGTCTGGCTTGATCTTATCTCGTCTTGAGAGAACCTGTCAAATGTTCAGGGCACTTGAACAGCGTTCGCGAGTGCATATGATGCTATTATTGTTGCGGCGGCATCTCCTGGGGATACTGCGCCTGGGGCTGCTCGTACTGCTGAGATGGCTGAGGCGTCTGCGGATACTGGTGCTGCTGACCGCCCTCCTGGTATGTTTCAGGCTGGTATCCCTCTTGATAGTTCTGGTAAGGTGGTTGCTGGGGCTGGTATGGCTGTTGTGGTGGCTGATAATACGGCTGTTGGTATGGCGGCTGCTGCTGATTCATGCCGAAAGCCGTTATGCCGCCGAGTCCTGCGAGAATTGGTTGGGCGAGTGCCCCCAGGATGGCCGAGATACCTGCCGCAACCAGGAACCAGATCCAGTTAAAACCCGTGGCGAAGAAGAGCGCAAGGGTGAGCAGCCAGAAGGCACCCTGGATGCCGCCGTAAACTCCGCGCGGATTGCGTGAGCTGAAAGAGCCGACCAGGGCCGCGAGTGCCAGCGCGACGAAGAAGATAGGTAGGTTGAAGCCGCCCAGGGCGAAGGATAGCGCCAAACCGATCAGAACGATGCCGCCCGCGATACCTCCGAAGAAGGAACTGTTATTGCGCATGATATATCTCTCCTCGTCGATGTATGAGTCACAGTAAAAAAAAGTGCTTATAGAGAGAGTAGAAACCATTCTATTGGTGAGGGGAACTATAGAAAGTAAAGGTTATGTGCTGTGATGTTTGCCCTATTATAAATTGGCAAGCGTCACAGCGCATGAGAGAGCATGTGCGTGGAATTAGAGGTGCATGGCGATGAGCGCGCGCCTGATCCCTGTCAGGGCGTCGTTGATGTGTTGAGCCTCAAGGCCGTAGTGCGTCACGGCGCGGATGGACCCGCCGCCCATGTGGCCCATCAGAACACCGTGTTCGCCGGCTATCGCGAGAAAGCGCAGCGTCTCGGCCTCATCCAAACGCTCATGCTGCGCGTTGAGCAGGCGGAAATTGAGGATATTGGTGACGACGCGCTCGGGAGCGATCTCGATCTGTGGATAGTCGGCCAGGCCATGTGCAAGCTGCTTGCAATGCTCGTGGTCCTCGGCCAATCGCTCAACCATCTGCTCAAGCGCCACGATGCCAGCCGCCGCCAGAATGCCCGCCTGGCGCATGCCACCGCCCAGCAGCTTGCGCACACGATGGGCTCGGCGAATAAACTCTTTGCTGCCGACCAGCAAGGAGCCGACCGGCGCGCTCAGGCCCTTGGAGAGGCAGAACATAACCGAGTCCACCGGAGCCGCCAGCGCGCTGACGGGAACATTCAAGGTGACAGACGCATTGAAGATGCGCGCACCATCCATATGGATCGCGACGCCGCGACTGTGGGCCAGGTCGGCTATCTCGGCGACCTGCTCAACGCTCAGAACCAGCCCGCCGCAGCGATTATGCGTATTCTCAATACACACCAGAGCCGTTGCCGCCACATGCTCATCGCTCTCATCGGCGATGCCCGCGCGCACCTTCTCCAGGTCCAACTGCCCATCTGCCAGCGTGGGAACGACCCACATGGGCGCGCCGCCCAGCGTCGACGCGCTGCCCGCCTCGTAGTGGTACACGTGCGACTCATCGCCCACGATCACCGCGCGTCCGCGTCCGGCGTGGGTTAGCATTGCCATCGTATTGCCCATCGTCCCGCTGGGCACGAAAAGCGCCGCTTCCTTGCCCATGCGTTCCGCCGCCAGCTCCTGCAGGCGATTGATCGTAGGATCTTCTCCGTACACATCGTCGCCCACCTCCGCCCGGTACATCGTCTCGCGCATCGCCGGAGTAGGATGGGTCACTGTATCACTTCTGAGATCGACAAGCATGGTCGTATGGCCTTTCGTTTCGTCAGTGCTGGCAGTATGTTGTGATGGGGATAGTGTATCATGCCTGGAGAGGAGGCGCAAAGCACGAGTGTTCAATTCGCGGTGATAAGCTATTGGTCCTGCTAAGTTTATAGATGCTTGTCACTGTATAAGTGGCGCGATATACTTTTTCTTAGATTCTTTAGAACCACGTATTTTAATGCATCTTTTTACATGCTAGCCAGGAGCTAACCCTATGGCGAACCCACCGCCACCCGCAGTAACTCTGATGTACTGTTACGCGCCACAAGATAAAAATCTACGTGATGAATTGGATAAACATCTTGCGCTCTTGAGACGTTCGAACCGTATGATCGACTGGTACGATGGAAACATCAGTCCCGGTATGGAGCGTGACGAGGAGATCAAACAGCACCTTAGGACGGCGCAGATCATTCTTCTCTTGATCAGTCCGGATTTTATAGCCTCTAACTACTACTATGACAAAGAAATGATGGTTGCGATCAGGCGGCATAACGCGGGAAAGGCGCGCGTCATTCCCGTGATTTTGCGCTATGCTCACTGGGAAGGGGCACCGTTCAGCAGACTGCAGATGTTACCGGAGGACGCCAGGCCGATTAAAGATAGACCAGATCGCGAAAGAACGCTCGCCGAGATTGCTGGAAAGATTGATCGTGTCGTCTCTGAGATCTGCATCACGAATTTGTTGGAGCACGGAGAAAATCTACTCGAAAAGCAGTCCTATGATCAAGCCACAACCGCATTGAATCAAGCATTGGGACAGCTTCAGCGTGCAGGCGACTATATACAGGAAGCCGTGGTATATAATGGGCGAGCTCTGGTGGGATTATGCAGGGCTGCATATGCGACCGGTCGCTATAAAGATGCTTTGACGAGTAGTGAGCGTGCGATCAAGCTTAATCCCAATCTCAGTATGGCCTATAGTTATAAAGGCGCAGCCTTGAATGAGCTTTTGCGTTATCAAGAAGCACTTGTAGCCTGTGAACGTGCAATACAACTTGATCAGCAGAGCGCTCATGCCTACACAGAAAAGGGTACGGCGCTGCTCAACTTGAAGCGCTACAAAGAAGCGCTATTGGCGTACGATGAGGCTATAACTCGCGATTCCAGGTATACGCTGGCCCATCTTAAAAAAGGTGATGCACTTTATAAAGCGGGAAATTTCGTAGATGCGGTCAGCGCTTATCAGCGAGCTACTCAGTTCGAGGCAACGAAGCCTCAAGCTTATCTGGGCAAAGGCGACGCGCTCTGCAGGCTAGATCGTTTCGAGGAGGCGCTTGCTGTATACGGCCAGGCGGCGCAATTCGAGTCTGCAAGGCGCCAGGCATATCTGGGAAGGGGTGATGCCCTTTTTGGATCAGGGAGGTATAAGAAGGCGGTTGTTGCCTATGACCAGGCGCTGCAGTACAATCAGGGTAATGCGCTTATATATGTTAAAAAAGGCGACGCACTGCGAAAATTGGAACAATTTGCTGAGGCTTTAGCATCCTATGAACAGGCATTGCGCCTACAACCAAGAAATGCATTCAACCATTTAAGAAAAGCCACCATTCTTATGAAGCTGAAAAAGTATGAGCCGGTTCCGGCTGTGTGCGACCAGGTTTTGAAGCTTGATGCCAGAAATGTCACAGCTTATGTAACGAAGAGTGAAGCCCTTCTCTATCTTTTTCGTTATGCCGACGCCTCCGCCGCGTGTGAGCAGGCGCTGGCCCTGAATCCTACCAATGCACTTGCTCAAGACCTCAAGTTAGTTCTCGCGCGTGCTCAGGACAATTTACAGCGGTTGTATGCCTGTGAGCGCAAAATTCATGTCAGCCCGAATGATGTCCGTACGCATATCGAAAGAGGAGCTATTCTCTACAGTCTGAAGCGCTTCGAGGAGGCCCTTTTCGCCTACGAGCGCGTGATCAGTCTCGTGCCGCGCGATGCCACCGCCTACGCCAATAAAGGGGCGGTGTTGTACGAATTAGAGCGCTACAATGATGCCCTGGCGGCGTGCGACCAGGCTATTGCCCTTAACGCCAGTTATGACTATGCCTATGCTCTCAAGCGCGAGATACTGAGTAAGCTGGGTAGATATGGTGAGGCGGTCATAAACGCCGCGCTGGTTATATCGCGTAACCCTAAAAATGCTGAGGCGTACTATAAGCTCGGCTTGCTTCTCGAACTCCAGGGGCAAGACGATAAGGCGCAGAAGTCATACGAGGAGGCGAGAAGCCTGGGCTATAGGGCCTGACGCTTCTCGTCTGTTGTGGGTTCACGCTCCCTATGCAAGAACCCGGAGTTATGCGAGACGTATTACTTTGCTCTCCAATCGACGATAGCTTCGGGGAGTGGGCCTGGGAGGGGTTCCGAAAAGTCAATGCCGTGGATTTCCTTCACCTGTTCGCGGAACCAGACATCAAACGGCTCTTGCGATCTCCCAAATCCCTCAAACACGCTCGGAATATCTTGTACCTCGAAGTAAACGACCGCCATATCTCCCTGCGGCGTCTGTTGGAGGTAAGCGACCTCTCTGCTGATCCCCAGGCGTTTGCGAGAGGCTTCGTACTCGCCGTGGCGGGGTCCTGCCATCTCCTGGCTAAAGTGCTTCCATTGCTCCGTTTTACCTGGTAGAATAGGGAAAGCCGATGCTAGCGATGCCATCTTCTTAAATCTCCTTCTTGACTGGTATGATGTTTCGGGGGAAACATTTCTTCGCCCCCTTTAGTATACGGGTAGAATCTAATCTGGATCATTTCTACCGGCAAGTCTAGTTAGGGATCTAGCAGGTGAAAAATTGCGGAGGATAATGATGTTACGTCGTATCCTGGCTGAACAAACATATAGGTAATACCTTCGTCATAGAGAATGAGAAGATACCTCTTCTGATGCTGCCAAATTTTGGAGGTCCTGGTCTGACCAGATGGACCACCTCGGCTTCGAGTGAGAAGTCTGTTGTAGTTCATACTTGTTATCCAGTATGCTGCCGCCAACAAAGATGTTGCGTCTTTTAAATGGCTCAGGTGTGGTTGAAAGTAACCAGTCACGCTGGGACAACTGGGGGGAGTAGAACCAGGGGTGTTCGAGCTTGTAATCCTGCTTATGTGTCCATGCAGGACAAGGAAAGGAAGTTCTGGAACAAAGTTCCTCCACGGCTGCGGCAAAAAAAGCAGCCCAACGTTTTCCTTCTGCGGTTGTGGTTGGTGCGGGTGGTGTGCTAATCAGATCTAGCGCCACCAGTCATGGAGAAAGCACCCAAAAGCGAACCAGGGATCTTCTCCTTGATCTATGGATGCCACAGCATCAGTTATGGAGTGTATTGAGTATGGAAGTGGAGTTGCCATCGTTATCCCTTTTCCCCGCAAAGCTTTTTACCTTTCGCTTCTATTATATCTCAAACTAGAATATTTTTGTCGGATGTCGTGCAAGTAATGAGGTCCAGGGAGCTATGACAACCGCCTGTTCCCAACGATCCTTTTTCGCTAGCTCGGAAAACAACGATCTATGGCTTGAGTTGTGTACTCGCTTCTTAGACGAAATTGGGTATCTGGGATATACTTGTTTACGATATCCCAGGCTTGTGTCTGTGTCTGTATATTGAGCCGCTGAGCTATCGCCAGGATGTCACGGTCATCTTGAGGGCGTCCCGAAAAGAGCTTCAGTGCCAGAATATATTCAAGTTCGGGAACGTAAACGGCCAGATTGGCAAAAGTTTTCCAATGCTTCGGTGCTTTGGGCTTTCCGATTTGATCGACGACAACGGTAACATCGTCATTTAACCATGCAGGAGGAAGTTGCTTTTCTTTTGCTACCAACGTGATTGCATGCTGGACTGCCTGGTATGTGGATCGATTATTCGTTGCAATGATGACATCGATATCCTGGGTTGATTTTCGGTTGCCTATTTGGGTAACCATGAGCGCACCTCCCAGGAGAACAATGGCTGTTTTGATCTGCATGTCTGCGAGTTTCTGGCCCAGAAAGCCAAGAGCCTGTTCAATTTGTAATCTGTCTATAATCTTCCTTCTTTCTAGATTAGTATAGCATAATAAGCTGGTGTTTTTAGCCTAAAAAAGCTGTCTCCTGCACATTCACGCTCCCCACATATGCGCACTGCTGATAGAGCGGGCAGTTCACACAATCGGGCCGCTGAGCATGACAGATCCTCCGTCCATGCGTGATCAGGTTCACATGCAGTGGATAGACCCATTCGGCTGGCGCGGCCTTCGCGAAGAGAGCGTGCGCCTTGTCGGCGGAGATGTTCGAGCCGATCAGGCCCAGTCGCTTGCTTACGCGGTGAACGTGCGTGTCGACCGGCATCACAGGCCTGTCCATGTTGAACATGAGCACGCATGCCGTCGTCTTCGGTCCCACGCCTGGGATGCTGCGTAGAAAGTGCCAGCCCTCCTCGGAACTACGATTCGCCAGTTCGTCGTAGAGGTAGTGCGCGAGCGATTTCGTGCCTCCCTGTTCCCGCTGGCGTTCAGTCAGTGTGACCAGGGCGTCCTGGATGCGTGGGGCCTTGACATTCGCAAGGCCGCCCGATTTGATGGCTGTCGCAACTTCGTGCGTCGGTGCGTCGCGTACCTCCTCCCAGGTCGGGAACGTCGCGATCAGTTGGCGGTAGGCGCGGTCGGAATTGATATCGGAGGTGTGCTGTGAAAGAATGGTGCCTACCAGTCCTCCGAGCGGATCGTAGTCGGGATTGTTCTGCGGTTCGCCGTAGGTGGCGACGAGCAGTGCGTAGACGCGTGCCAGGTGAGCTGCCGCGGTAGTCGTGATAGCCATTCCGTACTTCCTATCCAATCGTGATGCAATATTGTATCATTTTTGTACCCCACAGGTGAGATACCTGGCAAAACGGGCTTCGCTTTAAATTTCACAAAAGTTCTTGCTGTATAGCTCGTGTGATGCTACACTTAGTCACGACCAATCAGGCAAGAGGATAGAGAAATGCTCTCTATTTTGCTTTCATAGAACTTGCACTGATCTGTGATGACAAAATCGTATTGGATCGCATGTACAATCGAGTACGTATTTAGAAGAAAGTGGAGGAACTTGCCATGGACAAAAGAGATGTCGAGGCTGCATTTGATGCGGCGGGGCTGGCGCGCCTGAAGAAAGATATCGACGCGCTTGCTCGCTCATCGATCCGGCTGACCACCACCGCCGTCGATGAGGCGAAGATATCAGTGGGCGCATCAAAGATCGGCGGATTGCCAGATCTGTCGCCGGGGATCTCCTGGCCGCAATGGCACGACGTGCCACAATCCTTCATTGCGCAGATATCCCTCGCCGATGCGCGCGAGTACGATGCAGACAGGGTCCTGCCGCAGAGCGGAATGCTCTGGTTTTTCTATGACGCGCAGCAGGAGACGTACGGCGCGGACCCGGCTGATCGCGGTGGCTGGTCCGTGCTCTTCAGTGAAAATTCTGACAGGCTTAAGCGGTCGTCCGCTCCCAGCGGGTTACCGCCTGAGAGCCAGTTCCATGCCTGCTCACTCAGTTTCTCAAGCGAGATCACCCTGTCGGCGCATCCCGAGTTGGATATAGCGCACTTCGATTGGACGGATGCTGAACAGAAAAAATATGAGCAGTTGCTTGCGACGTTCCCCAATGAAGCCGATCATGGAGCTATACATAATCGTTTGGTGGGGAATCCTGACACTATTCAGGACGATATGCGCCAGCAATGTCAACTGGTCTCGCATGGAGTGACGGATGAGGATGATCCGCGCGCGGCTGAACTGTTGAAGGGAGCGCTGGAGTGGCAGTTGCTCTTCCAGGTAGACTCCGACGAGCACGCGGAAATGCATTGGGCCGATGCTGGACTCCTCTATTACTGGATAACGCGTGCCGATCTCCAGGCTCGTCATTTCGCTGCAAGCTGGCTGGTGCTGCAATCGGATTAGTGTAGGAGTTTCGAGAGGATTTGTACTCCATACAAAGGAGGAAGCCCATGAAATACATACAAAGGTTGATCGTGGTTCTGATAGCATCGCTGATTATGAGTGGATGCGCAGGAGTAACGGTCTCAGCGAACAATTCTAATGGCAGTCAGGGGGGAAATACATCCAATGCAACGCCGAACTGGGGTGTGCAGTCCAGGACCTCAAACTGCCAGGCACATAATGCTCTTCCCGACTCTGCCTGTACGCCGGGTGCTATCATTCCAACCGCTACAAAAGCGAAGATATGTCAATCCGGCTATGCGCGTACGGTGCGCAACGTGCCGACAAGCGAGAAGAACCAGGTATACGCTTCGTACGGTATCACCCATCATAGCACCGGTCAGTACGAGGTTGACCATCTGGTGAGCCTGGAGCTTGGCGGCTCGAATGATATAGCAAACCTCTGGCCGGAACTGGCTAGCCCGAAACCGGGTTTTCATGAGAAGGACAAAGTAGAGAATTATCTGCACTCGCAGGTATGCTCGGGGGCTATCTCGCTGCAGCGGGCCCAGGTCGAGATCGCAACGAACTGGCTGGCAGTCTACAATCAGATGCCGGACCAGAACAAATAGTATCAAAAAAGCGAGCGTTTTATGACATCGACTTCTTGTTTGTACGGAGACCGTACTGGCACAACTACAGATGCCTCTACTTCCTCTGTGATGCCACATTGGAAGCTACGTGAGCACGAGAGGGTCCACCTCTCTTACGGTAGTGCTTTTACCCGTGAGACCGCTTTATCACGGAACCTGTAAACACTATTCAGTTGAAAAGGTGCTCCAATGAAGAGGATATCTGATAGGGAACAGAATGTCAAGAATGATGAAGAAACTGTCATACAACGCTATGAAACGCGAGAGAACGCTAGAGTTTCAAATACCAGTTTCAATACTCGTCCTCCACTCCTGTAAGCTGAGGGGAAGACGGAGGGTTCGTGGCAGGCTGCCGATACAGTGACCTGCCACAAACCCTGTATCTATCAGCGCAATGCCCTCTCAGACGGCTTGCGGTACAACGGGACTTTGAGCGTATCCTCTGCATAGAAATTGCCAGTTTGATTGTTTCGTATGGGCGTGGTCTGATCGGAGTATGTCCGCGCCGATTGTGGCGCTCCTCTGCGCGCCGCAGGAACCGTCTGGGGCTGCTTATGCTTTTTGCTCGCAAGGAAAAAGCGACGGCAGAACATGGCGCCGATGAGAACGATGCTGCCCCCGTAGATGGCCATTCCCCAGATCGTCTGCGTATCGCTACCGGTCATGATGCCATGCACGGTCACGAGCACGTAGATGCCGAGCGTCAGGTAGTGGAGACGACGCCACCATTTGTAGCCAATGAGTGGGCGAACCCAGGTGCTTAGACCAATGGCGAGGCCAAGGTAAAGGCCGATAATGCCGAGCGCCATCCATATAGTGCGGTAGTGGCTGACGAATGGAATGAAGACCTCGTTCCAGCCGAAGCGTGTAAAGGGATCGATCCACACTGCCAGCACGTGCACGCCGGTAAAGATCAGGGCGAGCAGTGTGAGAAAGTTGTGTAGTTCGCTATTGATAATGCGCGGCCACTTGCTTGGGGACTGTAGCTTCATCGAGAGCGCCATGCCTAATGCAACTGATAATGCCAGTAATATATATGCGGTAAAGCCACCTGCGCGTGCCACATCCCAGGTGACTGCTTGCCATACGGTCATAAATCCTCCATAATGTCACAAATTTTATTTACGGCGCGAAATTGTCTCAGGAAACGCTGGTACTAGAAACGGAGCTTTGCGATGAGCTGCTGGATCCGAAGCCGTATCCGCTACTTTTCTGCTTGAGGGAACTTCCACTGCTGGACTTCGTGGAAGACGATGAGCTACTCGACTTTGTAGAAGACGATGACCTGCTGGACTTCGTGGAAGTCGACGAACTGTTCGCCTTTGTTGTGGATGAACTGCTGCTCGTTGTGCCCACGAGGTGATTGGCAGACAACAGGCCGAAGAAGCCGAAGCTGACGACAGACGAGACGATGATGCCTTTTTTCAGCAAGCTTACCAGCGCCAGGGCCTTCTGCTTTGGCATATTTGGTTTCCTGGCGGGCTTTGCGGGCGCGGTCTTCGTGGAAGTGCTCGCTGGAGCCTGTTGGGCTTGTGGTGTATATGCGGGATACACATATTCCTCTTGCCCATTTGCTGGTCTCTGCCGCTGGGATGATCTATTGGAAGGGCGTGCACCATCCTGCGCTCTGTTGGAAGGAGGTTGTTGCATCCAGTTGCTTGATGTATCGTACGGATCTCTTTCCATAATTTTTTATAAGTCTCCTCCGGGAGTATGGGGTTCACTCTTTTATCTCGCCAGAGATAGAGAGCGTCTATAGCTTTAACATCTCTATTTGCGGGGCCTTTTGAAAAGTCTCCCATTTCCTGTGCTCTTAGAAATGATAGCGTACAATCATGAGAACCTGATTGGAGAGCATGCAAATATTTGTAAGGAGTTTGTATGGAAAGTATAAAAGAAGACCCCTCGAATTTTCCGAGAGGTCTTCTTTTTCTGTCTACTAAGCGACGCCGCTAAGGGGACGCCGCCGGTTCTTGAGGAGTTGCTGGGCCGCCTCTTTCAGGCGTGCCTCGCTGCGTGGTCCGAAGCCGGGCAGGTGGCGGATGCGCTGCTGTTGCGCCGCCCAGAGCAGCTTCTCGACTGAATCGATATCCAGCTCTTCGTGCAGGCGGATCGCGGTATAGGGTCCGATGTGCTCAACCGCCATCAGAGAGCGCACGCCGGGTGGCAAGGCCTGCGTCAAGAGGCCGTTCTGGAACGTGACAGTACCAAGCTCGACAAGCTCGGATATATGTGAGCGCAGACGTGTGCCTATGCCAGGAATGGGCAACTCTTCGCCGCGCGCCAGAATAGCCGCCGCTGGCTCAGGGAGATCCAGAACGCCGCGCGCCCCATTGCGATAAGCCTGAATACGATATGGATTGCCATGCTGCGACTCCAGCAGGTCGGCGATGCCTGAAAGCACCTCAGCGATCTGGCGATTAGTCACCTCTGGCGGCGTGCTCAACTCAAGCTCCATACCCGGCAGCACCTGCTGAACCGGGCTCTTGCGAGAGCGGACCTGTGGCGATGGCATAATATGAACGGTCTGTGTGATCTGCATTATACTCATCTGTACCTTGCCCCTTTCTTGCCGGGCAACAACGATCTTCTATAGATAAATTCTTGAAAGCACCTAAAAAAACGGAAATGCAGCCTGTTAGTGTACGAGTTACATTGAAATCTTGTTCTAATTATATCACAAAGTGACTGGGGGGTCAAATGTTATTTTAATGCGATATCGCCTCCGAAGGCTTTTAAGAAGATTCACTACAATACAAAGTAGGGCGCTTTGTCGCTAGAATAGTAAACGATTACATAAGAATTGTCAAGGCTATTGCGACAAAAATAATTCTTGCTTTTAAGCCCGTCAAAGTACTATAATGTATAATATCCCAGGGTTGATTTCGAACCATTTTAAAGGTGGAATCATAAAATCGTTTACCATATACCCAGTATTGGATATGTATATGTGTTATACTACGTGTAAATCGTTTACAAGAAAATGGACATCCTGGGAGATTGAGAAGAGGGGTTACAATATGTAACGCGAAAATTTTGGGGAAGACTCATGCCTTGCTTCCCATATGTCCTACACATCGTTTCATGGGGGAGAGAGTTTACATGGCCAGTATTAAAGATGTTGCCAGTATGGCAGGCGTCTCGACTGCCACGGTTTCGCGGGTGCTCTCCAACGGTCTGCATGTGCGCCCGGAGGTGCGTGAGCGGGTAATGGCGGCGGTCGATCAATTAGGATATCGACCGAACCTGGTTGCCCGCAGTCTGCGTGTGCAGCAATCCAGCACTATCGGTCTGGTCGTCTCGGATATTCGCAACCCGTTTTTCACCTCGATCAGCCGTGCCGTCGAAGATACCGCATACGAGCAGGGCTTCAGCCTCTTCCTTTGCAACACGGATGAAGATCCTGAGAAAGAAGCGATATACCTCAAGTTGATGCGAGATGAGAGCGTTGCAGGTGTCATCTTCTCACCGACACGACAGACGGCGGCCAACTTCACCTGGGTGAGTATTGGCTTCCCCATCGTCGTCGTTGATCGCTCCGTCACGGGGAGCGATATCGATGTCGTACTGCTGGATAACGTCGATGCCGGGTACCGGCTCACCGAGCATCTTATCGAGGGCGGCTATCGAGACATCGCCCTCATCTTCGGTGAGATGAGCACGACCGGGCGCGACCGGCACGCAGGCTATGAAAAGGCGCTGCGCGAACACAACCTCTCTGTAGCGGCGGAGCATGTGAAATATGTACAGCCGAGGGTCGAAGCAGGTTACGCAGCCGCCTTGAAAATGATCGACACAACGCGGTTGCCTGACGCCTTCTTCACAACGAACAGCCTGCTCGCAGCGGGCGTTCTGCAGGCGATTCGCGAGCGCAACCTTACCATCCCCGATGATGTTGCGCTGGTCTCCTTCGACGAGACAACATGGGCATCGCTGGTGCAGCCCCCGATCACGCTGATTGCCCAGCCGACGTACGAGATCGGCAAAACGGCGACCGAGCTGCTGCTGCAACGCATCGCGGACCCTACGCGTTCTACTCGTCAGGTGATTTTGAAGGGCCAGTTGCTTGTGCGTGGATCGAGCGCGCCGCGCAAGAGATAGAGGGAGTGACGCAAGGTAATATTGTAACGTACAATATAAGCAGACTCGTGAGCTATTAGAGAACGTGAGGAATTGAGATCCAATGCAACTGAATGCAGAGCAGATCAAGGCATTGATCGTCATGCAGATAGAGGGCTATAGCAGGCGTATGACCGAGCTTTCGCCTGAAATTGCCTTGCTGCAAAAGCAGCCGATTCGCGGTTCACGTGAATTGATGCAGCGCCTGAAGTATCTCGAAGGTGAACTGCTGAATCAGCAGGCGCGTCTGGACGCCTTGAAAGACCTGCAGCAAACTATACAGACGCTGGAGGGTCTTGCAAGAGAGACATAAATGGCGAATTTTCCACAAAGTGGGTAATGGAGTGAAGCTGGAAAACAGGTGCCTGCGGGCGTTGTTATATATCAGTTGTATGAGTATAATAGTTATCAAGTTTGTCGTTCAAGTTTGTCGTTATGGTAGAGCATGGTAGTATGAGAATATTAGTACAGAAATAGAGAGAGACAATCCCCCCGTAGAAAAGAAGCGTAGATCAGATGTATTTTTCGGCATGAAAGTAGTGTGAGGAAACTATGGTACAGCAATTGCGTATAGGGCCACTAACGGTTCAGTGGTCCGAAGAAGGGTTGTCAGTGAATACGCCGACTGGCCATTACCAGTTGGACGCCCCGGAGACCTTTGAGCTCTTCCTGTATCTCTATCACCATCATGTTCAGGAGAACACTACAAATGGCGATATGTTCGATGGAATGATCGGACCAACCGACTCCTCGCCAGAACTGCCGCCCTGGCTGGGCGACGAGTAAGGGAAGCGAAGCATACGTCGTTATTTCTGCAAGAGAAGCAATCACGCGGGTCGTTGAACGACTTGAGGCGCCAGGATACCAGCTGGTCCCTTCTGAAAATCCCTACTGGGAAAAACAAGGTGTCACCTTTGAAGATCCCGGGGGCTGGCGCGTCGTGCTCATGAACGCCGGCGGTGTATAATTCTATCCCTCGCAAGCGGTACATCAGATACCCGGAGGCTTGCAAAATGACGTCAATAAGATATACCGTTTCAATGAAAAATTGAGATATACTGTTCTAATGAGTAATCTAAGAAAGGGGCGGACCCAGGAATCTTATAAGGGAGCGCGGGCCGTGCCTGATGAAAAATTATCCCCCCGAAGAAGGAATTGCATGTCAGACGAGAATGATGTATTAATTGTGGGTGGCGGACCTGCGGGCCTGGCGGCGGCAGAGGCGGCGGCCAGTCGAGGTGTACGCACAGTTGTATTAGAGCGCCAGAATGAGATTGGCTACCCTGTCCATACCAGTGGCGGAAGCTGGATCAGCGATATGAAGGCGCTGGCCATTCCAGAGTATCTCTACCATCCAGTCACAAAGGTCATTTTTGTTTCGCCTCGGCGCGAAGTTAGCCTGCACTATAATTCCGCGGTCGCCTGTGTCGTAGATGTGCGTGGACTCTACCAGCACCTGGCGGGACGCGCGATAGCAGCAGGTGCGCAGGTGCGCGTGCGTCATACAGTCGAGCAGGTCGTGGTGGAAGGTGAGCGCGTAGTGGGAGTAACCGCGAAAAACCATGTGAGCCAGCGCCTGAGTCTGAATGCCGCCGTAACGATCGATGCCAGCGGCGTCTCGCGACACATCGGCGTTCGTACAGACATGGGCAAAGCCTTTCATCGCTACGGCTACGGAGCGGAATATGATCTATACGCGCCGCATTATCCTCAGGACGAGCTCTTCTTGATTATGGGAGGCGCCTTTGCGCCATGCGGGTACGCGTGGGCCTTTCCACGCGGCAATGGCCGTGTGCGCCTCGGCGTCGGTGTCCTGCACCCGGACAGCGACGAGGATGCGCGCATCTACCTGGATCGCATCATGCGCGAACTGCCCCAGTTCAAAGACAAATTTCGCGCCGCCAGCCCGGTGGAATATCACACGGGCCTCTTTCCCTCCGAAGGTCCCGTCGAGCGCTTTTCGCGTGCCGGTCTGTTGCTGGCGGGCGATGCTGGTGGGCACGGCTCGACGCTGGTTGGGGAAGGCATCCGTTTTGCCATCTACGCAGGACAGATGGCTGGTGCGGTCGCCGCTGAAGCGATCAATGCCGGTGATACCTCCGCTGCTTTTCTGACGCGTTTCGATAAGCGCTGGCGCACACGTTTCGGACGCGACATGGACATAGCCTACATGATCAACAAACACATCGCCAGCTACAGCGATGCGCAGTGGGATGGCGCGCTGGATCTCATGAAGCGTCTCACGCCGGCGCAGATGGCCCAGGCGCTGCGGGGAGATTTTAGCGCCAGCCTGATAATGGGTGTCCTGGCGCGCAATCCAGGACTGGTCGCTACCGGTGGCAAGCGTTTCCTGGATCGCATGCTTGAGCGTATCAACAAGCCCGTACTGGTCTCGACGGAAGGCTAGTGAGCCGGTTTTCTGCCTGGAGGAATAAATTTTCCTTCCTGACTGTTAGAATGGACAGAAGTATTTATCTCATTCCAGGTGGAAGACCAGGGAGCATTTCTATGCCTGAAGCAACTGTGCAGACGCCCCAGACGGGTGAAAAGATTAAGATGTATATAACCACGTGGTGCGGTGATTGTCGTTTTGTCAAGCGCTGGTTCAATGCGCACAGTATTCCTTTTGAAACTATTAATATAGAAGAAGACGAAGATGCGGCTGAGCTGGTGCAGCGGGTCAATGGTGGTATGCGTAGCGTTCCCATGATCGTTTTTCCCGATGGCACGATCCTTGTCGAACCCGGCGCTCGTGAGCTCGCTGCCAAGTTCGCAATCTAAGCTCACATTTTTATGAAGGAAGAGGCCGTCATTCTTCCTTTGTACACCACTTGTCGTTATATTCACTACCTGCCTGGACGCCATAGTCCGAGCAGGTTTTTTTCCGTGGGGGCAAAGAATGCGTGGGAAAGAGTGTGATAGACTGAGAGAGCGCGTTCCGTCAAGTTGATCCAAGGAGAAAAGTGATGAACCACCCTCGAAGCTATCCACAGGTGATTCGGCGCTGGTATCGAC
>WNGD01000818.1_pt1 | contig 50068 bp, 48 predicted proteins | sample 5400671 | NCBI WGS metagenome assembly WNGD01 (sample SAMN13153369, study PRJNA577476) | soil metagenome | isolation source: 40 cm soil or saprolite under grassland replicate 2 | place: USA:California | collected 2016-06-15 | reverse complement strand
CATTTTGCATAGGGAGAGTAACAGAAGCTGTAGTGACCCCCCCTTGTGGGGGCTCTCAGGGGTAGGTTTTTTCCTTGGGCGAACAGCATACCCCAGCAACGGGCGGCCACAAGGGCCCTCCCCCCACATCCACGCCGCCCCCGCCCCTACGCGGACCAGCCTTGCAAGCCATTTCCCAAAAAACCTACCCCTGAGAGCCTTGTGGGGGTCAGGCCCGCAAAAATATGAACCGCACCATCATGCGGGTGGAGGGGCGTGTACATGAAGATTAACAAATTAAGCGGGTATCTCCAGAGAGATGTAGCGGCGGCATTTATGACGCCAGTCCGCCTCCGAAGCGGACTGGCGTCATAAATGCCGCCGCTACATCTAGCGTATCGGTACCTCGAAGAATTTGTTAAAATCCATCTACTCACTGCGCGTTCACCTCAAACACAGCACTCACCGTTTGAGACCCTGGTACGGCAATATTCACTTGGATTTGCCAGAGGCCGCTCATCGGAAACTGTACTCGGGCAACGTAAGTGCTATTGCCTTGTAAGGATGCATTCGTCTGATCAGTTCCCATATCCATGCTTTCCATATCGCTTGCTAGCGTCACCTGGGCGTTCGTTACAGGCTGCTGGGATGCATTGTTAGCAAGTTGTACTGTCAGAGTGGCGGGTTGAGTAATCAAGGGGGGATTGGGATGAACCTGTAAGGTAACCTGATAGGGGCCAGCTTGAGCCGTTTGAGTGGAAGCAGTGGCACGATGAGGAATAATGGAGGTAATAATAGTACCAAGCCATGTCATAAGGATGAGGAATGAGATGCCGAGCACAATAACGAGTAGATTACGCCTCATGAGTGAGTCACAGGCACCTCAACGTAGATGGCGCCATTTTTTACTTTTGCATTCAGCCTGGGTAGCGCACGCAAATAGAGTAGAGGAGCAACTCCCTTATCTGGCTTCCCATATTCGGTAAACCGGCCCCCATGGCAGGGGCAATGAAATTTGTGGTCGGAGTCTTGCCATTGTACAAGACAGCCCATATGCGTACAAGCTGCCGACACAGCGATGACTGGCCCGGCTTTCGCCTCCGTCGGATCATCCCCATCGTTGCGAATGATATAGCCAATCACTGCTCCAGAGGTAAAGCGTATAGCTTGATCGCCCAGTTCAGCGAGTGTAGCGACAAACTGCCAGGTTGTAAGCACACCTTCTCCGATAATGGGAGTGGTATAATTATCCTGGGTTCCTTTTACGAGAGGAGATTTTGACTGTTCAACCATATGATCGATAGCGGCACCGGCTACCAGCGAAGCTGCCGCTGCGGCCCCACCTGCTAGCAATGCACGCCGTGAAACATTGCCCAGCTTTTTCGCTTTACCCTGATTACCCTGATCTTGCTTCTTACGCAGAAAAGGAAATGCTTTACGTTTAGGTGGTTCGTGCAACTCTTGTTCGAGAAGAGCCTGTAACTCAGCTGCAAATTCTGGACGCGGCTCACCAGCTTCAGGTGTAGCAGAGCGGAAGAGCGCAGCCATACGATAGATGTTCGCCTGGCTGGGCGTTAGCTCCGCCGGTGGGTGGGCCACACGTCCTGCCTGAAGCTCCTCTATGTAGTGCTCCAGTTCCAGATAATCTTCAAATCGCTCCTGATCTTCACCTGACATAGCCTTGTTTCTCCGTAATGAGTCTACACCTCAAATGTTTCTGATGATACTTGCAACTCTGGCAACACTGGAGACAGTGAGCCACTGTGACTTAAGTATTGCTATATTACGATGTACTGGTAACAACATATTCAAGATCGGCCGCTCGCTTCAAGGCCCGGAACTGTAACACCTTCACATTCGCCTCGGTCAAGCCCAGACGCAAAGCCGTCTCTTTGATAGAGAGGTTAAGCAGAAAGCGACAGGTTAACACTTCGCGATAATGTTCCGGCAGAGCCTGGAGAATACATTGTACCCGTTCTTCTGGTCGGGTGCTGATGATGACCGGCTCTTCGTCGACAGGCCCTTCCCAACCCGCTTCCAACAAAGCGTCCAGCGAGTTAACCACTACGCGATAATGTGTACGCCAATAGTCAGCGACGGTTGTCCGTGCTACCTGGAACAACCATTTCTGCATACTCAGAGGGCCGCGCTCAGTATCAACACCGCGTACTGCCTTAATAAATATCTGCGACGTCAGGTCCTCAGCCTCTTCGCGGTTGCCTACCTTGCTATAAACATAGCGGTAAATGAGGCTCAGGTTCTCCTGATAGAACGTCTGAAACTCCTGCACATTCACCCTGGCTCCCCCCGCAGTAGTAACATCTATGTTTGCTTGTTTACTTTTCAGCGTACTCACAACGCCCTCTCTGCCAGAACTGCTCAATATTGACGTACTCAAATGACGCATGAGCCATAGCACTTATTACTACGTTTGTGAGTTACAAAGCTATGATACCACAATTGTAAAGCAAGGGGCTGGTGCATCGAAATAGCAAAGAGGGCGAGCTATGCTTTCACACCTCTGCAAATACGCGCACGTCTGCCAATCTTTGCAGAGGCGAAGCACGGCTCGCCCCGAAAAATGTTTGTCAGGGGATTGCTCTCTTCTACATTATATTATACACGAGGGGAGCAAATTTTGGTAGCCTTCAATGTGTCTTTTTTGGACTTCTGTATACAATCTTGAAAAAGCGTGTGTCTCTGACACTCCAACAAGGGTGCGGTTCATTTTCTTGCACAGATTCGAGAAGGATGGTAGAGGCGTCATCAATGCCGCCTCTACCATGTCTCGCGGGCTTGATGCAAAAAAGTGAAACGCACCTCTCCAACAAACGATGTTTGCGCAACACCCTGCTCTGCGGTATAATACAAACACAACGTTAACAACTGGTACGGAGAGGCGAGCACAAGGGTGGCTCTATTCATTGGCCTATCTGCCAATCAGGTTGTCTATTTTAGGCAGAAGACGTTGATGCTAGAGATGTGAGCACTTGTTATGATGCTGGTACGTTCACCGTACAAACGTGCATACCTTCATCAGGGCTAACTAGCACGCTCTTTCGCCTGTCCATCTATCGTTATGGTATGGTATCCCCTGAGGCTACCTGAAAACAAGGCGAGAGCAAGAGCGACGAGGCTACTGAAACAATACTGCCCTTCCTAATGTCTTTCTTTTTGCCTCATGCCCCCGCCTCCCGCCACCAGAATTGAGGAGAATTCATGTATAAGGGTCGATCTGGTATGTGGTCCTGGCTGCTCCATCGCGTCACAGGACTGGGCATCTTATTATTTCTCTTTATCCACATCGTGGATGTTTCACTGCTAGGCTTTGGTCCACGCGTCTATGATGAAGGTATCGCGCTCTTCGATAACGTCATCGTCCGCTTCCTCTCCCTTGCTATCGTTGGTGCCGTGCTGCTGCATGCCTTCAACGGCGTGCGTATTATGCTCATTGACTTCTGGAGCAAGGGTGTGCGTTATCAAGCCTTGATGTTTGGCATTGCACTGCTGCTGACCATTGTCGGGTTTATCCCTATTGCCTATTTCATCCTGGCCCCGGCTTTTTCGCTTTTGCAACCACATGCTACCACTATCGCAAAATAAGTATCGTCTACAGTATTGGGTGGGGGTGTGAAATTGCAGCCCCTCTAGAGGAGAACCGATATGCGTATTTCGACCGGCTATGGTGAGAGGCCTATGGGTGGTGGATTTGAAACCTTTTCCTGGTATTTCTTCCGCATTTCCGGCATCGTATTGTTGTTCCTGGTTATTATCCACCTGATCATCATGCACGTCACTACCGACGTCTCTTGCACAACCTATGATTTTGTGGCTAGCCGCTATGCTAATCCCTTCTGGCGGCTTTTTGACTGGGTGTTGTTAACCCTGGCCCTGTTGCATGGTGTGAACGGCTTACGCATTGTCATTGATGACTATGTACGCAGTCCAACCAATCGAGTTGTTTTACTATCCCTTGTAGGAATATTGACCTTGGCATTCTTTATGCTCGGTACGATAACGCTGATTACGTTCCAACCGGACGGGCACTCTATTGCAGCCTGCTTGCATCACTAGGAATGAGGTTACAGTATGTACCATAAATTTGATGTCGTCATTGTGGGAGCTGGTGGTGCAGGCTTGATGGCCGCCATGCAGCTTCCCCAGGCCAGTGTGGCCGTTCTCAGTAAGGTCTATCCTACCCGCTCACACACCGGGGCGGCCCAGGGAGGTATTGCCGCTGCTCTAGGCAATGTGGAAGAGGATCACTGGAAATGGCATATGTACGATACCGTCAAAGGTGGCGACTACCTCGTAGATCAGCCCGCGGCCGAAATCCTGGCTCGTGAGGCTATCGATGCCGTCTATGAGCTAGAGCACCGTGGTCTGCCCTTTAACCGTACCGAAGATGGACGTATCGACCAGCGCCGCTTCGGTGGTCATACACGCAACTATGGCGAAGGGCCGGTGCGCCGTGCCTGTTACGCTGCCGACCGAACCGGACACATGATTCTCCAGACCATGTTCCAGAATGCCATCAAGAATGAGGTGCGTTTCTTCAATGAATATCTCATGCTTGATCTGCTGCTCAGCGAAGGACGGGCTTGCGGCGTCGTTGCCATGGAAATCCGTTCAGGCGAGATTCACACCTTCCATGCTAAAGCCATCCTTTTTGCCACTGGCGGCTATGGTCGCGCCTGGCGAGTTACCAGCAATGCCTTTGCCTGTATGGGTGATGGCATGGCGATTGCCTACCGGCGGGGTATCCCCTTAGAGGACATGGAAATGTACCAGTTCCATCCAACGGGCATCTACAAGGTTGGTGTACTGCTGAGTGAGGCAGCACGTGGCGAAGGTGGTAAACTGCTCAACGGCAAGGGCGAGTATTTCATGGAACGCTATATGCCCACCCTCAAAGATCTGGCTCCACGCGATATCGTCTCACGCTGTATGGTGCAGGAGGTCAAAGAGGGGCGCGGTGTCGATGGCAAAGACTACCTCTACCTGGATGTGCGTCACCTGGGAGCCAAGACGATCGCCGAGAAGCTGCCTGATATCACCGACTTTGCTCGTAACTACCTCGGTGTGGAACCGATCACCGAACCGGTACCCATTCAGCCGACTGCGCACTACGCCATGGGTGGTATCCCTACCGATACTGATGCGCGTGTCGTGATTGATCCACAATGGACGCCTCTGCCCGGTTTCTATGCCGCCGGTGAGGTCGCCTGCGTTTCCGTACACGGCGCGAACCGCCTGGGAACAAACTCGCTGGTAGACCTGATCGTCTTTGGACGTCGTGCCGGTAAGCATATGGCAAAATTCATCAGTGAGAACGACCATGCTCCCTTACCATCCGAACAAGAGGGTTTTGGACGCGATCTAGTGAAGCGTCTGTATACCTCAACAGGTGGTGAATCGGCAACTCGTATTCGTAGCACGCTGCAAAACGAGATGGACGACAAGGTCTTCGTGGAGCGCAGCGATAAAAGCCTGCGGCACGCTCTCGATACACTGGACGGTTTACAAGATGCCTACCAGCGTGTGCAATTGCAAGATAAAGGCAAAAGGTTTAATACCGAACTGGTTGAAGCCCTTGAGCTGGGCTTCCTGCTCGATTGCTCCGAAGCTACCATTCATGGCGCATTGGCGCGTACCGAGAGCCGGGGCGCACACTTCCGCCTCGACTATACCAAGCGCGATGATGCTAACTGGCTCAAACACACACTGGCCTATAAGGGTACAAAGACTCATGATGTACGGCTCGAATACAAAGACGTCATCCTCATCGACGACCCCATATTCAAGCCCAAGGAACGGAAATATTAAGGAAGAGAAACAGAGGTCTTATGAACGTACAAGTACGTATCAAACGCTTTGATCCTGAGAAGGATAAGAAGCCGTATTGGGCGAATTATCGTGTTGAAGTTGATCCCATTGACCGCTTGCTGGATGCGTTGAACACCATCAAATGGACGCAAGATGGTTCGCTCACCTATCGCCGCTCCTGTGCCCATGGTGTGTGTGGCTCCGATGCTATGCGTATCAATGGACGTAATCGTTTGGCCTGTAAGGTACTCATGCGCGACGTGGGCGATAGAGTGACGATTGAGCCAATGCTCGGTTATCCGGTCATTAAAGACCTGGTTGTCGATATGGACCCTTTCTTTGAGAAGTACAAGAAGATTAAGCCGTACCTGATTACGTACGATAACGAGCCAGGTACGGAACGCTTGCAGAGTCCTACGCAGCGAGAGCGTTATGATGAAGGTACCAAGTGTATCCTCTGCGGAGCTTGCACCGGTTCCTGTCCGTCGGTATGGGGCAACCCTGATTGGGTGGGGCCAGCATCTATTGTCAACGCGCACCGCTTCATCTTTGACAGTCGCGACCAGGGAGCGGCGGAGCGGCTGGCTATCTTGAGTCAACGTGATGGCGTCTGGCGTTGCCGCACCATCTTCAACTGCTCTGATGCCTGCCCACGCGGTATCCCCGTCACGGACTTGATCGAACAGGTGAAACGTGCCATTGTCTACAATGAGACGGGCGAGTAATATCTCTAGACAGTACGAGTCATCCCAAATTTATTAGCAACGGAACGGATATCGCGTAGGGGTGGGGAAGGATGTATTTTTATGCAGATTGATACGACAGAGACGTGGCAACATCGTGACATCATCACCAATGGCATCCGTATGCACTACGTTATGCAGGGTGAAGGGCCATTGATTGTGCTGTTGCATGGTTTTCCTGAGTTCTGGTATTCCTGGCGATACCAGATACCTATGCTGGCAGAACACGGCTATACCGTTGTAGCTCCCGACTTGCGCGGATACAACGATAGCGATAAGCCACGTACGGGCTACGATGTAGCTACGCTGATAGGCGACATTGAGGGGTTGATTAAGGGATTAGGGTATGAGCGAGCGATAGTGGTTGGCCATGATTGGGGTGGCGTGCTGGCATGGGCCTTCGCTATGAGCTACCCTCATATGACGGAACGTTTGATCGTTATGAATGCGCCGCACCCGCAGGCCATGTTGCGTGAGTTGCGTACCCTCAAACAATTGCGTAAAAGCTGGTATGTGTTTGCTTTCCAGCTTCCCTGGCTGCCCGAATACCTGTTGAAGCGCAACAATGCCAACGAAATTGGGCGCATGCTCAGAGGGGCTGCCGTACAAAAAGCAGCGTTTGCACGAGAAATCACGGCCAAATATCAGGAGGCGATGAACAAACCGGGAGCAATGACTGCTGCTTTGAATTATTACCGTCAATTGTTCCGTCGCAGGCCTCAATCTGCCGCAAAGGCATCGCGTATCGCCGCACCCACTCTGCTTATCTGGGGCGAACAAGATATCGCTCTCGACATTGCTTTGACAACTGGGCTTGAACAGTGGGTGGATAATCTGCAAGTGAAACGTATTCCCGATAGTGGACATTGGGTACAGCAGGAAAAACCAGAACAAGTCAATTCATTCATGTTGGAATTTTTACAAGGTTCGTGAGGGGCAACCTTAGTAGGAAAAAGGGAGCCGAGCCGTTGTTGCATTTTGGGGGGAGAATGCAACGTGCTCACTCCAACATGAGCAACGGCTCGACTGCACCTGTAGCAATGGTAGATAGTTGTCCAGGTTCCCTATGTGGTCACCTTTGCCAATTATCAATACCTGCTACCAAATAAGAAGAGGTCTGTATACAAGCAAGTTGGTGAAGTCTATCTTAGACCACTAAGAGTGTCTGACCTTCGTTTTCTTGCAAAGGTGGCAGAGGCGGTAGGAGTGTCACGTCCATACATTCTATATGCAGACTACCATCTTCGGTTTGTGTGATCACTGCTGTGCCGCCTGTGCCACAGATGGGTTGTAGCCATTGGCTCCCACAAAGCTTGCAAATCCCATGAGTGGCTTCATAATTTTTGGGTACAGGTAGTGAAGAAATGCGTTCACCGGCATTGTTCATTAAGCGTAAACACCATGCACACTGTCGTACCGTCATAATACTCACAACCTTCCTTTCTCACCTTGTCTTTCAGTTTGCTTGGTTTACTTTATTGCGTTTACCTCGCTTATCTGTATTACGTACAGGTATAATTTTTTTAGCCTATCGGGTTGTCTCTATTGGTCTATTGAACTGGAGCAGCCTTTATTTGGCACTGGCACAGGTTGCGTTATGTCTAATGAGGTCTTGCGATTGTGTAAATGCACATAGACACGATTTAGGCTACAAATATTGACATTCCATGTCACTGTTAACTTGCCATCTTTCCCTACCACTGCCGTATGTTGTGATAACCCATCCCTTCCGTGTACATTTGCCGTTACCTCGAAGACATCGCCGGGTTTTAAGGGAGAACCACAAAGAGTAAACGAGGATGACGATACTGCACAGATGCTCAGTGTTAACTGCTGTGTTCCAATTGTTACTGTGATTCCTTCCGTAACTCCTATCGTTGGTGTTGCTGGAGGTGTCAAGGAACGCGTTGGTAGCGCCGTACTCCTGTGACTCGGTACGGCAACATTACCCTGACTCCCTTGCTTATTACTATTCGGTAGAGGTGACAATTGATACAGTAAGAGGCTAGCAAATACTGCAATTACCACTAGGACAGCAACACCTGTAGAAAGTAAACGTGTCCAATTCAGAGATTGACGCTTAGTGCTGCTAGTTGCATTCTGGTGTTGCCTGTCCACCTGACGTTTGCGATGCGCCAGTTGAACAGCATCCGGATTCTCAATCTTCTCAAGCACTCTTTCGACCAATGGTGAATAGACTGAAGTACGCTTCCAGTATTCCAGTGTATCCTGAAGTCCAGCACTGACTTGCTCATACTCATGACAAAGCAGAGCACACTCTTCACATAGTTCGATATGCTGGCGGATGTAAGATTCAGCTTCACCCAAAGATTGGCGACGAGTATAGGCAAGCAGCATACTTTTGTCTGGATGCACCATACTATTTCCCTTCCCTACTACCCATCCCTAACCACCACATATATCCTGACATAGCCTGTTTACCTTACTTAATTACGTACGTTTACTGCTTACTCGCTTGTGAAGATTGTCCGTAGAATGCACGGAATTTTTCGACACTGCGAGCGACCCGTTTACGCACAGCTTCTGGCGTCATCTCCAGAACATGCCCTATTTCTTCATAAGTGAAATCATTCCCGTAGTGAAGTAAAAGACAAGCAGCATCTTTAGGCTTCAGCTTCGAGAGCGTTTCCTCTACGAGCATACGTGCTTCCACCGTGTGTTCGGGCCCAGGCACCATCAAATGTATATCGAAATCTAGCGGACTCGATGCGCTTTCGAATCCGATGAATTGCCGCAAACGTTTGCGGTTCAAGTAGCGCAAACCGAAATTTGTGGCAATACGATAGATCCAGGGGTCTAGTAAGAGATCTTGAGAGGTCTTCTCAATCTCTTTATACACCTGTAGAAAAGTGTCTTGAGCAAGGTCAAGGGCTACTTCATGATCACCTACGAGACGATGCAGATACCCGGTTAGAGGTTGCTGTAGCCGTTCTACCAGTGAACGAAAGGCCACAGGGTCCTTCGCTCGTAGATTCTCTACCACCTGAACATCCATCACCGTTCTGGCCTTATCCGCTCCAACAAGATTCCCCCCGCCGATTTTCTGTATCGTTGTGTGGTGCCTTTAATTGTAAAATCAATGGCAAGATGAAAACCGGACATGCTTGTTGGGTAATTTTTTTAAGGCCTGGTTCAAATGAACTTGACGCTTTTCTGCTCACATGAGGCAACCCTTGTCAAGCAAAATGGCCTCTCTTTGAACCTTGCCTAACAGAAAAAAATCGTGTACCTTGCTATACAACGGATAGATTGATAGTATGGTATCCAGATGAACCATTTGGGGCAGGAGGATCCACATCAGGGGATTGAACATTGCCTTCTATGTCGATAGCGCGGGCCGCTACGACATAGTAGCCGCGAGCGGTTGGCTGCCAGGCATATTCCCACAATACCCATGTGAGGTTAGAGAGAGGACGTTTGAGAGAGGCCCGTTGCCAAGTATTGCCGCCATCCAGGCTGACATCAACTTCAGAAATGCCCTTATTGCCTGAGAAGGCTACACCGGCAATAGAGGTTGTCTGGTTAACGGGTATGGAACTGCCGATCAAAGGTGTATCAATACGAGTGGTCATACGGATGGGTGCTGGATCGCTCCAACCACGTTGTTGCCAGTAGCCTTGATAGTCCTGTGTGACTACTTGAATATGGTTCAACCATTTACAGTGTTTCATACCATAGATGCCCGGTACGAGCATGCGTGCGGGAAAACCATGACCTTTGGGTAAGGTAGTACCATTCATACGCACGGCGATCAATGTTGTCGGTTCGAGGGCTTTCTCCAGCGTAATACTGTCACTGTAGTCATCAACGGCAGAGAAAACCACCTTGATAGCTCCCGGCTTGACGCCAGCCTGTTGCAGCAGGTCTTTCAAGGGAATACCTTCCCACAACGCATTGCTCATATATTGCCCACCAACCTCGTTGCTAATGCACATTATGGATTCGTACTGTTGCTGCATTGGCTGGGTCAGTAGTTGGTTATAGGATAGCGTAAAAGGATGGTCAACATCTCCGTCAACGGTCAGTTGCCAGTTGCTCGCGTTGACATCGGGGTCAGAGAAGAGGTTTTTCGAGATTATATAGAACTGGTCGTTGGAGGTTATCTCTGGTGAGAGAAACTGAGTTGGCGTAATCGTGCCATAGTTGGGTACCGGAGGTGGCACAATCTTGCTCTTAAAGTTGCGCACCGCTGTCAGCACCGGTGCAGATGTTGCACTGATGCCATCGGTAATGAAACGCCAGGCCGCAATACCTATGATGCCTACACCGGCTATGATGAAGCCTCGTTTGATAAAGGTACGTCGTGCCAGGACACTTGCCTGCTTATCTTCTGATGTATGGGCAGTGGGACGTAGGGCTAACCAATTAAAGATGGGAACAAACAGGAGGCCAAAGATAGCTCCGACAGCTGCAAGACTGAGGGTGGTGTTGATGAGACCAATAGAGAGTTGTGAGCCAAAGATACCTGCATCACTCAGGGGTAGAAAGATGAGGCCGCTAAATAACCAGAGGATCAAGGCCAGGAGGAGTCCATGATAGGAAGGTAGCTTGGATTGTTTGAGGATAAGAGGGCGATAGGATACCAGCGTGAACATATACAGTCCACCACTGAGGGCGAACAGCAGACACTGACCAACCACGATGCCATCGAATAGGTAATGCTTGGCATCTACTCCAATCGTCTGATGTAAGTACTCAAACAGCGAAGGCGACATGAGTTCGGTAAGTTTGGAGCCAAGCACCTCTGGTAATGAGATCCCACCCACCAGTATACTGAGCAGCAACATAGTGCCAGTAGCAAATAGGCCGGCTGCTAAGCCAGCTATAAAACCGGTGTTAAAGTATTGCTTTCTTGTTTTCATTGCATTTTCTTCCATCACAGCGAAATAGGTGCATATATAAGTGCATTTAGTTAGATACACGATTCGTGAGGGGGAGATTTACAGGGATGTGGGAATGGGAGCAAAGTTTGAGTCGGGGTGGCTCAAAGTGATCGGTGTCACGCTTTCTTGTTGTGGGTAGGGCATGTATCTGAAACTTATTCTTTCTCAAAATGCTAGACATAAAGAAGGTTGCTAAAAACTTGCATTCACGAGAGGCAAGATGTTATACTAGGCAGCGAATTAATGAGGAAATAGGCGGGTTTCCCGTTTCCTGATACGAGGAGAAAGATGAAAGTAATTCTACTACAAGATGTTGAGGGCCTGGGTAAGGCCGGAGACTTGAAGGAAGTGGCAAATGGCTACGCTCGTAACTATTTGTTGCCACGCAACCTGGCGGCGGGTGCGACACCATCGTTGATTGCCAATCGTCAGCAGCGTATAGCGACTGAGCAGCGCAAGCAGGAGAAACAGGCAGAGAGTAACCGGCAACAAGCTGAGAAACTGGGCCAAGTCACGCTGACATTTAAGGCACGTGTTGGACGCGAAGGTCGTCTGTATGGTTCGATTACCAGTCAGGATATCGCCGAAGGTTTGCGTGAGGTGGAAGGTATTAGCATTGATCGGCGTATGATTGATCTGCCCAGTCCTATTCGTAGTGTGGGAACGTTCACAGTACCGGTCAAGATCGCTTCGAAGTTGGAGCCACAGCTGACCATCAATGTTGTTGACCAAAAAGGGCCTTAGCCCGCCGCAAGCCGCTGGTCTTCAGACCGAGCGGTGAGGCGTGTCGAGGCTTGAGCCCTTGATACATATGCCTACATGTTGTAGCATAGCTACATGAGAAAAGTCGATGATTACCAAACCACTCGCGTCTGGGTTTCCACCCATAAGCGGTTACGGCTCATTGCCGCACTCCCGAACGAAAGCATGGTGCAGGTCCTCGACCGGCTCTCTAAACAGGAGCTCGCACGCCTTGAGGTAACTCAAGAGAAAAAGGAGAAGTAACGAGCATGGCAAAGGCCACCACGACGATCAGACAAAGCTTGAACTATCAGCCGCAGCATGCCGCATGGTTTGCGGCCAACCAAGCTCTGTTCAATCGGGTGGTGGCCTTCTATTTTGAGGTCATCCAGGCTCATGAGAGGGTTCTGGACCTCTCCACGAAAGAGGCTCTCACCGCGCTGGAAAAGCTCACGCATGCCACAGACGCGAACCTGACTCCCATCATGCCGCTCTCCGAGATCGCGCAAGATGTCCCTGCGATGTTCCGACGTGCCGCCATCAATGCCGCCATCGGCTCTGCCCGGTCCTTCTATGCGCACCTGCGCCATTGGCGCATCCGCAAAGAGAAGGCGAGAGCCAAAGGGAAGAAGTTCAGCGAACGACCACCTGTTCCTCCTCGCACGTGGAACAAGTCGGTTCCCTTCTATGCTGGGCAATGGAAGGAACGTAGAGCGTCCTCTCTCGTGCTGAAAGTCTGGACAGGGACCTGCTGGAGTTGGGTGAAAGTGCGCGTCCTGGGGAGATGCCTTCCGACTGAGACGGAAAGAGGAAGCCCTTCTCTGGTTCGCAAGGGAGAGCAGTGGTGGTTGCACACTTCCGTTGAGAAGAAGTTCAGCAGTCCCAAAAAGATCGAGCAACAGGTGACCACCAACGGAGAAACACGGATCTGCGCCATCGATCTCAATCTCAACGAACATCTCGCGGTTTGCACCGTTCAAACAGTTGAAGGTACGATCCTCGCCACCTCCTTCATTGGGGGAGGACGAGAGATATCCGGCTTTAGGAAGAAACTGTTAGGACGAATTGCCCGCAACCGACACACGACTGGCATTCTTGCGGAAAACGAGCAGGACAATGCTGACCTCTGGCGCAAGCTCAAACACGTCGATGAGCACGTGGCCCATCTGGTCAGTGCTCGCATTGTCCAGTTTGCCACAAAGCACGAAGCGAGCATCCTGGTGTTTGAGCACCTGGGAACCCTCCGTCCTGAGAAGGGCAAGTATAGTCATCGGGGAAACCGCAAACGCGCCTATTGGATGAAGGGACGCATCCTCAACTACGCCAAATACAAGGCGTGGAACCAGGGGATCATCACCAGTCGCGTGAACCCACGCAATACGAGTCGAGAATGTCACCGCTGTCATAACCTCGTCATTCGCTACGATGCAAGGCAACCGGCTGAGGACTATACTCCAGGGGCCTCCCTGGTCCTCTGTGAGCAGTGCCACATGCGGGGCCACGCCGATAGAAATGCCAGTCTCGTCATCGGGCAGCGTCTCCTTGCTCGCTACCAACAACCGTTTCAGGAAAAGCCTCATGCTCCTCTGCGTGCAGAGAGGGTGTCGAAAGACACAGGTGTTGCCATCTGCCAGGACGCCACACGCGAAGAGGGACCATCTATCCCTCAAGTCAGGCATGCAGAGAGCAACGGGCATGGCACCGCCCAAGGGAGGAGGCGTCGGATGGGAACGCCCCTCCCCCGTATTCCTCACCAACTACGGATGCCATTCGAGGAGGGGCTATGCTCCATGTCTCAGGCAACCGACTACGTAGGAGTGCAAGAAGCTGCCGGGCTTTAGCCCGTGTGGAGTGTCACGAATCTGGTAAAGCCACTCCTACTACTGAATAAATAGAGTGTAGGTAGAGCGGTGCTACGCATCCCGGTCGCAGTCCTGCTTTTGCCCAGGAGATGCCTCTTATGCCGCGTTGGCTGTACTACTTACTGATCACGGCCATTATTGCCCCCATTATCAATCTAATATGGGGAGAGCAGCAGGAAATGGCCGTGTTTCTCTTTGCGACGTTGAGCCTTATTCCTCTGGCAGCTCTCATTGGTCGTGCCACCGAAGACCTGGAATACTACGTTGGCCCTATCGCAGGTGGCTTGCTCAATGCCACCTTTGGTAATGCACCCGAAATTATCATTGGCATCTTTGCCTTACAAGAGGGGCTGATCTCTGTGGTCAAGGCTTCGATTACCGGCTCAATTATTAGTAACAGTTTATTAGTCTTAGGCTCATCACTGGCGGTTGGTGGTTGGCGGTGGGGGAAGCAATATTTCAGTGCGCGTGATGCTGGTCAGTATTCTGCCATGATGGTGCTGGCGGTGGCTAGCCTACTCATTCCCTTCACGGCAACCTTTGTGATCGCAGATGTCCAGCGTATCCAGATGTTGAGTGTAGCTATTGCTATTGTCTTGTTGCTGGTCTATGCTCTATATCTTGCGCTGCATGTATTCCATGTGCGTGCCGGGCGGCGCAACCCTACACGACATGGCAAAGCAGTATCACCTTCTCCAATTGAAGAGTCGGATGAGGTCGAAGAGGTGGCGGCGGTGACAGGTAATGCCGATCCACGTGAGTTAGATGGGCAACGCGTCCCTCCTAAACGGTGGCTGGCGACTCTGATGCTGCTGATCGCAACGATGGGCACTGCCTGGAATAGCGAATTGCTGGTCGGTGCGATTAAGCCAGTGACGGAGCAGCTTGGTTGGTCAAAAGTGTTTATTGGTCTTGTGATTATTCCCATTGTGGGCAATGCTGCCGAACATTCAAGTGCCTTATATATCGCCTACAAAGACCGTGTAGACCTGAGTATGGCGATTGCAGCCGGTTCCTCGATTCAGGTAGCAACCTTTGTTGCCCCCCTTTTGGTGTTGCTCAGCCTTTTCTACCCGCTGCATTTGGATATGGTGTTTTCTCCCCTGGAACTGGTTGTGTTGGGGCTATCTGCCATTCTCTTTGTCCTGATTAGCCTGGATGGTGAGTCCTCCTGGCTGGCAGGGGTGCAATTGATGGCTCTCTATGTGATAGCCGCCATTGTGTTTTTCTTCGTGCCAGGGTAGGAAGGGAATATACAGGGATGACATCCAGAGGTAGCCGCCGGACGGCTACCTCTGGATGTCATCCCTGTATATTCATAGTGCTTTCATCGCTTCAGGAATCTTTGGCAACAGATCAGCCGCCAATAGGCCTGCATTGCCAATCTCTGCACTGACCAGTTCGGAGGCGGCAGTGTGTAAGTAGACAGCAGCACTGGCGGCGTCGAAGGGAGGTACTTTCTGGGCGAGTAGGCCGACAGCCATACCAGATAGCACATCGCCTGTACCGGCAGTGGCAAGAGCGGGATTGGCACGCCAGTTGATTCGTGTGTGGCCATCCGGCTGCGCGATGATCGTACAGGCACCCTTCAGCACAAGGGTTACATTCCACTCTTCGGCCTTGCTGCGTGCCAGTTCCAGGCGGTCAATATTGCCTCCTGATACTTTTAAGCCATTACAAAGGCGGCCCATCTCGCCAGGGTGCGGTGTGATGACTGTGCCTTCCGGTAGTAAGGTCCACCAGTGTTCTAGAGCTGAAAGATTATTGAGACCATCAGCATCAATGAGCAAATGAGGACGCTGCTCATCTGGCATGTTGCGCAGTGCTTCAAGAACTTCAAGAATGACTTCACGGATATAGGCTGATTGCCCCAGTCCAGGTCCCATCAGCAACGCACGATAACCTTCTAGGTGTTCGATAAGCGTTGAGGATCGCTTAAAGCTGCCTGCATCTTCGTCGGGGAGTAGGGCAAAGGTGGCTTCATGAAAGGCGCTGGCGTAGATGGGTAACATTTGTTTCGTCACGGCCAGGGTGATCAGTCCTGCTCCGATACGCCCAGCAGCACTACCAGCTAGAAAGGCCGAACCAGGATAGGGAGGCGAGCCGCAAAAAAGCATGACTTTGCCAAAAGTGCCCTTGTTACTCTCAAGAGGACGTTCAGGCAGAAACTTGCGTACCAGTTCTCCGGTCAGCATCTCGGTTTGGAGGTGGCTTTCCATCTCAGGTGGTAGTCCGATGTCACCAACATAGAGTTCACCCAGGTATTTACGGCCTGGAAAGAAGAAAAAGCCCTGTTTGGGGCAGGCAAGGGTAATAGTCATATCGAAAGCGATAGTACCTGGATCGACCTCGCCGGTATCGGCATTCATACCCGTGGGCAGGTCAATAGCCACGGTGCATAGTTGCTTACGTCGCTCTTTTTCATGCTGAACACGACTCAGCAATTCACGCATACTATCTGGTAGAGGACGTGAGCGACCTGTGCCTAATAGCGCATCGACAACCACATTGGCTTGTGAGATAATCTCTTCCAATCTGGTAGAGGTATCTTCTACTGCTACTTTGCGTCCCTGGACAGTGAGTTCCTGCTCTTTCCAGCGGTAGAGGCTGACCTGTCCTCCCCACTCTTGCAGGTGACGTGCCACAACCAGACCATCACCCCCATTATTGCCAGGGCCGATCAGCAAGAGAAATTTCAGCGTATCTATTGGGCGGGCTTTGCCGTCTATCTTCGGTAAATGCTCTGCCAGTATCTCTGCCGCACTTTTGCCTGCATTTTCCATAAGTAGAGGTGAGGTCAGGCCATATTGGCGGTCAGCTTGTTTTTCCAAGTCACGCATTTCGTCAACGGTAACAATATGCATAGGTATTCTCCATATGTGTTCTAAGTGCTTTGCTATATTTCATTGTAGTGCGTGAGGAGGAATGTAGGGAAGGGGAGATTGCCCCCCAAATAAGTGATATACTTCTCTCTATGAAACTTGCACTCAAGATGACACCACAACGCAGCACGCAGTATGCCAACATGGTTGAAACGCTGGCGGCTCCTGAACTGCTTGCTAGCCCGGTCGGAGCCGCCATCAAAGAAGTCGTATCTGTAACTTTTGCCGGTCAATCATATTTGCTCACGGCACTTGACGAGGAACAAGTCAAGCAGCCACAGGAGATCATGCCCATCCTCTCACGGCTGGGAGCGACAAGCGAGGTCTATGAATATTTTGCTGAGATTGGCGATGTAGAGGGACCGTTGTTACGACCTTTGGAGCCACAGTTTACAGCGTTTGTGCCTTTAGAAATGGCGGAGGTACGCCGCTATAAGGGGAAGACCAACGAGGTTTTTACGCAGGTGCTACTCAATATAGCTATCTTTGCCGGAAGCTATGCCGACCGTTTTACGGAACGCTTGCGTATCCTTGATCCTCTGGCAGGTGGTGGCACTACGCTATTCCTGGCTCTGGCAGCGGGTTATGATGCCTTTGGGATTGAGGCGCAGAAGCAGGATGTGGAGACAACAGCCGTGTTCGTTCGGCAGTATTTCCATAGTGAGCATGTTTCTTACAAAGAGATCGATGAGCGTGGGAGGCGAGCCGGACGTCGCTACCTATTTGAGGTAGGCAGCAAAGGGGCTACGCGCATGCTCGTGTTGGCACATGGAGATAGTAGTCAGGCCAATATACATATGCAAGAAGTACCAGGGGGGCCACGTATGCATGCTATCATGGGTGATCTGCCGTATGGTATTCAACATTTTGGCGAGATCGCAGGAATGCTGCAAAAAGCTCTGCCCGTATGGGAACAGATGTTATTGCCGGGCGGCACGCTAGCTTTGGCGTGGAATGCTACCCGTATCGAACGTGACAGTATGATCGCGTTGGTAGAGGTGCATACCCATCTGAAGGTGAGAAATGATCTCCCGTATACCCAATTTGCGCATACGGTGGATAGAGTGATCAAGCGACGTGATATTCTGGTGGCGGTGAAGAGCTAGCTGAGCATTTCTTTGAGCAACACCGCCCCTGCGATGGAGCCATTGGCATTACTGTAGGTGTACAGGGCCAAAATACCCTCCTGTATACCGCTTTTGAAGCTGGAGGTGTAGCTGACGCTGGTAGAGAAGGTGGTGTTGCCGTTGCCGATTGCTCCGTGAGCCCGGGCCTGTCCAATATTGGTGTAGAGGTGATCGAGTACAATGACCGGACCTATTACCCCTTCAAAAGCTGGGCCTGTTCCCTGGACAGAAACTGGACTACTCAGGCGGGCGCGACTCTGAGGGGCGGTGATGGACATACCGGCGGTGGTTACAGAGGTGACTTCCCAGATGCCACCGTTGCTGTTCCCTTCCAGGCGGCTCATGCTGACGGTGATGGTGCTGCTGACGGCATAGGTGCTTTTCACGCTCACTACGGCATCGAGATCATGCTGTCCGCCGCCACTGACAATAGTAGCCGGTGAGTTGGGTTGCCACTTGAGCAAATCCTGATTGGCAGCCAGAGCTTGCGCTGTCATGGTGGCACTTAGCTTCCATGGTTGATGACCTGCATTGACCTGAACCTGATCGGCTTCTGCCTGATAGCGGGTCAGATCGGGAAAGATGCCGGGGAAGCTGACAGGAACCAGCGTACCAGTGCTATCTGACCACTGAAATTCGCGGAAGAGGTCGGGTTGAAGAGCGGCATTGGACCGATTTTTGTTCAGGCTAGAGTTCTGATCGACCTCTGCTGTGATGATAGTGTTATAGCGGCTAATTTTAGCATCGCCTCTATATAGGCTCTGCAATTTGAAGAGTTGGGTGGGGCTAGGATCGATGATATGGTTGTAGACATAGACGTCGACAATATTGCCCGTACCTTGATAGCTTACCAGAATCAAGGCTTGGAGGGTGGGCTGAGCGATAAGGTTGCCACAGGTAACACGCCCAACCTGGCTGACGCCGCTCTGTGTGCCAACGATGGGGTCCCAGTGCGCTGGGTCTTTGACGGCATTGGGGCATGGCTGTACCCCGTGTCCTATCTGTGGGGTTGCGCTGGCGATAACTGTTGGGCTACTACCGCTGACTGTAGATGCAGTCGGTGTTGGACTTGATTTGCCATTGTTTCCTCCGCTACCACCGGTGCTACATGCAGCGAGGATCAAGATGAGTAAACAGGTGACCGTAAAGCGTTGATGATACGCTGGCATGGTGCCTCCTCATGTCTCTTGCCCTTTCGCGTGTTTTCTGCTATGATTATACAGCAATAGATGTTGTAGTGTCAAGAGGGAAAACCGATGAAAAGAACGAACCTGTACCTGACCGAAAAGCAAATGGAACGCTTGCACCAACGTGCTGAGAAAGAAGGCGTCGCCATAGCCGAGCTCGTAAGACGGGCGGTAGACGCCTTCTTAGCATGGGATGACCCAGCGTATGCTCCTCTCCCATCACGCTCCAAAAGGAAGAGCCATTCATCTCCAGCTTAAAAAGAGCGGGGCTTTCTGGCCCGTCTACTGTAAGTGCGCTATATTTTTTGCATGGCTGGGGCAAGCCCAGCCACTACTATACCACGCAAAGGGTGCTCATGGCCGTCTCTAGTAGTGGCTGGGCTTGCCCCAGCCATGTTGGCCACTCGCACTCGAGGCCAAAAATGAACCGCACCCTAGCCTCACTGATAGCGTATTGCCTCCGCTGGACTGATTCTGCCTGCTTGCCATGCGGGCAGCAACGCTCCCAGGAATGATGCTAGTAGTGCAATGCCCACAATCAATCCTAGCTCTTGCCATGGTACGCTAAAGGTCAAATCGGTATTGAATTGCTCGAAGAAGTTGACGGCGAAGATGTTGTTGGCAAGAATCAGACCGAGCACCACTCCCAGGATACTGCCTAGGGCACCGATCAGGAAGGACTCACAGAGAAATGCTCCCTGGATCAGGAGACGACTACAGCCCAGCGCACGGAGCATGCCGATCTGCTGACGCCGCTCAATCACGGCACGGGTGCCGGTGATGGCAAGGGCGATCACACCCAATAGCAGGGTCATGCCAACGACGCCGAGGAGAACGTCGCTGAGGAAGATACGAGGGCCACGTATCTGCCAGATGGCATCTTCCAGTACAGTTGTTTCCAAACCATTATCCAGGAAGGCAGAGCCGAGGGCCAGAGCCAGGGCACGTTTATCCTGGCCGGGCGCGACCTTGAAGTAGTATGTTTGTGCCTGGGGTGTAGCTATGTTGGCAGTGCTGCCAGTGTAGGCTGCTTGTGGAATATACAGCCCGAAGTGAGAACTGTCACCGTTGTCCACCACGCCGATGATGGTCAATTTCATGGCAGGTGTTAACGCGGATAGCGGAGCATCAGGCGAGGAGTTTTGAACAGTGGTTACCCATACAGGAGTAGCGGGAAAGGTGGTATCGCCCTGGTAGACACCACTCAGGGCGAAGGTATATTGTGGATCAAACCCTGGTGGATAGGTGGGTACGCCTGCATCGGCTGGCAGTGGTGAGTTAGGGTCATAGACAGGAATATTGGTGACACTATCGGGGCGATAGGGTAAGGCGCTACTGTCGATAAGCGCGTAGTTGGGATGTGTCTGCAATGCTTGCCAGACGGCACTATCGCTAGTAAATCCTTGGGCACGTGCTGTCAGATGGAGTCCGTATCCCTGTAGAAAGGCATCGCTGACTACCTGTGCTGGATACATGCGCCACGCTGGGCTACTGTTGCTCAGTTGAATGATGCCTACGGCTGTTGAGGTACGTGTGCCGATGGCGGAGAATACGTTGGGATTGATGTCATGTTGGCTCAGAGCAGCACGCAGATCCGGAATGGCTTTGAAATAGGCGACTGCCTGGATATCGTAGCCACCTGTTTGCGTGTTTATGTCCACATAGTTGTTCTGCATAGCATTGGTAATCACAGCCATAACTGTCATAGCAAAGACTACCAGACTGAACATAACGATACTCAAACCTGCACGAAACCGACGATGCAGAGGGTAAGCGGACGCTAATCGTGTTAAGATGTATAGTCCTGGTAATCTTGAGCAGAGAGCAAGCAAGGGATACACAAGCACTTCCGCATGGGTGACTACTACCCAGATTGTTCCCAGCACCATCATCAGGCCAGCCAGAAAGAAAACTTCGATGCCACCGTAGAAACGCGGCAGACCTAGACTCGCTAAGGTGTCGAAAGGCAAGGCCCAGTAGGCAACCAGTAGCGACCCGGCAAGGGCAGCGAATATCTTGTTAGCGATGGTACGTAGGCGTAGTGGTTGAGAATCTTGTATCTGTCCACGTATGCGTAGCCGTAGCATAGCAATAAATTCAAGTGCTGACTTTATGAGCAACCCGGCACCCAACACGATCAGTGAAAGCCCTAACGAGAAGTAAGCGATCTGGGTATTTTCCAGGCCATATTGCATCAGCCAGGAGCCTGCCAGCAGAGGCAAAAAGCCCAGAAGGAGGAGTGAACGGACTAAGCCGACCAGGGCATCAGCTAGCAACTCTAATGAGCGTAGCATTCTTCTGATGAGCGATTTTGCTGCACCTTTACGAGGCCGGTGTCGTCTGAGCAATGATTGAGCAATATTGCCCAATGTTTTCAAGATTTGTATACAGGCTTCGCCAAGCGAAAGATTATTCCTGCTCGGTTCTGGGAGATCGCGCATAGCTTCAACGACTGTCATGCGACTGACGAGCCAGGATGAGGCGACTACGGAACAGAAGGTGAAGATAACCCCCAGGCAATAGGCAAGGATCAAGCTATGGGGCTGAAAGGTTAGCTTGAGTGGGAAGTTAAAGCGTGCCAGAGTGGGACCGAGAAAGAAGACGAGCAGGGTGCCTACGCCTATACCAATGCCCAACCCAATGAATGAGGCCAGGAGATCATAGACTGACCCTTCGAAGAGAAACATGAGGATGATGTGTCGGCGCTGTACACCGATGGCACGAGCCATGCCCATTTCGACACGCCGCTCTGCTGCCAATAAGATAAAGATCAAGAAGATCAGGAGTAGTCCAATGGCCAGGGCAAAGAGACAGAAGAGGGCAAAGATGCGCGAAAAGATATCTTCAGCCTTCTGTGAATTTTGCACACCGATCTGTTTGATCTCGGTAATCCGTTCGTTGCCAGGAATACGCCTGCCAAGCTGATTGGCTACTCGGTCGGACAGATCGGCATTGCTGATACTGCCATCGTTGTGATTGGAAATAAAGATCTCGGTAATATCGTCATAGAAATGTTCAATATTGTGAAACGTCTGGATATTACTCAGAAGAGCTGGAGTTGAGCCAACTAAACCACCATCAGTTACGATGCCAGCCACACGCATCTTGTAACGGGTGGCTGCCCAGCGTTGGGAGTACAAATAAATAGAGTCCCCGGTATGTGCATTGAGCAAGATGGCTGTAGTGTGATTGAGGTAGACTTCGTTGTCACCGAGGGCTGCAATGGTCAGGAGCTTGTGGCTCTGGTCGTCTTGCATGCCGCCAAAGCCTTTCTCGCTCCCAGGGATGATGGCCAGGGCCACCACTTTGGAGCGCACCTGACGCGAAGTAATATCGGCTACCAGCAAGTTCTGCTCAACGAGGGCTGCTCCCACTGCTGCAATGTCATGGTCGTATTGAGCAAGGTTAACTAGCTCTTGATAGACTCTATCGGGGAAAAAGCCCAGTCCGCCATATCCGCCTGTAATTGTTTCGTCGACGCTGCCCAGATTATACACAGCCACACTTTGTACCGCTGCTGTGATCACATCACCTGTAGCAAGGACGCTAGACAGCAAGGTAGTTGAGAGCATTAAGGCAAAGACAATCAGCCACATCTGAGTACGACGGCGTGGAATATTGCGCACGCCAATCTTAAAGAAGAGCAGATTGCCAAGTGCCAGCACAAGCACAACGCCAACAATGACCAACGTTGTGATCAGCAGTATTGTTGTTAATGTATCAATGGGTATACCGAAAAGCTGTATCATGAAGCACTCTGCAAAGTCTGGTAGAATATTTCCGCAATACGTGTATAGCCCGACGTGCTTGGATGCAGACCATCACGACTGATGTATTCTGGATGTGCGTGTAACTCTTTCCATTGCTTGTACAGGTCTACCAGTAGGGCATGGTGATGCTGCACAATGGATGCAATGGAGGCATTATAATTCTGAATGAGTGTAGACAGCGTTTGAGGATCATAGGCGGCAAAATACGGTACAAATGTAAGGTTGGGTACGTTGGCTACAGCGATACGTGCATGGGGATATGCTGTCTGAATACGGTTTAACAGCAGATCGAGATCGTGAGCATAATTGCGAAGGGGCACGTTATCTATGAGATCATTGACTGCCAGCCAGATTGTTACTATGTTTGGGTGGGCATCGAGAGCAACGGGTAATTCAACGTTCAGGGCATCATGCAAAGTGACATCAGGAATGCCTAGATTGACAAGACGTACACCTCTGCCCAGCTGCATTGCAAGGTCAGAGGGCCAGTTCTGCGATTGAGGGTCATCGGCTCCAATGCCAAAGGTATCAGAAGCTCCGAGAGCGACGTAGGTTAAACGTGCTTGAGGAGGCTGCTGTACGGCGAGAATAGAACGGTCTGCTTGTCCTGTAGCATTTGAGAAAGAGCCACAGTTGCTTAACCCCAAACAGAGGGCAAGCAAAAAGAACACATTGACAGAAAGAAAGAGAGCTTTCCGCCAAGTGCTTTTGCTGGAAAATACTTGTAAAAAAGAAGTATTAGCGAAACACCGCACTGAGTATAGAAACCAGGGCAAAGAGTATCACAAAGGTGATAGTCAGATTAAAGATCAAACGCTCTACGCCACGCCGTGTCTTAAAGACCGAACCTGCACTACTACCGCCGAAAGCACTCCCCAAACCTGCTCCGCGTACTTGAAGCAAGATGAAGAGAATAACGGCAACGCAGAGAATAATTTGCACTATGCGAAGTGCTGGAAGCCATTGGGCCACGATATATATTCCTCACTTTCGAGTCTGTCTATCAGTTGTCGGGGTGATTATACCATACTCTGTAGGATACGTCGAGATGTTACAGACCGGCGATTACATACCTCTCACCTCACAGCATGAGCCTTCTCATGACAGGTTGGACACAAGACGACAAAATGTTGCGGGTTGTAGCGGTCAAGCAAATTCTTGGCAACGTGGACGGTATGCAATTGTAATGCTTCGCAATGTTGCCCGCATGCCGGGCAGGTGTATGTTGCCTGTTCGCTCAACGACCTTTTGAGATAATTCATCTGTGAAATATGGATGGCATCCAGACTGACATGAAAGAGCATACCGGCCAGAATCAACCATAGTATACGTGAACGGGTGAGGGACGCCGTGCAGAGTAAGAGGCCCAGTACCCATGGCTGGTGCAGGAATTTTGCCCCTGATAAGCGTGGCGGGTCAGCCTGCCCGAAATAGCGTACGGCTGCTCGCAAGCTCAGGGTGCGATGTGTCACGACATGCCAGAGATAATGGTCGACATCGATACCAATACTGGCTACGAAAGGAATCCATATATCTTTTTTCAACCAGGGTAAGGCTACCACAGCTGCCGCTGTAGATAATTTGATATGTTCTTGTACCCGCATAAACAAAGTGTCCTTTCTGATGGGTTAGAGTATAACTTTCTTGTTCTTGACTGTCAATGAGATAGATATGTATGACCTATGCGAAAGGATAGGTTTCGTACGATCATAGAATACCGTATGCTTCTTTTTTAACCACCGACTCATATTTGTAACCGTATCTCAACCAGTTTTCAATTTTGTTCGGATATTCTGCATGATACCCTACTCACAAGAAATAGTTACGTTGTTTTAAATACATCGATATGTTTGTATAGGCAAAAATATCAGAGGTAATGTTTATCCACTTATGTGATGGATGACCAAGATGTACATCAAGAAGTAGTTCGTAAAAACTCTGTAGGAATTGGACAAAGGAGATGCCTAGTATGGCAACGAATGTAGCGAATGAAGCAGAATCAACCCATGGACCGGAACAGACCAGAGATGAATATATTGGTTGTAGTGTCGGTATCATGGCCTATAATGAAGAGGCCAACATTGAGCGCACTATCAGGGCTGTTCTGGCACAACAAGGCCCATCCATGCGTGTTGAGGAAGTGATCGTCGTTGCCAGTGGCTGTACTGATCGTACGGTTCCCATTGTGGCCAAGGTAGCTCTCGAGGAGCCCAAAGTCCATCTGTGTGTACAGGAGAAACGTGAAGGCAAGGCTTCAGCTATTAACTTGTTCTTGAAAGAGGCTACCAGTCTAGTGGTAGTGCTGATCGGTGCGGATGTTATTCCCGAAACGGGAGCTATCGAAAGCCTGTGTGCGCCATTCAAAGATGCCTCTATTGGTATGGTTGGTGGGCGACCGGTGCCGGTCAACGATCCGAATACCTTCATGGGTCATGCTGTTCACCTGCTATGGCGTTTGCATGATCGCCTCGCTCGTATCACTCCCAAATTGGGTGAAGTTATTGCTTTCCGTAAGGTCATTTTAGGTATTCCTCCCAATAGCGCTGTTGATGAAATATCTATCCAGGCTATGATCTCGCAGCTTGGCTATAAGCTGGTTTATGAACCTGAGTGTATCGTCTACAATAAAGGGCCGTTGACGGTACGTGATTTTCTCAAGCAGCGTCGGCGCATCTATGCTGGCCATCTAAAGGTACTGACCCAGCAAAAATATAAAGCCTCGACCATGAAGGTCAGCCCCATTGCCCGACAACTGATTGCCAGCCGTCACTTTACGATGAGCAATCCTCGGCAGGCCGTCTGGACGTTGTTCACCATTTTCTTGGAAGCTCTGGCGCGTGTCCAGGGCTACTATGATTTCTGGCGCAAACGTGAGCATCACATCTGGCAGATGGTAGACTCCACCAAGGACTTGGAGGCAGGCCAGCGGAAGATGCGTCGTATCTGCAATGCTCAAAGTGTGATCGTCTTTCGCCTTATCCTTGAAGGTGCTAAAGGCACGGATATCCACCGCGAACGTGAGGATAAAGAGGCGACCGAAGCCGCTCGTAAGTTGCTTCCCTACCTGCGCTCCAAAATTCGTAAAGAAGATATGCTCTCCGTCAATGGTCCTGGCATTATGACCGCCGTGATTCGCGCTGAACAGCATGGAGCCGAACTCGTCGCTAAGCGTATTAAAAATGCTGTTGAAGCATCCACTGTGCGTGTCGGTGTACGCAATCGTGAGGTTAAGGTGACGGTAGCCTATAGCCCGCTCACGTTTGCCTCGAAAGCTTCTAATGGCGATGTGAAGGTAAGTCAATCTATAATGAATGAAGCCGTAGCGCAAGCTCTAGCAGGAGATGAGGAATAAGTTTCCTGGCCTCCCTTGTGGGGGCCAGGAAATTCGTAGGCAACAATGGGCTATTTCCCTTGTTTCCTGCCTATGCATATGGTACAATATACTTCGGGCGAGGACAAGAAGTCCCCGCCCGAACTGTTGAGAAAAGCGAACTCTATAGTATGGACATTACATGGTTGGGCCACTCCTGTTTTCAGTTGCGTGGCAAAAACGTTAGTCTGATTACCGACCCATTTCCACCTCAGCCGGGTTACTCGCTGGGCAAGGTCAATGCCCCTATCGTCACCATTAGCCATAACCATGCCGGGCATAACTATGCACAAGGCGTAGGTGGCAATCCCCATGTTGTACGTGGCCCTGGTGAATATGAGATTAGCGATGTTTTAATTACAGGCGTGGCCTCGTATCATGATAGTAAACGGGGTCAAGAACTGGGGCGCAATACTATTTACGTCATTCATATGGATGAGGTAGTCATTTGCCATTTAGGAGATTTAGGCCATACACTACAAGAAGAGCAGTTAGAAGAAGTCGCCGATGCTGATGTTCTGCTCATACCCATTGGTGGGCATCATACCCTTAATGCCACTCAAGCTGCCGAGGTGATTAGCCAGGTAGAGCCACATGTGATCATTCCCATGCACTACCAAACCGCGGCGTTTGAAGGAAAACGTGATAGCCTCGACCCGTTGGACAAATTCTGTAGAGAAATGGGGGTTGAAAGCATAACTCCCCAGCCTAAATATAGCGTTACTCGTAGTAATCTACCTGCTGAAACCCAGGTTGTCATTCTTTCACCCCGAAATCACTAGCGAGATCGGGGTTCTTTTCTTATATACGAGGAAGAATACTTTAGACAAAGGTCTAGGCAAGGGAGGTCAAAAATACGTGTCAAAATATATCTTTGTTACTGGTGGTGTAGCATCTTCGGTAGGTAAAGGCATTACCGTTGCCTCGCTCGGACGTCTGCTCAAAAATCGTGGGATCTCGGTTTCGATTATGAAACTAGACCCCTATATCAACGTCGATCCCGGCACAATGTCGCCTTATCAGCATGGTGAAGTCTTTGTTACCGATGATGGTGCAGAGACCGATCTTGATCTGGGACACTATGAGCGTTTTACTGATGAGCCGTCGTATCAAGCCAATAATGTGACGACGGGTCAGGTCTATGCTGCTGTGATTGGCAAAGAGCGACGTGGTGAGTACCTGGGTGGTACCATTCAAGTGGTGCCGCATATCACCAATGAAATTAAAGCACGCATGCATGCTGTGGCTCGTCGCTCTGATGCGGATGTGGTGATTGTCGAGGTCGGTGGCACGGTCGGTGATATCGAGGGTGAGCCATTTTTAGAAGCTATTCGTCAAATGCGGAAAGATGTGGGCCGCTCACATGTGCTCTATCTGCACGTCACACTCTTACCCTACATTGGAGCCACGCGTGAACTGAAAACAAAGCCAACACAGCATAGTGTTAAAGAGTTGTTGCGCGTCGGTATTCAGCCCGATGTCATTCTCTGTCGCTCAGACTATACGGTGAGCGAGGAACTCCGTGAGAAAATTGCCCTTTCCTGCAACGTTGAGGCCCGAGCTGTCATTCCTCTGCTCACGGCTGAGACGATCTATGAAGTACCATTGATTCTGGAAGAGGCCGGTCTGGGTGAGTATATGGTGCAGGAACTGAGTTTGTCTCACTGTGAACCTCAAATGCGGGAGTGGAGCGAACTAGTAGAGAAGATTAAAAGGCCGCGCCCGGAAATCACTATCGGTCTAGTTGGCAAATATGTTGAGTTGCACGATGCATATTTGTCAGTGGCCGAAGCTTTACGCCACGCTGGCTGGTATCATAACGTTGACATCCATATAAAATGGATTAATTCTGAGGCCTTGGAAAGTATGGGCGACGGCTATACTGAGGTGTTAGAGGAGCTTGATGGCATCGTCGTTCCTGGTGGTTTTGGACATCGCGGGATCGAAGGAAAGATTAAAACTGCTAACTTTGCGCGTCGCATGCGTACGCCCTATCTGGGGCTATGCCTGGGTATGCAGGTGGCGGTTATTGAGTTTGCCCGCAATGTATTGAACCTGCCGACTGCGAACAGTACCGAATTTGATCCACAGACCGCCAGCCCTGTGATAGATCTGATGAATACCCAGCGTAATGTGGCAGATAAAGGCGGTACGATGCGCCTTGGCAACTGGGTCTGCTGCTTGACTCCGGGCACCAAAGCCTACAAAGCTTATGGAGAGGCTATTGTGTTTGAGCGACATCGCCATCGCTATGAGTTTAATAATGAGTTTCGTAAGCGCTTGGAGGCGCATGGTATAATCATCAGTGGTCGCTCCGCCGACAACAGTTTGGTGGAGATCATTGAACTGGCCGACCATCCGTGGTTTGTGGGCTCACAATTCCACCCAGAGTTTAAGAGTCGTCCTAATCGGCCGCATCCGCTGTTCCGTGATTTTATTGGGGCAGGCGTACAACTGGCGAAAGAGAGACAGCTAGCCGCTGTCGCCGACCGTGAGGCAAGCATGGACGCAGCGTTTGCCAGGACTGCCGCTCCTCAGGCTGATGGTCGCATTGAGATGTAATTATGTTATACCTGAGTCAATTGCTGGGTACACCGGTGGAAGACCAGCAAGGTGTGCGTATCGGTAAATTAGTTGACATAACTGTGAGTGAAGCTCAGGTTGGTTCAGCTGAGCCTACCTATCCTGTTGCTTTGTTAGTAGAAGGCGAGGAAGAGCAGCCGTGGCGTGTCCCTCTTGGAGATGTTGAGCGGCTCGAACATTCCTTGCGCCTGCGCGTTCCGGTAGCCCAACTTACTCTCCAGCTTGATAGTCCATTATCTCATGAGGTATGGCTGGCACGTGATATCCTGGATAAGCAAGTCATTGATATTCAGCGTAAAAAAGCTGTACGTGTCAATGATATCTGTCTGAGCGATGAGTGGCAGCTTGAGGGGATAGATAATAGCACATTGGGCCTGGTACGCCGCCTTGCTCCTAACTGGCTACTCGGTAGTAATAAAGGGAGAGCGATGGCTCCCCACCTGATTCCCTGGAAGCGTATTGAGCTAATCGGAACACAGCGTCAGGAAGAGGCATTTATGACACCCGACATGCCAACGTTGTCACGCCCACAAAGTGGACATCTGGCAGAGCTACATCCTGCTGATATCGCTGAAATCGTCCATCAACTCACACCGGGGCAGGGAGCGCGTTTGATCGAGGGGCTAGACGACGAAACTGCCGCCGATGCTATGGAAGAGATCGATACTGAGCGGCAACGCCACATTCTAGAAAACATTCAAGCCGATCGTGCCGCCGACATCCTGGAAGCGATGGAGCCGGACGAAGCCGCAGATCTGCTGGCCCAACTACCAGAGGAGCGTGCCCAGGAGTTGTTGGGCTTGATGACTCCCGAAGAGTCGGAGGACGTGCAAGACCTGCTGGAATATAACGAAAACTCAGCGGGTGGCCTGATGACCACCGATTTTATTGCCCTTAACAGCACACGCAGTGCCGCCGAAGCACTGGAAGCTGTGCGTACCAATATGCAGGAAAACGATGTACGTGCCGCCTATGTCTATTGCGTCCCTGACGAAACGCAGGATGAATGTTTACTTCAGGGCGTTGTCTCTCTGTGGGACCTACTGATTGCTACCCCTACGCAAGCCCTGCAAGAACTGATGGAGACCGATCTGATTACGGTACAACCGGATAGCGATCCTCGTACTGTTGCCGAGATCATGGCAAAATACAATCTCCTGGCCGTCCCCGTTGTGAGTGAAGAGGGTATTCTTGAAGGCGTGGTGACTGTTGATGATGCGCTGGATGTCTTGTTGCCTGCGGATCGTAGAAGGAAGCCAACAAGGATGTATTAGCTAAGCTAATTGTTCTGTTGCAACCCTTGCGAACGAACTGCATCTAGTGCATTCAGCACCTGCAAGATATCCTGGCATACTTCAACCATTACTTGGGGGAGCCAGTCTTCGGGGCGCGGATTATCTGCGACAGCCTCACCTTCTTCAGCTTGCTCATCTATCTCGCGTCGGCGGCGGTGGGTAGTACGTTCCGAATGATAGTGGAAGTAGTAGTCGTGCAGCCCGCGCATACCTTCAGGATGCCAGATGGGCAACTCGACACGCTGCTGGATCGTCAGTGCCTCTGGTTGTAGACGGTTGTCCTGTAACAGCATCGAGATACCTGGGCGTGTCTCAACCGCCCGACTGCTATGCTCACTGACCTGCAACTTGAGCATCTGTGTCAGGGAGAGCAAAGCCGTATCTGCCATTGCAGGCGCGTCGTGGCTCAGAGATAGGTTATATGAGAGATCAACCACGAGAGGCGGAATATCGTGGGTATGCAAATGTGGGCAATCCTCATCAGGTTCATGGAAGAAATCGCATATACCGGCAGGACCTTCCAGTGAGAGAGCAGTATCGAGCATTCCCCAGGCAAACGAAAGTGTGCAAGTGCTGCGATGTTCGGCCTCCTCACAAATCCCTGTATGGCAGACACAGGCAAATTCGCGTTCCAATGAGCGTGCATTTGTCCAATATTCAGGATGGGTCGTCAAGGCCACCTTCGCCGCCGCTTTCAGGAAATAGTCGGTGATATCTTCATATGTTAACATAGTATGTACTCCTCGTTGCGCCGCCCATTATGAAAGGCAAAAAATCTTATGAATGGCTTTCCTCAATTACGGCGTGCTTGTATATTACTGATGTTGGGGGAGAGGTGTCAATATAAAGTTCCTTTCTCTATGAAGGGTTGGCTTTGCTTTGGATCGTCGATCCGCAAGCAGTATCATGGGAGAAGAGCGGAGAAGATACTTTGCGTTTGCTGCTGGATGGGTTAAAATATACAAGCTGGATGATTCGCCTGCGGCATGTGAAGTGTTCATGCAGAAAAAAAAGTATAACAGAGAGGATCGGTCATTATGCCTACGGGAGCACTCCCATCGCTTCAAGAGCCACCCGAAACAGAACAGCCTCCCCATGGTCTGCTGCGTCTCCTGATCAACCGCAACTTTGCCCTGCTCGCCACCGGACAGGCCATCTCCAACATCGGCGATTTCGTCTATAGCACGACCGTCCTCATCTGGGTCTTTGCCCTGACGCATTCGGCGGCGGCGGTCAGCGGCGTCTTAATTGCCCAGTATACCCCCATTTTCCTGTTAGGCCCGGTGGCGGGCGTCTTTGTAGATCGCTGGAACCGCCGCCAGACGATGGTAGTGTCTGACCTCATACGAACAGCTATAGCCCTCTTCCCTTTGCTCATACCCGATATGCTGCGCCTGCCTGCTATCTATACAAGCGTTTTCCTGCTCTCCGCCTTCTCACGTTTCTTTATGCCCGCTCGTGCCGGTGTCTTGCAGGTGATCGTTCCGGCTCAACAGCAACCGCAGGCAGCTTCCATCAGCCAGGCGACCTTCGCGCTTTCCTTTGTGATTGGCCCAGCCCTTGCCGCACCGCTCTACTTTGTGGTGGGACCATTTATTGCCTTAATCATCAACGCCGTCTCCTTTGGGATATCGGCCCTTTCCCTTGCATTCATACGCGCCTCAAAAGAAGCTCTCCATCCCCATGCGTTCGTGCATGCTGAGCAAGCGGCGGGGGGTATCCGTGCGGTCATGGGTGAACTCATCGGCGGCTACCGCTTCATTGCCAGGACACGAGTGTTGCTGATGGTCACCTTTCTGGCCCTCATTGCCATGCTTGGGGCCGGTGCCCTCAATGCCCTGGAGATCATCTTTGTGCGCTATAACCTGCACGTCGATGCCTCGTTCTATGGTGTAATGGTTGCAACAGGAGGTCTGGGAACACTGCTGGGAGCCATAGGTGCGGGCTTGATCGCGAAAAGGGTAGCCCCGCGTCATATGTTAAGCGGCGCAGTTTTCCTACTTGGCGTCGGCATCGTCATCTACTCGTTCCAGACAGTCTTTCTTATAGCTGTCATCATCAACTTTATCATCGCCATTCCACAGGGAGGTATCGATGTAGGCTTCGGCCCCTTGCTGATCAACTCAACGCCACAAACAATGGTCGGGCGTGTGCAGTCTGGCATCGAAACATCCATGTATGGCATGAGCCTCATTTCGATTGGCCTGGCCGGCTATCTTGGACAATTCATACCAGTCAGTATCATTTTCGCCGTGGGTGGTGCTTTGCTTGCCCTTTCCGGACTGTTTGGTTGGTTTGCCATACCGGAGGCTGCTAAAGAAATGTAGGGATGAGTGAATTTTTTGTCCTTTCGCTCAAGTTCATCATCCCTCAGAGGGTAATTCATGACACACTACCCTTTGGCAAAAGGGTGTGCCATGATGGGTTCATCCTTTGGCAAAAGGGGCTATCACAGTGATAACCCCTTTAATGTTATCCAAGTTAATACTAAACTAACTTCTGTGCAAAAAGATGTTTTTCGGTTTCGAAAAGAAAAACAACTGACAGATAGTAGGGTTTATGTTATACTTAGCGATACCTCAAATAAAAACACATCAATACCTGATAGCATGTAAACAGCAAACATAGTTGATGTGCGTAGGAGGAACTTATAAGTGGTAGAGATGCAAAATGAAATACCGTCTTTATATTGACGAAGTTGGGAACTCAGATTTAGCTTCTTCTAAAGATCCCAACCATCGTTATCTCAGTCTAACAGGGGTTATCCTTGAGACAGAATATACCCGTGAAACCGTCTTTCCAGCTATTGAGAACTTAAAGCACGATTACTTTGATTCGCATCCTGACGAACCCATTATCCTCCATCGTAAAGAACTCGTGAATAAAACGTATCCCTTTGCCAGATTGCGAGACTCAACAATTGAACATGCCTTTAATAAGAGCTTGCTTGAGCTTTTACAAAATTTAGATTATGCAATATAACTTTGGAGGCAAGATCGGAAAAATCCTTGACGATAGCAAATACATTCGTAGCCCTGAAGGCCAAATTGAGGGATGGGGGACGAAGTGGCTCCCATAAAAAACCGGCCCCAATGGGCCGCAAAGGCAAATGCCTTCCACCTCCAATTACCTGGATTACTCTCAGTATAGCATATTCAGCACCACTAATCAATACTTTTTTCGGTTTTTGCAGAACAGCCGTGAAGCCTGTTGAGAGGGGCTAACCCCCTCTCAACAGGCTTCACTACTATCTACAACAATGCTTACAGCATTGGTTTAATCGAAAGAATGATGTAGGTGCTCACGCCACCGGGCGTTGATACCGTCACCTCATCGCCCTCTTGATGCCCCATAAGGGCCTTACCAACAGGTGACTGGTCAGAGATCAGGCCAGCTTTGGGCTCGGCCTCAAAGGTCTCAACGATCTTGAATGTGCGTGTTGTGCCACTATCCGTCTCGACCTCTACCTGCATGCCGATGCGCACCTGAGTCATCACGACGGCAACTGAGAGCAGTTGCTCTAGCTGGAGAATCTCACCTTCAAGTTTTGCCTGCTCATGTTTGGCTTCTTCATATGCGCTACTCTCGCTGATATCACCAGCTTCCTTCGCGTCATGAATGTAATCGGCGATCTCCTTACGTTTGACCGTGCGCAGGTACTCCAAACGCTCTGCTTTTTTTGCGTAGCCTTCAGGTGTCAAATGATAAATTTTGCGCTCTGCTTTTGCGTCACTCTGTCCACCAATACTCATAAAAACTCCTCCTGATCTTGAGGCTTCAGGCCTTCTGTCTGGCTGGCCTCTTCAGTGCATCCGTCTATATGTTGTTCTGTTCTCTATATGTCAGAATTCTACCTTTTTCCCCTCCACCTGCGCTACGTATGCACGAAATCTGCCACAGGGAAAATGCTGTTCCTGGCATCCTCATCTCAAGAGGAGAAAGCCCTTACCTTTGCTCTTGCTCGTTCGAGCGTTCGGCATGGTTTGTTGGGAAAACAGACGGATTGCCGAACAGCACTGTGCAAGATAACACTATCAGTCGCTCTGCTGTCCTGGCATTTTTTGATAGAGGTGATACTCCACTGTATATTAGGTCACGACAACGGCATGACCCGTAAGGGCAAGAGTACCATAAAATACCAGGTTTGTCCATAGCTCGTTCCTACTTTTCACGATGAGCCGTAACAGACATGAGAGAGATTATACGGCGGGAAACGTCTCGCGTCAAGCAAACAGACACTGTGGGGCGGCCATCATGCTTTGCTAGAGACGTCCGATGCGGTATTGCCCTGCACCACATACGGAACATTTCCCTCGCACTGCCGGACTGCCATTCTTCATCGTCACCTCCTGGGCATCTTGCATAATTGTTTTCTTTTTACAGCGTACACAATAAGCTATCACATGTTCATCCGTTTCTTGTTCTGCGTCGGCATTACGCTTGCTTTCCTGGTCTTGCGCCTCAACTTCAGCAGGTAGATGCTGTACCGCCACCGGCTCTTGAACCTCTATCTGTGTTGCCGTGGCTGATCGTTGCTCTGGCTCAGCCAGCTTTGTAGACTTTGTGGTGGTCGAGCGTTTTGTTGCCTTCTGTGCGCTCTGGTCTTTGCTCCAGCGCACGATATTGGCGACAACCGTAGACGGATATTCTTCGTGAACATAGAGCCCTGCATCCTGGATGAGGGCCATCTCGGCCTGAGCTGACATGTGCTGCTGACCACTAATCATCCGTTGTGTGTTGTTTAAAGCTCTAGCTCCCCAGATAATGAGGGTAGGTTGATGTAATTGCTCAAATTGAGCTGAGGCATTCATTGTCAGCTTGCCTGCCAGCCGGGCTATAGGGGTATGTTCGGCTCCGAACTGGTGGGTGGCGGCATAGAGATAGTCTATATCAGATGTGGCAATCTGCCCCTGTAATGGAGAGTGCTGGTGGCTTAGCTCGTAACGCAGGGCCAAGCGCGTACTCAAGAGGGGATAGAGGATGCGTTTCACGTTTGGCTTTTGCAGCAAACCTGACCAACGGTTAGGAGCTGGTTCTCTGCTAAAGAGCCATACAGGTGAAATAAGGACTAAGCGTGTACATAATTCAGGGAAGCGTTGTGCGAGGATGACGGCATAGTTGCAACTGAGTTCGCTAGCCACAATGGTAGCTGGTCGGGCCACAACCTCGCTCATGAAGTCGTGGCACAGAGTAATAAATGTCTCAGCGGTGTAATCCATGCGTGGACGATCAGAAAGCCCAAAGCCGAGTAGATCGAGTGCATAGATGTGATAGTGTTGCGCCAGTGTACCCATGATCTTACGCATCTCATAGGACGATGCGCCTATCGTGGGGGAGTGCAGAAGTAGTAAGGGTGGTGTAAGTTCATCACCCAGTGTCTTGTAAAAGATATGACCGTGCCGCCAACGGTAGATGTTGGCCTCACCGGGGAGAATACTTGCGAGCGGCTGGGGTGTATTTAACATATGTCGTAGTGTAACAACGATAGTCATGATGACTGCGCTCAGGGCTGTCAGCCCCAGCAATCTAAAGATACTGAGTAAACGTTGTACAATTTTACGCATAAAATTCCTCCTTGTCTAGTGTAGTATAGTATAGCAGGTTACTGACATTGACGCTATACGTTATGGAAACTATAATTAGGAGGAAGAAAACGGTTGTCTGGCATTGCATAGAGAAGCAAGCACACAGCCTTTCTATGAAGTACCGCCGCTATATTGGCACGAAGGAGGCAACTATGCCTGTCATTCTTCAATTGATACTTGCAGCTCTGCTTGGCTATCTGTGGGGCTCCATCCCAGCTGGTTACTGGATGGGCAAACTGCTGCGCGGTAAAGATTTTGATATTCGCGCCTATGGTAGTCGCAAAATTGGTGCTACCAACGTTCTCCGCACACTTGGGAAGGTTCCGGCAGCCATTGTCTTCCTTTTTGATCTCTCAAAGGGATGGGGACCAACACTCGTTGCAACGTATATTGCCATCTTCTATACCGCCGGTTGGGGGCCTGCGCTCACTGGTCTGGCTGCTCTGCTAGGACACTGCTTCCCCGTCTTTATTGGCTTTAAGGGTGGGCGTGGCGTACTCACGGCGGCCGGTGTCATCCTGGTACTCTCTCCTCTCGCTTTTATCATTGCTCTTATTATCACGATTAGCACCATTCTTATTTCGCGTTATGTCTCACTCGGTTCGATTGCCGGTAGTCTCGCCTCTATCATCTGTGGCCTCATTTTCTATTTTGTGGGTCCCGGCTTCTTTGCTCACGTCTCCCTACCGACAATGCTCTTCATGGTCATCGGGCCAGCACTGATCATTCTTTTCCACTATGATAACATTGGTCGCCTGTTGTCAGGAAAAGAGCGCAAGATCGGCCAGAAAGTGAAGCTGGACGAGAAACCTGCCTCCCCTGGTAGCACTTCCTCAAATGTGCCGGTGTAAATAGCACTACATTTTCACTGTCGTCGTTTTCTGTTCCTTCTGGAAAAGAGGTAGCGCACTGATCATGTACTCTGCTCCCGAAAGGGCTGTCCAGAGGGTGGCTAGAATGAGTCCGGCATCGGCGACCAGCAACAAAATATCAGCGGGATTGAGGCTCTGGCTATTAAAAGTGAGCATGAGTGGGAAAAGCGAGAGTCTATACGCTCCCAGCCCTTTGGCGAAGAGCAGGATAGCCATAGCGATCATCGTAATCAGCGTTTTCTGTTTGCCCCATATGCCCGCCGGAATGACCTTGCCTTTCGCGGCTGCCATCGAACGCAAACCCGTTACCAGAAATTCCCGTGTCACAATAATGACAACGATCCATGCTGGTACCAGACCAAGCTGAACCAGAGCAATGAGAATGCCCGAGACAAACACTTTGTCGGCGGTTAGGTCCAGGAAAACACCGAGCGGCGAGGCTACTTTGAAACGGCGAGCCAGATAGCCATCAAAGAAATCGGTGATGGATGCTAAGATAAACAGGACGGTTGCGCTGAGAAATGCCCATGGAGTATTGAGCAGAACTAGCACAATAATCACTGCCGTCACTATCAGACGACTGAGACTCAGCAGGTTAGGAACATTCTGCATAAATGGCTCCTTATTCTTTTGACGTGCGATACCACAGTGAGTGTGTGCTACTGCTACTTAGTATACCTCCGGCGGCCTGAATACGTGCAACTTCATCCACAGAACGAATAAAACCGCCAGCGATAAAAGGCCCAGGCAACAACTTTTGCAGTGTTGCCGCCACGTCAGGGAAGATTATACCTGGCAGGACTTCTACAATATCAGGAGCAGCACGTGCAATCGTGCGCATCCCCGTATCTAAGGCTGAATCATCCACCAGAAGCAAGCGTTGAATCGTTATCAACCCCTCGGCGCGGCCTGCCGAGACAAGTTGCGTGCGGCTCGTAATAATTGCATCTACCCCTATCTGATGCAAATATTGAATACCCGCCCGATCTTTGCCTACCCCACTGACCAGATCAACATGCACTACCACCCCTTTGCCGCGCTGGTGTACCCTGGTGATGAAGGGTGCAAGCTGCAAAGCATCCCCTTTCAAGAGAAACAATAGAAGAGCATCGGACTCTAAAGCTACCTCCATATCTTCATGAGATTTCATTGCTGCTGCTACTGGGTACTCACGAGCTAAACGTAGAAACTCCTGTTTAATCATCAACATCACCTGATGGGAAAGTGTTTATTGCATGTTGTCCAGATTTGCTCCCACTAACACTTGACAAAAGACGGTCTGGTTAAGTATTATCATTATATGCTAACTCTATGATCTTGTATAGTTAGTATTGTTGCGGCGACTGTTTAGGTCATAGGATGCCTCTCTTTGGAAGAGGTATGTATTTCGAAGGCATTACAGTAAATAGTTACCGGAGACCTGTTTGGACAACTGCATACGTGCATAAGGACAGTGAAATGAAAAGTCCTGAGCCGACCAGTTAATAGGCTTAGGGCTTTATTGTTTTTTTACTCCTAATAGCCGGAGGTGCAGCATGGTTATTTCGTCCAGTAGGTCACTGCTCAATAGTGCAGTGCAGTATCAGACCATTCCGATTGTCGAAAACCCTATCCACTTCCCACAAGTTCTGCATACTTCGCGCACGAACGTTATTCTGTTACGGCACTGCAATATCTTTGAAATTGCTCCCGCGATACAGGACGCCCGGCGGTCAGGTATTGCCATTTATGTGTACGTTGATCACATAGATGGTATTCATCCAGATGCCGCTGGTGTGCGTTACCTGGCAGAACATCTGCACATCACAGGTATTCTCTCTAATCATCCCCGTACCTTAGCTATTGGCAAAAGTTTTGGTCTGGAGACCATTCAACGTATTTTTGCCATAGACTCAACAGGTTTAGAAATGGCTGTGGAATCAGTGGATGTCCAATGCACCGATCTCCTGGATATCGCGCCTGCATTGGTCGTTCCCTATGTAGCTTCAACTCTGAAAACCTTGCTGCCATTGCCATTCATGGCTTCTGGCCTAATTTCTACAGTCCACCAGGTACAGGCGGTATTGCGAGCTGGCGCGTTATGTATTGCCGTCAGTCGCTCTGAACTCTGGACATAATCAATAGTGTGTTTGCATTGCTGAAGCGTGCGAATCTGCACAGTCAATGTTGCTTGTGTAGCTTGCATATATTTGTCGTTGTGCGTTGCGGGCACAGACATTTCGTCTGCGCCAATGCGACAATGCATCGTTTTGTAGTGGCGCAATATCTCAAAGAAAGAGGGCTAACTATGGCAAAGTATGTACTTTCCCTGGACCAGGGTACTACCAGCTCACGCGCAATCCTCTTCAATCACGATGGAGCGATTGTCAGTGTAGCACAGCAGGAATTTCCCCAAATTTATCCATCCCCCGGATTAGTTGAGCATGATCCAGAAGCGATCTGGCTAAGCCAGCTCAACGTAGGCCAGGAGGTCATGAAGAGGGTTGGTGCCTCAGCCCAAGACATCGCCGCACTGGGTATCACCAACCAGCGTGAAACGACCGTTGTCTGGGAAAAAGCGACCGGCAAACCTGTCTTTAATGCCATCGTCTGGCAGAGCCGTCTGACCGCTCCTATTTGTGATGAACTGAAGGCCAAAGGCTTCGACAAGGAGATTCGCGAACGCACCGGTCTGGTTACGGATCCCTATTTCTCCGGTACCAAGGTGAAATGGATTCTGGATAACGTCCCTGGCGTGCGCGAGAGGGCCAGGGGTGGCGAAGTCCTTTTTGGCAATGTAGACACCTTCCTCATGTGGCGTCTTTCTAAGGGCCGTGTTCATGCCACCGATCCCTCTAACGCCTCACGTACCCTGCTCTACAACATCTACAACGGTGACTGGGATGATGTCATCCTCCAGGAACTTGGTATCCCTAGAGCCATGTTGCCAGAAGTGAAGCCTTCCAGCGGTGTCTTTGGCGAGAGCGATCCAGAGTTCTTTGGTGGTGCCGTCAAAATGGCCGGTGATGCTGGCGATCAGCAGGCGGCCACCTTTGGTCAGGCATGTTACGAAGTCGGTATGGCGAAGAATACCTATGGCACCGGTTGTTTCATGCTCATGAATACCGGTGAAAAGGGCGTCCCATCCCAGAATGGTTTGCTCACCACTATCGCCTGGGGCATCGGCAGTAAAACCATTTATGCCCTGGAAGGTAGTATCTTCATTACCGGCGCTGCCGTTCAGTGGTTGCGCGATAGCTTACGAGCTATTCAAAGCAGCGGTGACGTTGAGATGCTGGCGAGTGAGGTTCCAGACAATGGTGGTGTCTACGTAGTACCGGCCTTTGTGGGTCTTGGTGCGCCCTATTGGGACTCCTATGCGCGTGGCACCATCGTTGGCCTGACTCGTGGTTCTACCGTCGCACATATTGCCCGTGCGACTCTGGAGTCCATGTGTTATCAGACTCGCGATGTTCTGGAAGCTATGACTGCGGATAGCAAGGTCGAAGTCAAGGCTCTGCGTGTTGATGGCGGCGCAGTCGTGAACAATCTGCTGATGCAGTTCCAGGCCGATATTCTCGGCGTGCCGGTCCAGCGACCGAAAGTGGCGGAAACAACTGCTCTCGGCGCGGCGTACCTCGCTGGCCTTGCTGTTGGTTTCTGGAGCAGCCCACGAGAACTGGCGGAGCACTGGGCAGTTGACCGTACCTTTGAACCTCAGATGAGTGCAGACCAGCGCGAAAAGCTATATGCAAACTGGAAGCGAGCTGTCGAGCGATCAATGCACTGGGAGCAAGCATAGTAGTATAGGCATCAACTGACGAAGAAAGCGAAGGGAGAAAATGAGAGAGGAAGGATGATCGCGTAGGGGCGGGGGCGGTGCAGGGTGAGGTAGGAGCCCCTACCCAGCATCCTCGCCATTACCTCTCCCCCAGAGAGGGTCCCCGCCCCTACGCGAGACCCCAATCGTTTGATCGGGTTGATGCTTGTAGGATGTATGAATTGGGGCACTATGTGCGGTATATATCCCTGGTAATTCGTAGTACGTCTTTTGTAGTACTCGTCAAAGCTATAATTGTTGCTCTTTCAGCTACAGAAATGGAGTATGATCTATGGCAGTTCGACCTGTAGCCAGACCAATAGCGCTTTCTGGCACCCTCGGCGAAGCAATAGGAGAGTTTTTTGGGACAATGGTGTTGCTCCTCTTTGGTGATGGCTGTGTAGCCACGTTTGCCCTTTTTAATAAGGTAGCCCCAAACCCATTTGCCAACGAGTGGATCATCATTACTCTTGGGTGGGGTCTGGCAGTTATGCTTGGTGTGTATGTTGCAGGGGCGATCAGTGGTGCTCATCTCAATCCTGCCGTGACATTGGGTCTGGCTGTACGCGGCAAATTCCCTTGGAGTAAGGTTCTTCCTTACTGGGGAGCCCAGGTACTTGGCGCATTCGTTGCTGCTGCTATCCTCTACTTCGTCTACAAGGGAGCAATTAACAACGCCATCGATGGCGCGAATATTGCTGACCCTGTTAAGGGAGTAGGGGGCGTTTTTTACACCAGTCCGAAGTCTTTTGTGGGTACCTTCGGTGCTTTCGGTGATGAGTTCCTCGGTACAGCCCTGCTCGTTGGGCTGATTTACGCTATCGTTGATGCTCGTAACCAGCCCGTACAGGCGAATCTCAACCCGCTCATCATTGGCCTCCTGGTTGTGGCAATTGGTACCTCCTTTGGCCTCAACACCGGATATGCCATCAACCCCGCTCGCGACTTTGGGCCGCGTCTCTGGATTGCTTTGGTCAGCGGTGGTGAAAGCCTCTCCGTATATAACTTCTACTTCTGGATTCCTATCGTTGCTCCGCTGCTGGGTGGGGCCGCCGGTGCCTTTATCTACGACCTTACCCTTGGTAAGGTGATCGAGGCAAAGATGCTCACGAAATCTGGCGATACTATTACAACAGGTGAAGCAGTTCGCGAGCCTTCTCCTTCTGCTGAAGTAAAAGGTCGCTCTGTACGCGAAACTTCGTTTGAGTAGTCTTTAACGAACACATGTAAGGAAAGGACGAACATACGAAGACTTCACATCTTCGTATGTTCGCACGCACTCCCGCTATGCAACCACTATCTTCAACGGCACGCATGCACAACCTTACCACTCTCGCCAATGAACAATTTGATGTACTGGTTATTGGCGGAGGCGTCACTGGTGCCGGCGTTGCCTTGGATGCCGTTGCTCGCGGCTACAAAGTCGCTCTCGTCGAGAAAGTAGACTTTGCCAGTGGCACCAGTAGTAAATCCACCAAACTCGTTCATGGTGGCATCCGCTATTTGCCGAACTTCGATTTCCTCCTGGTGCATGAAGCTCTCGTTGAGCGTGGTATTCTCTTGCAAAACGCACCGTTTATGGTTTCTCCGGTGGGTTTTGTCCTCCCCATGTACAAAGGTGATCGTCATCCCGTCGGCATGCCGTTTACCACACCAGGAGGGATTGGCCTCAGTTTCCTCCTCAATATTGGCCTCTGGATGTACGACATTTTGGCAGGGCGTCGTAATGTACGGCGGCATCGCCACTTGAGTCGTGATGCCGTCCTGAAACTGGCACCAGCCCTGGTACCTGAAAATCTCGAGGAAGGGTACATCTATTACGATGCTCAGACCAATGATGCTCGCCTGACCATCACTCTCATTCGCACAGCTGCTCAATATGGAGCGACGATTGCAAACTACACCGAAGTCACGTCCTTTATTCGCGAACAAGGAAGAATAAGTGGTGTAGAGGCGTATGATTCGCTTGGTGATCAAGAATTGAGCATTCGTGCTCGTCACGTGGTCAACGCTACAGGTGTCTTCTCTGAACTGGTAGAATCCCTCACCGGCGTGCTACCCTCGGCGCAGGTTGAACCGAGTAAGGGTGCGCACTTAATCCTGTCGCGTGAAGCCCTCAAGCTTAGAAATGATGCTATCGTCTTACCTGAAACGGAGGATAAACGTATCCTCTTCGTCGTACCCTGGGAGTCGCGAGCCATCGTCGGGACAACTGACACTGGTGCTGGTGATATCGAACACCCTACAGCCTCGCAAGAGGATATCGCCTATCTTCTCAAATACATCAACCGCTATCTATCAGTAAATCTGACTGAAGCAGATGTTATCAGCACCTATGCTGGCTATCGCCCATTGGTACGTCCACGTAAGAAAGGAGGATCTACAGCGAGGCTTTCACGTAGCCACGAGGTATTACAAAGCTCATCGGGACTGGTCTCGGTTGTCGGCGGCAAACTGACTACCTATCGACGTATGGCCCAGGATACTGTCGATGTACTCAGTCGTCGTGATGGTTCGCCAGTACTGCATCCTACTCAGTCGCTACCTCTTCAGGGCAGTGCTGGCTGGCCGACGATCAAACGCTACTTGGCAAGTAAAGGTGAGGCCCTTGGGCTTAGTTCCCCAACGATTGAGCATCTTGGCCGTAGTTATGGAGCCGAGGCCAGGACCATACTCGACTTGGTTGTCAAGGACACCTCGCTAGGCCAACCTTTGATTGACGACTTACCCTATATTCGAGCCGAAGTAGTCTATGCCTGTCGTCAGGAAATGGCTATGACACTCGATGACGTCTTAGCCCGTCGTACTGCCATTATCCTGGAAGATCGCCAGCGCGGTCTGGGCATTGTCGATGAAGTGGCGGCACTGATGGCACAAGAGCAAAACTGGTCTCCTCAACAGCAGCAAGCGCTGGTCGAGGCATATCGCAGTACAATACGAGAACAACTTGCCGCCGCACAGTTGACATAGTAGGGACCTGATTTAGCGTGCCCAATGGCATCAACCGAAGTGAAAAGGAGAGATCATGAAAAAACTGATCAATCAACCGGAGAACGTCGTAAAAGAGGCTCTGGCTGGCATGCAAGCCGCTCATGCTGATCTAATACGTGTTGATATCGAGCAACAAATCATTGTGCGTAAGGATGCGCCGGTGCAGGGCAAAGTAGGAGTTATCTCTGGTGGTGGCAGCGGTCATGAACCGATGCATGGCGGATTTGTAGGTATGGGCATGCTCGATGCAGCCTGCCCCGGAGCCGTCTTTACCTCGCCTGTTCCCGATCAAATGTTGGAGGCCACTCGTGCCGTCAATGGCGGAGCGGGTGTCCTGCATGTTGTGAAAAACTATACTGGTGACGTCCTCAACTTCGAAATGGCTGCCGAACTGGCCGACGCCGAGGGTATCATATTGGTATCCACGGCGAACCAGGTCGCCGCCGTGTCAAACTTGCCTCCGCTGACGATATTACCGAAATGCTCACCAATCCCGTTGTCGAAGACCTTGGTCTCAAATCCGGTGAGCAGGTGCTAGCCTTTGTCAACGGTATGGGCGGCACACCGCTGATCGAACTCTACATCGTCTTCAACGCCCTGCAACGTATCCTCAAGGGGAAAAATATCAGCATTGTCCGTTCGCTGGTAGGGAGCTACATCACCTCCCTGGAAATGGCAGGCTGCTCTATTACCCTGGTACGTCTTGACGACGAAATGACCAAATATTGGGATGCACCGGTGCATACCCCTGCCCTACGTTGGGGCGTATAACAATCAGGCAAAGGGACGTGCCGCATACTTCTGTAGGGACGCGATTGATCGCGTCCAATACGCATCAACCTAAGAGGAAAGTGGAAGGAGCATGTGAGAATGTGCGAGGTCTCGCGTAGGGGCCCTTGTGGCCGCCCGCTGCTGGGGTGTCGCGGTGATGCCCAACTCAGGCAAGGGGTCACGGCGGGCGGCCACAAGGGCCCCTACCCCGCATCCCTTCCGCTCCCGCCCCTACGCGATAACCTGCTCATTTCGTTAGGTTGATGCGTATTGGACGCGATCAATCACGTCCCTACAGAGATATCTGACCCTCTATTGTTAGAAGGAAGGGCTACTGTACATGACCAATGAAGATACGTTCCGCTGGCTGGAACGCGTTGCTGACGTCCTGCAAGAAAACGCCGCCTATTTAACCCAACTTGACTCGGCTATTGGCGACGCCGATCACGGTACCAACATGGCTCGCGGCTTCAAAGCGGTACGTGATAAATTTCCGACTATGGCCGCTATGGATATGGCTGCACAACTAAAAACCGTCGGCACTACACTTGTCTCAACTGTAGGAGGTGCAAGCGGCCCCCTGTACGGCACCGCCTTTTTACGCGCAGGTACGGCTATCACCGGCAAACAAGAGTTGGCTGCCGCTGATGTGATCACCATGCTCGAGGCCTTCCTGGGCGGTATCGTGGCTCGTGGTAAGGCCCAGCTTAATGAAAAGACCATAGTCGATGCTTTAACCCCTGCCGTCAACGCCGCCAAACAGGCGCTCAATGAGGGAGCAACGCTGAAAGAAATCACCAGCCGTGCCACGCAAGCCGCCGAAGAGGGCATGAAAGCCACGATTCCCATGCTTGCCACCAAAGGCCGCGCCAGCTATCTCGGTGAGCGTAGCATCGGGTATCAAGACCCTGGTGCCACCTCCAGCTGGCTCATCCTACGCAGCCTGTCCGAAGTGGTATAGGGTAAACCTATGACTGTAGCATTAGTGATCGTCTCACACAGCAGCCAGCTAGCCGCCGGTGTAGCTGAACTAGCGAGCCAGATGGTGCACCAGAAAGTTCCCATTGTTCCCGCAGGGGGAGCAGGCGATGAAGATGAACTTATCTTAGGCACATCTGCCGATAAAATTCTCACCGCCATCCAGGCAGTTGACAACCCCGATGGCGTACTTGTCCTGCTGGATTTGGGTAGTGCCATCCTCTCGGCTGAAATGGCTCTCGAAATGCTTGACAGTCCCCAACCCGAGCATGTACTTCTGAGCTTTGCTCCTCTTGTAGAAGGAGCTGTTGCAGCTGCCATCGAAGCCTCGCTAGGCCGTACGCTTCGTGAAGTTCAACAGGCCGCCGAAAAAACCGCTGATCGCCAACAGCTACAATTATTGAAACCTATCCAATCCTCATCTCTGGAAACTGAAGCTGCTACTCCTGTTGCTCCCTCTTCACTTGCTCTACTCTCCGCCACATCACCGGACGTACTTGAGGCCCAACTGACCATCACCAATCCTACCGGTCTGCATGCTCGCCCTGCTACTCTCTTTGTACAGACGGCAGGACAATTTCAAGCCACTATCGAGGTAGCGGCCCACGGACGCCAGAGCGATGCCACCAATATCATCGGCATACTCTCGCTAGGCATACGCCAGGGAGATACTCTCACCTTGCGTGCCAGTGGCTCCCAAGCTGCTGCTGCCCTCAAAGCTCTGAGAGAACTGGCACAGGCCAACTTCTATGAGACCCCCTCGACAGGTGTTACATCTTCCCAACCAGTAACACCAGTAACATCTCCATCTTCTGAAGCAGCAATCTTCCCGATACCTGCAACTCAATCTGCGCGGGCAACGTGGCAGGGTATTTCTACGTCCAGAGGAGTAGCCCTGGGTCCGGCCCTGCTCTATACCTCTGGACAGCTTACTCTTACCGCTATCGAATGCCATAGGATTGCCTCTGAACAGGTGCCTTCAGAACAGGCACGCTTACGTCAAGCTCTAGACGCTACTGCCCAGGAATTGCGTCATCTGGCTGAAAGCTTACAGGCACAAATAGGCCAGGCAGATGCAGCAATCTTCACTGCTCAGGCCCTTATGCTGCAAGATCACACCCTGCTCGAAACAGCTTTGCAGCAAATTGCACAGCAACATAGCGATGCCGCCAGTGCCTTAGCCTCCGTTGGCGAACAACAAGCCTCCGCTTTAGCTGCTCTCGATAATGCGTTGCTGGCTGCGCGTGCCGTCGATGTACGCGACGCCGTGAGCCGTGCCTTGCGCCGTTTAACAGGTCAAAGTGGCATAAGACATGACCTGAGTAATCTGCCGCAGCCCGTTATTCTCCTGGCGCAAGATCTGACGCCATCGGATACGGCCATCTTGCGTCCTGAAACTGTGCTTGGCATCTGTACCACAGCGGGAGGACCAACCGCGCATGCCGCTATCTTAGCTCGTGCGCTGGGCATTCCCGCCATCGCCGGTCTCCCTGAAAATGCCCTACTCAAAATCCATAACGGTGATGAATTGGGGCTGGATGCCGATCATGGCCTTCTCTATCACTTTCCTGTGCCGGAGCTACGCACACAATTACAGCAACGCCTTGTAACCCAACAGCAGCAGCGCATGGCACAACAGGCCACTGCCCAACAAACATCAACCCCCGTGAGCATCGATGGGCGGCATATAGCTCTGCTGGCAAATGTGGGTAGCGAGGCCGAGGCCGAGGCTGCTCGGCAATGGGGAGCCGAAGGCATAGGTCTGCTGCGTACGGAATTTCTTTTTAGCAACGCCTCCTCATTCCCTGATGTCGATGAGCAGCGTCATCGCTACATCCGTATCTTTCAGGCATTCAGCGGCGGTGCTGCCCCTTCCCAGAAGCCCATCGTCGTGCGTACTCTTGATGCCGGAGCAGACAAACCTCTGCCTGCTCTGGAGTCTGTTCTAGGTACAACCACCGAAGCCAATCCCGCCCTTGGCCTACGCGGCATCCGTATCTCCCTCGCTCACCCGGAACTGCTTAAACAGCAAATCACCGCCCTCTTACAAGCCGCCGCCGAAACCGCTATAAACCTGCACATCATGTTCCCCATGATCACCACCGTTGAAGAGCTACGCAGCGCACGTGCCATCTTCGAGGAGGTATATACCCAGGTAAAGCAGCAGTATCCATCGCTTCCCGCTATACCTCTCGGTATTATGGTAGAAGTACCCTCAGCTGCACTGATGGCTGCAGAACTGGCACAAGTGGCCGACTTTTTCAGCATCGGTGCCAATGATCTCTTACAGTACACCCTGGCCTGTGATCGCACCAACGCCGCCGTTGCCCATCTGTATCATCCTATGCAACCTGCTGTCCTGCGACTCATTGCCCACATAGCTGAAGCTGCACATCGTGCCTCCAAACCCGTAGCCGTCTGTGGAGAAATTGCCAGCGATCCCCGCCTTGCCCCTATCCTGGTTGGACTCGGCATCGACGAACTCAGCATGACTCCCACCGCCCTTCCTACCATTCGCACGACCCTCACCTCCCGCTCTTCCTCCGAACTGACCGCACTGGCCCGGCGGGTTCTCACCTTGCAGACTGTAGCAGAGGTCGAGCGGGTATCGTAATATGGGGATGAGCATGATGACCGCAAGGGTCATCACTACTATACACGATGCGTCGGCCTGCGAAGCCGGAGTAGAGTCGTAATGACCCTTGCAGTCATCATGCTTCGCAAAAAAAGAAACCCACTCGTAACATGCTCTTACCTTGACTTATATCCTGCTTTACTTCTATACTCAATATATGAGTATTCATTTTGAGAGTATGGTTTACCAGCCAGGCAAGGAGATATTATGCAACAGCCTCTGCGTTCCCTCTTGTTCCTTGTCATTGCTTGCATGTTGCTGCTGAGTGCCTGTGGTGGCGCAGCAGGTGCCTCGGCCACCCCAACACCTTCAGCTACAACATTGAATGTCTTTGCTGCTGCCTCACTCAAGGAATCGTTTACGGCCATTGCCAGTAAATATCAGCAGGCCCATCCCAACATCGGTATTAAGCTTAATTTTAATGGCTCACAGATACTGGAGCAGCAGATCGCCAATGGCGCACCTGCTGATATTTTTGCTTCTGCCGATCAAACCACTATGCAGAAGGCCAGCGATGCCGGATTGGTGAGTAGCTCACAGATATTTGTCAAGAACAAACTGGCGGTGATTGTACCTGCCAGTAATCCAGGGAAAATTAACAGCCTGAAAGACCTGGCGAATAAGGGGGTCAAGATAGATGTGGGGGTTACGACTCTGCCAGCAGGGAAATATGCTTTGCAGGTGCTTGATAAGATGGGGAAGTCAGCTCCCTATGGGTCAGCCTATGAAAGTGCCGTCAAAGCCAATTTTGTCTCCCAGGAGACTGATGTCAAGTCGATCGTCAACAAGGTGCAGTTGGGTGAGGTTGATGCCGGTTTTGTCTATCTGACCGATGTGACTTCTGCCGTCTCCGCCAAGGTGAAAATGATCACCATTCCTGATGATTTCAATGTGATTGCGCAATATCCAATGGCCGTGACTAAAAGTTCGAGCCATGCCAGCGATGCCCAGGCGTTTGTGCAATATATTCTTTCGTCAGATGGGCAGGGTGTGTTGGAACAGTATCATTTCATTGCAGTTAATCCCTAAAGGATTATTTCATGCAGGGCGGCCACGAGGGTCGCCCATGTAGAGGCTAAGGGAAGCAGATCATGCTTAAAAAGCTAGCACGTTGGCCTTTCAGACTACTTGTGGGTATGCTGGCAGGAAGTTTCTTCCTCTTTCTGGGAGTACCTCTGGTCTCGCTGTTGCTGCATGAGCCTCCGGCGTTGCTCTGGTCGGCCATGCAGCAACCAGAGATTTTACAGGCTCTGCAACTGAGCGTCTTTACGACCTGCATCAGTACGCTTCTTACGGTTCTCTTTGGTTTACCTGTGGCCTATCTGCTGGCACGTCGCAGCTTTGCAGGTCGCAGTCTTTTGGAAACCTTAGTGACACTGCCGACGGTATTGCCACCCGTAGTGGCGGGAGTAGCCCTGTTGCTGGCCTTTGGGCGTTTTGGCTTGATTGGTCACTATCTGGCTCCTTTTGGTATTACCTTCCCGTTCACCACGCTGGCGGTGATCATGGCCCAGGTGTTTGTTTCGTCACCTTTCTTCGTCAATAGTGCCAGGGCAGGACTTGAACAACTCGATCCTCGCTACGAACTGGCGGCATATACCTTGCGTGCCTCGCCATGGTATACCTTCCGGCGTGTAACCTTGCCACTCATGCGCCCGGCTCTGCTGGCCGGTGTGGGATTGGCATGGGCGCGTGCCTTGGGAGAATTGGGAGCCACGATTACCTTTGCAGGGAATTTTCCGGGTGTGACACAGACTATGCCTATTGCGGTATATGTAGCGGCGGAGAGCGATCTGGATACGGCGGTGGCTCTATCGGTCGTGTTGATGGCGGTATCGTTTGGGATATTGTTGGCATTAAAGGTAGGGCGTAAGTATGAAGCATGAGTCATCCCGAATTGTTTAACATTTGAGAAATTTCGGGATGACTCATGCTTAAAACCGTGGCCCAACCAGGAAATAACCCCCCGTATTCGGGCTACAAGAGTTCGTGCTGGTGTTACAAAAGTTTCCTTTCAGATAGTCGGTCTGGTAGACTGCTCCATAGAAGTAAAGCGGAGCCTGCGCCGTAGATGTTTGTACCGTAAAAGAGAAGTTGCCTTGCGTATCGATGGTACCATTGAGTGGGTAGGAATTCTGAGAGGTTTTATTAGAACAGTTGCTTCTGTG